>ERZ1645187.2749-NODE-2749-length-15262-cov-7.208194_pt1 | contig 15262 bp, 11 predicted proteins | sample MGYA00575352_ERZ1645187 | MGnify/ENA primary metagenome ERZ1645187 (study PRJEB40837, sample SAMN11349314) | freshwater sediment metagenome | isolation source: river sediment | host: Sediment | place: India: Wazaribad , New Delhi | collected 2017-02-21 ...
CCGCGGGGGCGGGGCCTTCGTTTTCAGGAGCTGGAGAAGTGGATCAAGGAGGTGGGGACCTTCTTCGGTGAGCTTCAGCGAAGCCATCGGGAGAAGAGTCGCACCGCGTACCTCTCCAGAGCCTTCTCCGACTCCTCCTCCACCTTTCAGATCGTTTTGAACAACGAACTCAAGGTGGAGACCTTCAACAAGAGCGCAACCCTCTTGTTGGGCTTCTCCCTCAAGAAGGGGGTCCCCTGGACCGCCATTTCCCTCTTGGCCCCTTTGAGAGAGGCTCTGGAGGGAGCCTTGGAAGAAAACAGACGCTTCTTCTTCCCCAAGATGGTCCTTCCCGGGGTCGAGGAGAACGGCGGCCTCTTCAGGGTCCACGTGATCCCTCTCAACGACGAGACAGGGAGAACCCTTCTCCTCATGGGGGAGGAGATCACCGCGGAAGCAGAACTGGAGAGACGTTGGGAGGGTGTTTTCTCAGGGCCCAGGAGCCGCTACCTGATCCTGTCCAAGAGTGGGGAGATTCTCGAGGTTGGGGCGAAGGTTCCAGAGCTTCTTGGCAAAGCCCTCTCCGAGCTCAAGGGGTCGAACCTCTCCCTCTTCATCGGCGACAGGGGAGAGGAGCTCCTGCGCGAGGTTGCCTCGCGAAGGTTCTTCTCCCTCTGCCAGAACGGGTACGAGTGGTTCTTCTCTCTTCTTGAGCGGGAGGGGCTGAACCCCCTGATTCTGGCGGAGGTCTGTTCTCTGGAACAGGAGAAGAAGAAGAGAGTCCTGGAGGAGAGGACCCACCGTTTGGAGAAGATCGGAGGTGCCTTGGTGGAGCTTCTCTCCACTTCAGAACAGGAGGGACCGCGCCGTTTCCTGAGGTTTCTCCGAAGCGCGCTCGATCCCGAAGAGTGGGATTCGGCTTCCCTTTGGGAGATTCAGGGTGGGAGGATCACCCTCTCCGGGAGGGATGACTACAGGCCCAAGAACATCATCCGGGAGAAGGAGATGCCCAAGGAGAAGCCTCTCGAGCCGGTGGACGTTCATCCCTGGCCGGAGCTCTTCTTCCAGGGTCGGCCCTACTTCCTGAACCTCAAGAACGCCTCCCCCAAGGAGAGGTCTTTCCTGGAACGGTGGGGCCTGAAGAGTTGGTTCTGTGTCCCGCTCCTGAGGGGCGGAGAGGTCCTAGGGGCCTTCGAGCTGAGGAACTATACCGACCTTGGGCAAGAACCTCTCTCGGAGCAGGGCTCCTGGGAGAGAGTCGTCTCCCTCTTGGGGGCCGTCTTGGAGCTGGACCGGTTGAAGAGGGAGATTCGGGAGAGCCGTCAGAACTACCTCGGCCTCTTCGACAGAATCGAGGGAGGCGTCTACCTCGTGGACCCCGAGAAGATGCGCCTTCTCTACGTCAACCCCTTCTGGGGAATCGATCCGGCCCTCTTCGAGGGGAGCCCTTGCCATAAGCTTCTTTACGGAAGAGAGGAGATCTGCCCCTTCTGCCTGCTTCCCTCCGGGAAAGGAAGGGAGGGAGCGGTCTCTCTGGAGTATGAAGACCAGGAGAAGGAGCGCTTTTTTCAGGTGAGCCAGAAGATCGTCGAGCTTCCCGGAGCGGGGGACGCCCTTCTCTCGCTCTCCATGGACATCACCGAACAGAAGCTCTACCAGAAGAAGGTCAAGCTCTCCCAGAAGATGGAGGTCGTCGGACAGCTGGCCGGTGGCTTCGCCCACGATTTCAACAACATCTTGGCCGGAATGTCCGGCAACCTTCAGATGATCGAACTGGCCAAGGAGAGGGAAAAGGTGGACCTCTACGTCTCCAGGCTCAAGGGGATCACCGAGAAGGCGGCCTCCCTGGTCCATCAGATTCTCTCCTTCTCCCGGGAGCAGGGGATCGAGAAGAGAAGGGAGAACCTCTCCAAGATCCTGGACGAAACCGTGGAGATGGCCAGGCACTCCGTTCCCAGACGCATCCTTCTAGAGAAGGCCGTCAAGGAGGGGCTGGAGGTGGAGGGGGACAGTAACCAGCTGATGCAGATCTTTCTCAACCTCATCATCAACGCCCGGGACGCCCTGGAGTGCTCCTCCTCGGAAGTTCCGACCATCACGGTCACGCTGACCGCCAGGACGCTGGGGCCCCAAGAGCGGAAGAAGACCGGCCTCTCCAAGGGGAAGTACGCCCTCCTGGAGGTTGGGGACAACGGGTGTGGCATTGAAGAGTCGATTCGGGACAAGATCTTCGTCCCCTTCTTTACGACTAAGAAGAGGAGCGGAGACAAGGGGACGGGCCTCGGCCTCTCCATCGCCTACAGGGTCGTGAGGCTTCACGACGGGTGGATCGATTTCACCTCCCGCCAGGGACAGGGGACGGTCTTCTCTGTCTACCTTCCCTTGGCCGGAAAGGAGAGCCCCCGAGAAGAGCCGAAGCGGATACTCTCCCAAGACGGTCTTCGCGACTTGACCGGGGCCTTCCGGGGCACGGCCCTGATCGTCGACGACGAGGACTCCCTTCGAGAGGTTGAGAAAGAGCTTCTGGAGATGATGGGTTTCGAGGTGGCGGAGACCGACAACGGAAGGGACGGATGGGAGGTCCTCAAGAACAACACCATTGACTTGATGCTCCTCGACTGGGTCATGCCCGGGATGAACGGAGAGGAGATTCTTGACAAACTTCGGGAACATCCCGAGGTCAAGACGAAGGTCCTCGTTGTCACCGGTGTGTTGGGGGATGAGATCGAGGGGGTCGCCTACCAGAAGGGCGCCGCCGAAGTCATTCAGAAACCCTTCTCCCTCGACTTCCTTGCCTCCCGAATCCGCCATGTCTTGGGGGGTGAAGGCGCCGTCAGAGGACAGGGGTCCCAGTGATTCCCGGTCAAGAGCCTTCTCGGGCGAAGAGACTCCGGCGAAGCCTTTTTCTCGAGAGTTCGTAAGGGGGGGGGTTACTCCCTGCTTCGGGAGTAGATCTCCAGGAGCTTTTGAAGAAGCTCCAAGGCCTTCATCGGCGTCGTACTGTTAACGTCGATTCCCTCAAGCAGTTCTGATGCCTCAGAGGGCCAGACCTCACGCACCTGGGGCGCGATCTCCCTGGCAGGGGGGGCGAAGAGGGTCGGCCCGTTTCGGCCCTCTTGACGTTTTTTCCTTTGGGAGAGCCAGTCTTCCTTCTCCATGGAGAGGAGGAGCTCCCGGGCCCTCTTGACGACGTCCGAAGGAAGCCCCGCCAACTTGGCCACGTCGACGCCGAAACTCTGATCCGAAGGCCCCTCAAGGATTCTGTAGAGGAAGGTGATTCCCGAGCTTCCCTTCTTCACGGAGATATGGTAGTTGACGATCCGGGAGAGATACTCGTCCAAGACCGTCAGCTGGTGGTAATGGGTCGCGAAGAGGGTCTTAGGCCTGAACTTTCCGTTGCTGTGAAGGTACTCGAGGAGAGACCAGGCGATGGCCATTCCGTCGTAGGTCGACGTCCCGCGGCCGATTTCGTCCAACAAGACGAGACTGGAAGAGGTGGCGTTCTGGAGGATGTTGGCGGTCTCCACCATCTCCACCATGAAGGTGGATTGTCCGGAGGCGAGGTAGTCGGAGGCGCCGATACGGGTGAAGATTCTGTCGATCAGGCCCACCTTGGCGGCATCGGCGGGAACGAAGCTCCCCATCTGGGCCATCAGAACGATGAGGGCCGTCTGCCGGAGGAAGGTGGACTTTCCTCCCATGTTGGGGCCGGTGAGGATGATGATCTGCTCCCTGTTCGATTCCAGGTAGGCATCGTTGGGCACGAAGGGGTGAGGGTTCAGCCTCTCGACGATGGGATGGCGGCCCTGAACGATCTCCAGGACATCCCCCTCCACGACGATGGGCCGTTTGTACTTGTTCCTGACCGCCGCGTTGGCGAGGGAGAGGAGTGCGTCGAGGCTGGCCAGAGCCTGGGCGCTCTTCAGAATCCTGCCGTTGTGGACCTTCAGCTCCGACCGCAGTTCCAGGAAGAGCCTATGTTCCAGCTTCTTTATCTTCTCTTCCGCTCCGAGAACGGTCTCCTCGAACTCTCTCAGCTTCTGGGAGACGAACCTCTCGGCGTTCACCAGGGTCTGCTTGCGGAAGTAGTCCGTCGGGAGCGTTCTGTTTTTGAGGGACGCCTTGGAGATCTCGATGTAGAAGCCGAAGATCTTGTTGAAGCCGACTCTGAGGGAGGAAATCTGGGTGCGTTCCCTCTCCTCCTCTTCGAGACGGGAGATCTCCTCTTTCCCCGAATGGGCCAGGTGCCGAAGTTCGTCCAGCTCCTGGTTGTACCCCTCCCTGAAGACCCCCCCGTCGGTAAAGATCAAGGGGGGGGAGTCGGCCAGGGCCCTCTCGATCTTCTCCCTCAGATCCTCCAGGGGGTCGACCTCTTGGAGGGAACTCTTGAGGAGAAGGCTTTCTGCCTGTTCCGCCCGGGAGGAGAGGGAGGGAAGGGAGTGAAAGGAGGAGGCCAGAGCGGCCAAATCCCGCGGCGAGGCGGTCTCGGAGGAGAGCTTTGTCGACAGTCGATCAAGGTCGTAGATTCCCTTCAGCTCCTCCCGGAGCTCCTCCCGAAGTCGGGTCTTCTTCGTGGACTCCTCGACCGCGTCGAGCCTGGCGTTGATGAGAGAGGTGTTGAAGAGAGGCCGAAGAAGCCACTCTTTGAGCCTTCTCGCCCCCATGGGAGTCACCGTCTGGTCAATGACCCAGAAGAGGCTCCCCTCCTTCTCGCCGGTTCTGCTCTCCTTGAAGAGCTCCAGAGTCCGCTGGGTGAGGGAGTCGAGGATCATGTGGTCCTTTCTCGTGTAGAAGCGGAGCTCTTTCCCCTCAGGAAGGCTTCCCTTCCTCACCTGGGAGAGGTAGTGGGCCATGGAGCCGGCGGCGGCCAGGACCGTCTCGTTCTGGGAGATGTCCATCTCCCTCAGGGCGGAGAGGTGAAAGCTCTCCTGGAGGAAGAGTCGCCCCTTATCGGCGTTGAAGGTCCAGGGTTCCAAGGGGGTGATCAGGGGGTGGCAGGAGAGGCTCTCTTCCTGAGGGGCCCACAGGCTTGCCGCGTCAGTGGAGAGGAGGAGCTCCCGGGGGTTGTAGTTCTCCACCTCCTGGCCCAGGGATGTGTAGGGAGGCGCCTCCTGGGCGCCGGTGGCGAAGGCCTCCCCTGTGGTCAGGTCGAAGGCGAAGAGTCCCCAACGGTCGCTGTGGAGGGAGAGGGAGAGGAGGAAGATGTTCTCCGGGGAGGATTCGAACTCCAACGCCGTGCCCGGGGTAAGGACCTTGAGGACCTCCCTGCGGACGACCTTGCGCCCCCCTTCGTTCTCTTCGAACTGCTCGCAGATGGCCACCTTCCGCCCCGCCTCCAGGAGCTTGCGGACGTAGAGCTCCGCGGCGTGGTAGGGAAAGCCGCACATGGGGATGGGGTTATCCTTGTTCCTGTCCCGGGTGGGGAGGGTGATCTGGAGAATCCGGGACCCTTCGGGGGCGTCGTCGAAGAAGAGCTCGTAAAAATCTCCCATCCGGAAGAGGAGGATGGAATCCTTGTACTGCTCCTTCGTCTCCAGGTACTGCCTCATTACGGGAGTGTAGGTTTCCATAGAGTTTAGGAGCGAGTCTCTGTCGATGGTGTCTGGCGGAGAGGGAGGGATTCGAACCCTCGATACCGTTTTTGGACGATATAATCGCTTAGCAGGCGATCCTGTTCAGCCACTCCAGCACCTCTCCACGGGCAAGAGAAATGTATACAGGAAAACGGGACAAAAATCAAGTTTCCTTCAGACTGTCGCTTCTGCCGCGGTTCTGGAGAAACGTGACCAGGGAGAGAACCAGCTCCACCTCCCCTCTGGGGAGGGAGAGGCCCTTGGAGATCTCCTCGACGGAGAGGCCCTGGTTGTGGAGGAGGAGAACCTTCTGAGACTTCTCACTCTCCGGGAGGGAGACCAGGAGCTTCCTCTCCTCTTCGGTGAGGGACTTGTGAGCCGCGTTCAACTCTTCCAGAGTCTTTTCGCTCTTGACCTGCTCGTTGTGGAGATGGAGGGAGATTCTCTCCCCCCAAAGGTTCGCCTCCTGGAGCATCTTCTGGAAGTTCTCCAGAGTCTCCCGGAGGGTGCGGGAGAGGTGGCTGAGGGAGGCGGTCCTTCGGGCAAGCCAAAAGATCGCGGCCACGAAGAGAAGGTCCAGGAGAATCTGGAGAGTCCAGGCCAGGGTCATGGGAGGTTTCCCCGCACGACCCTGTCCAGGGTCTCCCCGATATCCTTAACCGGGAGGACATAGTCGGCGATCCCCGCGTCGACGACGGCCTTGGGCATGCCGTAGACGACACAGCTCTCCTCGTCTTGGGCGATGATGACGGCTCTATTCTTCTTCTTGAGGGAGACGAACCCATCCCTTCCATCGTTCCCCATCCCCGTGAGCATCACCGCGGCGACGTTCTTCTTGTAGTTGTCCGCTACCGATTGGGCCATAACGTTGACCGAGGGTTTATAGATGGCGCTCTTCGGCTCCTCGGAGATGAAAATCTCCCAATAGGCGGGGCGGCTCTGCCGGATGGTCATGTGCTGACCTCCAGGGGTGATGAAGACCGAACCCCTCTCGATCTTGTCCCCTATGGCCGCCTCTTTGACGTGAACCTTGCAGAGGCGGTTCAACCTCTCTGCAAAGGGTCCCGTGAAGGTCGCCGGCATGTGTTGGGAGACCAGGATCGCGGCGGGGAAGTTCTCGGGCAGGACTGTCAACACATCCTGTAGGGCCCGGGGCCCTCCGGTGGAGGAACCCAAGACGACCATGTCCAGAGTGTCGCCGATTCTCCCCTTCCTGATTGTCGGAGCCTGAGAGGGGAGAACCGTCGGGGATAGGGAGGGAGAGGGCGGCTGGGGAAGAGGCTTGTCGAAGGAGCGGAAGGGAAAGCCGAGGGCCATCTTCTTCTGGGCGATGGTGAGGATCTTGGGCACCAGCTCATCCTTGATGCTCTTGATGTTGGCGTTAAAGTCCGCCGTCTGCTTGGGAAAGAACTCGACCGCTCCCTTTTCGAGGGCTTCAAAGGTGATCTGGGCGTCCTCGGTGGTGAGGGAGCTGACCATGATGACCGGCGTAGGGAAGGAGTTCATGATCTCCTTCAGGGCTGTCAATCCGTCCATGACGGGCATGTTGATGTCCAGGGTGATGACATCGGGCCTCAGCTTCTCCGTCAGTTCCAAGGCCTCCTTTCCGTTCCGGGCCTCCCCGACGACCTCGATGGCCGGGTTTTCGGCCATGAGTCGGACCATCAACTTCCGGAGAAAGGAGGAGTCGTCAACAACCAGGACCTTAGCTTTTCTCTGTTCCATCAATCATCTCCTTTCATGGACATAGCGATTATCTCACGGATTCGGGGGACCACGTCTTCGATCTGGAAGGTGAAGAGCTCTTCGTCGATCTTTGCAAGGTCTTCCCTATGCTGGCAGAGGCGTCTCCAGAAGGGGTCTGACGAGAAGATCAGGGGACGGAACTCCCAGGGAAAAGCGAAGCCGATCTGTTTGGAAAAAAGGTTGGAAAACCCGACCAGGGCTACCAAGGGGGACATCTCCGGAGAGGGGTTGTGGTGGAAGCGAAGAGTCGCCGTGAGTTCCCGGGGAAGGGCCCATTTCAGGGCGAGGGCCTCTCCGACTTCACAATGGTCAGCCCCGAAGACCTCCCTCTCGTAGGCCAGGTAGTTTCCGCCCATCTGGAGAGCCTTCTGAACGACCTTGCCGTACTCCTCGGGGAAGAAGTGGTTGAGGAGGATCTTGCCGATATCGTGAAGAAGGCCGGCGGTGTAGGCCTCTTCAGGAGAGGCGAGGGAGTAGGCACCGGCCAGGTGGCGGGCGATATGGGCAGAAGAGAGGGAGTGGTGCCAGAAGAGGTGGGTGTCAAAGCACTTCTCCCCCGCTTTCAGGGGGAAGAGGGAGATGATGGAGAGGGAGAGAACGACCTCCCGGACCTGCTCCAGTCCGAGAAAGACGACGGCCTCCCTGACCGATGTGACCTCCTTGTACCTGTGGAAGAGGGGGGAGTTCGCTAGGCGGATGATTCTGCCCGTCACGACCGGGTCCTCCGAGAGGAGTTCTGCGATCTGACCGGTGTTGCAGTTTGGGGAAGAGAGGAGATGCTGAAAGCGGAGAACGAAAGAGGAGAGGACAGGCAACCTCTTCATTCTGGCCAGGAGTCTTTCGACGGCGGGGGAGGTCGTCACTTTAGAAGACCTCCAGCTCTTGTCGGACACTCTCGACAATCCTGTCCCCCAAGGAGAGGACCCGCTCCCTGGTGACGTTGAGAATGCCTAGGGAGGGCTCGGCTTCCGGAAAGGGATTCTCCTGGGGGAACCCTAAGGCGTAGTGGTGGCTGAGAAGGTCGCCGAGCCTTACCAGGGCGCTTTCCTCAGAAAACTTGGGGGAGAGTTCGGGGTTGTGGTGGAAGAAGATCGCCGTCTGTGCTCCCTCGTCAAGGTTCCACTCCTGGGCTAGAAAATAGCCGATCTCGGTATGGGTAAACTCCAGGAGCTCCTTCTCCAGGGGGCAGATCTCCTTCCCGGTGGAGTAGGATTCGTCCAAGAGGGGTTCGTAGAGTTCCGGAAGGCTCTGAAGGAGAACGGTCTTGCCGATGTCGTGGAGGAGGCCGTAGATGAAGAGCTCCTCCCTGGGGCCCCCTTTGATCTCTCGGGTCAGTTGGTGGGTGAAGAGGGGCGTCGAAACCGACTGGCGCCTCATGAGACGTTCCTTGAAGGAGCGGGAGGGAAAGGCCCGCTTGATCCCGAAGGCCAGGGCGAGGGTCTGGATGTTCCGGAGCCCGAGGATGAGAAAGCACTGGGTCAGCGAGGAAGTCGGCCTGGAGAGTCCGTAGAAGGGGGAGTTGGCGATTCTGAGGATGTCCGCCGTGAAAGCCGGGTCCTTCATGACCAGCGTGCTCAGCTCCGAGAGGGAGACCTCCGGGTCCCGAAGCCGTTCCTGAAGTTTCAGGACAATGTCCGGTAAAGGGGGAAGAGAGCCCACACGGGAGAGAATCTTCTGAACGTCTGCCCTCAAGGGTGAACCTCCTTTCTGTAGAAAATCGTCTGTGGATAGTGGACCAGTGTGAAGAGTTCGTTGATCGAAAAGATCGACTCCGTCTTGCCGAGGATGAGATGGCCTTCCGGGGTGAGTGCGTCGTGAAAGTCCTTGATAACCTTCTTGCGGCTCTCCATGTCGAAGTAGATCAGAACGTTCCGGCAGACGATCACGTCGCTGCCTGTGAAAGGCGAAAAGAAGGGAATATCCAGAAGATTCATGTGAAAAAATTCTACCATACTTCTGATCTCCTGGGAAAGCAAGTACTCGCCTCCCTCCTGGGCGGTGAAGTAACGTTCCCGGATCCTCTCAGGGACGTTCCGGACCGAGTAGGCCCGGTATCTGCCCAGACGGGCCTTCTCCAGGACCGCGGTGTTGAGGTCGCAGGCGAGGATCTTGAAGCGTTGAAGCAGGAGGGGGAACCGCTCCTTGAGGAAGAGGGCCAAGGTGTAGGGCTCCTCCCCGGTGGAACAACCGGCGCAAACGATCTTGATGATCGGTTTCGCCTCCAGGAGGGGGTAGAGGATGTGGGAGAGAAGGATCTCCGCCGATGTCTCTTCCCGGTAGAAATAGGTCTCGTTAACGGTGACCTCGTTGAAGAGGTTTTGGAGCTCTCCGTAATGATTCTCCAGGTGGGAGAGGTACTCGTGGAGAGAGGCGAGGTGGAGCGCCGCGATTCGGTTTTCAACCTTGAGGGAGAGGTACTCCTGCTTGTAATCGGGAAAGAACATTCCGCTCTTTCGGTAGATCAGATCGCGCAGGTGTGTGAACTCCTGGTAGGAGAGCTCCAGCTTTTCCATGGGCTCGCTCAACCGCCTAAGAACTTGATCCTTTCCTCACGGCTTACGATCTCGGTGATCCGTAAGGCGAAGTTGGAATCCACCACCACCACCTCTCCACGGGCCACGAGCTTCCCGTTTACCAGAAGATCGATGGGGTCGTCAACGGTCTTGTTCAGCTGGATGATCGATCCGAGACCGATCTTCAGGACGTTCTTCAGGGGCATCTCGGTGGTACCGACCCTGATGACGATCGGAAGCTCTATGTCCATGAGCATGTCGATCTTGGAATCTACATGGGGGTAGCCCTCCAGCGAGGGAGGGGTCGTCCGGAAGGCTCCGGAGGGGGGAGCGGAAACCGAGGGTGCCGAAGGGGAAGGGGCCGCGGAGGGGTGTGCCTCTTCGGCGGGTTGGAGAAGCCTCTCCCGAACCTCAGAGGAGATGACCAGGTAGAGGGGGGAGGGAGAGGGAGCGAGGGAGGTCTCGATGGAGGAGAAGAGAATCTCGTCTCCGTCGATTCTCTCGTAAATCTCTTGGAGAGGGAGTTTCGCGAGGGAGGCCTGCCCGAGGGAGAAGGAGAGGGATGTCTTCTCCTTGATGCCCAGCGCGAAGGAGCTGAGAACTTGGTTTGAGGCCTCCGTGAGGGCGTCCAGGTCTTCGGCGGAGATCTCCTCTTTTCCCTCTTCCACCCCCATCATCAGGTTGGCGATGAGGCCGCCTACCGCCAAGGGGTAGAGGAGGTAGACCTTCCCGCCCGATTCGTTCTGGTTCGCCGCGGCCAGGATCACCTCCTTCTCGTTGAGGAGGCGGTTCAAGAGGAAGTCTTTGGTAACCTCCTCGGCCGTTTCGGGTTTCACGTTCATCTCCTTGCCTAGGAGCATGGAGAGCACAGAGTCGAGGGCCTCTTTCATTTCGTTGCTGAAAAGGGTTGTCAGGTTTTCACTCATTGTCGAACCTCTTGATCAGGGATTTCACTCGGAAGGCTTTTTTCTCCTCCACCGAGGAGAGAGAACCGACGAAACGGGGCTTGTCCTCCACGGAGAGGATCGGGTTCATGGCGGTCTGCTTCTCTATGGCGACCATGTCCCCGACTTCGAGGGAGAGGAGGTCTCGGAACATGACCGTGTTACCGGAGATCTCCGCGTTCAGGGAGAAGCGGGAGCTCTTGAGGATGTCCCGGACCTTGAGGATCTCGTCGTCCGAGATCTTCTTCCTCCCGGCGTACCAATCTTGGGAAAATTTCTGGGTGATCGGCTCCAGGACGATGGAGGGAACGCAGAAGTTGAACATTCCCGAAGCGGCCCCCATCTTGATCTCGAAAACGATCAGGATGATGACCTCGTTGGGGGCGACGATCTGGATGAGCTGGGGGGAGGTCTCTTGGGCGACGACCTTCATGTCCAGTTCGATGATCTGCTTCCACGTCTCCGAAAGGTCGTGGAGAAGGAGTTGGAGAATCCCGTTGATGATCCTCATCTCGATCTCCGAAATCGCCCGGACAGGACCCTCGTTGGGGCTGCCGGAGCCCCCGAGAATCTTGTCGATCATGGGGAAGACGATGGACGGGTTCAGCTCCAAGACGCTGTTGCCGTCTAGGGGGGTCATGGAGACGGCGCTGAAGTAGGTGGGGTCCGGGAGGGAGAGGATAAACTCCGCATAGGTCAACTGTTCAACCGAGACGAGGTTGACTTCGATCAAGGCCCTCAGGTAGGCGGAGAGGGAGGAGGAGAAGTTTCTCGCGAACCGGTCGTGGAGGTAGTGGATGGAACGGATCTGGTCCTTGGAGAAGCGGTCGGGCCGGCGGAAGTTATAGATCGCCACCTTCTTCCGCTCCGCCGGGTGGGAGGGAGGGGGAGCTCCGTGGGCCGGGGCGGCGGGTTTCTCGGCCGGACTTCCGGAGAGAGAGTTCAGGAGAGCGTCCACCTCTTCCTGGGAGAGAATTTTAGCCATTGGGGCCTCCTTTCAACGGGGAGACAGGGATTCTGAGCCTTTCAAGGATTCGACTGTTGAGGCGGTTGTGGGCCTGGGCGAGAATCTGTGAGATCCGAGGCTCCGTGACGCCTAAGATCTCGGCGATCTCCTTTTGGTGCATTTCCTCGTAGTAGAGCAGAGAAACCGCCTGCTTCTCACGCTCCGGGAGGTTGGTGATCTCTTCGGTGAGGATCTCCAGCAGCTCCCTTCTGGTAAGGGATGCCAACTGTTCGTCAGGGTTTGTGAGCTCCAGGGCCGAGAAGACCTCGTCCTCCTCTAGACCGCCTTCGACGGTGTGTGAAGAGAAGGTGACCGGACCGTTGCGCAGAAGGTTCTTCATCTCCTGAAGGCTCTCCAGGGAGATCTCCAGTTTATCGGCGACCTCTTGCTCCGTAGGGTGTCGTCCGAGGGGGGTCTCCAGAGAGGCGGAGGCCCGGTCGATCTTTTTCTTCATCTCCCTCGCCGAGCGGGGGAGCCAGTCGGCGTTTCTCATCTCGTCGATGACCGCCCCGCGGATGCGGCGGCCTGCGAAGACCACGAGTTCGACGCCCAGGGAGGGGTCGAAGCGCTCCACCGCGTCGATCAAGCCCAGGACGCCGGAGTTTCTCATGTCATCGTAGAAACTGCTTTGAATGTGGGGCGGAAGCGGAGCGAGGACTCTTCTGACGATCCTTTCGACCTCGGGCAGGAGTCTGGCGATCTCCGATCGCTTCTCTTCCTGGCTGAGTCTTGTGGACGTCGTGGGAGTCTTCATTTGAGAATCTCTTTCCAGGGGTTGTAGGAGTCATCCTCTCCCCTGGGGGAGGTCGAAGAGCGGTCAATGTGGTAGAGGAGGGCCTTCGAGAGTACCTGAAAGGCCTTGCTCACGGGGCTTTCAGGGTAGAGTTCGAGGACCGCCCTCTGCTGGGAGACGGCGCTTCTGAGGGCCTCGTCCTGGGGGAGGTATCCGAGGAAGTGGAGGCTCTTGCCGAGGAAACGCCTGGTGGCGTTGTCGATCTGGCGGAAGACGCCCTGAGCCTGCTCCACACCGGAGACGCCGTTGACGACCAGGCGGATGCTCTTCTCCCCGTCGTACTGTCCGATGACCTTGGCAACCGCGTAAGCGTCGACGATGGAGGTCGGCTCCGGGTTCGTTACCAGAAGGATCTCATCGGAGGAGAGGAGGAAGCTGATCACGGTGTCTGAGATTCCCGCGGCGGTGTCGATGAGAAGCACATCGGTGAAGCTGTCAACCTTGGCTAACTCCTCTAGAAGGTGCTGTTCACCCAGGGAGTCCAGGTGGGTGAGCTCCTGGATTCCTGAGCCGGCGGGGATGATCTGGATCCCTTGGGGCCCCTCCACAAGGATCTCTTCCAAAGAGGCGTTCCGGTTGAGAAGGTGGGAGATGTTGTTCTCCGGGGAGAGCCCCAGAAGGATGTCGATGTTGGCCAGGCCGAGGTCGGCGTCGAAGATGGTCACCCGCTTCCCCCTCTGCTTCAGGGCCAAGGCGAGGTTGATGACCAGGTTTGTCTTGCCGACCCCCCCCTTTCCGGAGGTGATGGCGATGCGCTTCATAGGCTGCCTGGGCGGGGAAGAGGGCTTGCGCCGGATTTTTCTGAGACTGTCCGCTTGGTCTTTCATTTTTCACCTCGTGAGAAGAGCAGATCCACAAGCTTTCCCGGGGAAGCGATCTCCAGGTCTTCCGGGACCCGTTGCCCGGTTCCGAAATAGGAGAGAGGGAGCTTGGATTGGACAAGAACGTTGAAGAGGTTTCCATAGCTTACCGTTTCGTCGAGCTTGGTGAAGAGGAGGGAGGAGAGGCTGAAGTGGCGGAAGGCCTGAACCGTGAAGAGCAGGTCCGCGGTCTTCTGAGACGAGGAGAGAAGAAGGATGACCTCCAGAGGAAGGCCTTGGAAGAGGGCCTTCTCCTCGCCAAGCTCTTCGCTCCTCGGGCTCCGGCCGGCGGTGTCGATGAGGATGAGGTCGCTGGCCCTGAAGAGGTCCATGTACTTCTCCAGTTCCTGGCGGTTCTGGGCCAAGGCGAAGGGAAGCCCGATGAGGGAGGCGTAGGTCTTGAGCTGTTCGGCCGCACCGATTCTGTAGGTGTCCACGGAGATCAGGGAGACCCTCTTCTCTTCGGCCAGGGAGAAGAAGGCCGCCAGCTTGGCGACGGTGGTGGTCTTCCCTACGCCGGTTGGGCCCACCAGGGCCAAGACGGGTGTGAGGGATGGGGAGAGGGGTTTGACCTCCGGCAAGGCGCTCAAGAGAACCTTCGCCAGGCGGGCGTGGAGAGCCGAGGGGTCACCGTGCTCTTTTAGGGGGCTCTGGTACTCGACCATCTTCACCAGACGGAGGGCCAGCTCGGGGTGGATCTCACGACTGCAAAGCTCCTTGTAGAGGTTGTAGAAGAGACCGTCCAGGGAGATCCGATCGTTCTCCCGGGTCTGATTCTCCTTGAGCATCGCCTTCATGGAGGCGATCTCCTCCCTCAGAGGCTCGATGTCGCCCGAGGGGGGGGTGAGGTTCTTCTCCCAACGGTTGAGGGTCTCCTGGGGGGGGGCGACCTTTCCCTCCAGTCGCTGGGTGCCCCACTGGAGGGTCTCGGCGGAGGCCCGGAAAGGGGGAGAGGCGGACTCCCTCTCCACGGCGGCCATGATCTCAAGCCACTCCCTTCCGCCCTCCCGGATGGTCTTGTTGGAGAGGATGAAGGCGTCCTCCCCCAACTCCTCCTTGATGCGGTCCATGGCCTCTTTGATGTTGTTGACCTTGTACTTTTTCAGTTGCATTTCAAATCACCCCCAGGGAAATGACTTTGACTGCGGAGGGAATCTCGGCTACCGAGAGGAAGACGAGTTGGGGTAGGAACCGTTCCGTCAATTTTTTGACATGGCTCCTGACGTCCGGAGAGGTGAGGACGATGGGTTGAACCTTGAGCCCCGATTTTTCCACGGCTCCCTGGATTCTCTTGACCAGCTCCCTGGCCATCTCGGGGGGCATGATGAGCTGGGGGAAGCCTTGGCTCCGATCCAAGTGCTTCTGGAGGGCTTCCTCGATCTCCTGACCCAGGATGAGGCAGGGGAGCTCCTGGGAGGGAGTCAGGTAGGGCGCGGTGAGAGAACGGGAGAGGGCCTGACGGACAAGCTCGGTAAGCTGGTTGATGTCCCTCGTGACGGGGCCGTAGTCGGCGAGAGTCTCGAGTATGGTCAGCAGATCCCTGACGGAAACATGCTCCCGAAGGAGGTTTTGAATGACCTTGTGGACCTGCCCCACAGACATCACCTTGGGTATGAGCTCTTCGACGACCTTGGGATAGCTCTCGCCCAGATTGTCCACCAGCTTCTGGGTATCTTGTCGTGTGACGATCTCCTCGGCGAAGTTCTTGATGACCTCCTTGATGTGTGTGGAGATCACCGTCGCGGGGTCGACAACGGTATAGCCGAGGAACTGGGCGCGCTCCCTCTCCTTCTCTTCGATCCAGAAGGCCGGGAGGCCGAAGGCGGGATCCTTCGAAGCGATCCCCTT
>ERZ1645187.2750-NODE-2750-length-15261-cov-8.359069_pt1 | contig 15261 bp, 16 predicted proteins | sample MGYA00575352_ERZ1645187 | MGnify/ENA primary metagenome ERZ1645187 (study PRJEB40837, sample SAMN11349314) | freshwater sediment metagenome | isolation source: river sediment | host: Sediment | place: India: Wazaribad , New Delhi | collected 2017-02-21 ...
CGGGTTTCCAGCGTCTTGAAGCTGTAGTCGAGATTGCTGAACGTGCCGTCGGGCCGGTTGGTCTTGGCACTGGCCATGAACCGCACCTCGGTGCCACGCTCGCCGGGGGCAGGGCCCACCTCATGCACATGCACCGTGCATTCGCCATGCTCGAACCGGGCGCGATATTCGGTGTCGTTGCGCCAGACCCGCAGCTCCAGCCATTCCGACAGCGCGTTAACCACCGAAACGCCCACGCCATGCAGGCCGCCCGACACCTTGTAGGCATTGCCGCCCTCGTCGGTGTTGTTGAATTTGCCACCCGCATGCAGCTGGGTCATGATGACCTCGGCTGCCGAGACACCCTCTTCGGCGTGCATGTCAACCGGAATGCCGCGGCCGTTGTCCCGCACCGAAACGCTGTCGTCCGCGTGGATTTTTACCGTGACAGCGGTGGCGTGACCGGCCAGCGCCTCGTCAATGCCGTTGTCCACCACTTCATAGACCATGTGGTGCAGGCCCGAGCCATCATCGGTATCGCCGATATACATGCCCGGACGCTTGCGAACAGCCTCCAAGCCCTTGAGAACCTTGATGGAATCTGCGCCGTAGCTTTCGGTCTTTTTGGGCTCTTCGGCCATGTGGTCTGCATCCCTTGAATTGCCCGCGATTTATAGCGGTTCAGGGGGGCAATGTCACGCCTTGGACACAAGATTTGGGGTCACAGGAAGGGAATCGCCAGACCCACCCCGATGAGCAGCATGCCCGAAATGACGTTCATCCGCCGCACGCTTTCGGGGCTGGACAGCAACCTCCGCGCTCGATCCAGAAACACCGCAAGGCCAAGGTTGCCGGCCATGGGAATAAGGGCAGAAACCCCGATGATAAGGCCAATGTCCACGGCCGTCAGGCGGCCCAGGGTGAAGAAGCCGGGCAGCGCACCCATATAGAACAAGATCGCCTTGGGGTTGCCGATCACCGCGGCCAGACCCACCGAAAACCCCGCCCAGATGCCGGGCCTTGTCAGCCGGCTGTCGGCATCGCCCAGCGTGCCGGATTTGCGGATCAGGGTGTAGCCCATGAACAGAAAGATCACCGCCGCCACCCAGCGCAGGATCGACAGAAAGTCGCCATAGGTGCTTTCCACCCAGCTGAGGCCCAGAATGGCCAGCAAAGGCCAGACCAGATCACCCAGGGCCACCCCCACCGCCAAGGGCCAGGCGGCTGCGAACCCGCCCGACAATGCCCGCGCCATCAAGGCCACCCAGACAGGGCCTGGAACCGCCCAAAGCCCAATCATGCCAAGGGCATAGATGCCCAGTTCATACCAGCTGATCGTCATCATGCACTTTCCGGCAGGGTCAGGCTGCCATCGTCATTAAGGGGCCAGAACGGGTTCATCGCCACTTCCCAGACATGACCATCCGGGTCTGCCCAATAGCCCGAATAGCCGCCCCAGAACACCTTTTCCGGCGGCTTCAGCGCGGTCGCCCCGGCTGCAAGCGCTGCGGCAAAGGCAGCATCCACGTCGGCCTCTGTGGCGAAGTTCTGCGCAAGAGCTACAGCCCCGCTCCCGAGGCTGGCACCGGGGCGTCCCTGATCGGCCGCCAGATCGGCAAGTCCGAACAGGGCCAGAGCTTGCCTTTGCATCTGGAAAAACGCAACACCCGGCTGACTGTCGCGATGCTCTTTCCAGCCAAGACGGGCATAGAACGCCCGCGCCTGGTCCATCTCGGCCACGCCAAGGGTTATCAGCGTCACGCGCTGCGGGATCATGCGCTCACCATCGATTGGCCGCCCTCGTCGCGCAAGGTCATCACCTGCCCCCGGTGGCCAAGGGCCTCGAACAGCCCGGCTTCGGTGCCTGTCATGATCGCCTGCGCGCCAAGGGCACAGATCTCGTCATAAAGGGCGGCGCGGCGGTGAATGTCCAGATGGGCCGCAACCTCATCCAGCAGCAGAACCGGGGCGCGTCCCAGATCGGCCGCCAGCGCCCGGGCATTGGCCAGGATCAGGCTGATAAGAAGGGCCTTCTGCTCGCCGGTCGAACATTGGTCGGCTGGCACGCCCTTGGCCTGATAGACCGCCCGAAGGTCGCTGCGGTGCGGTCCGGCCAGCGTGCGCCCCGCGGCCATGTCGCGGCGGCGCCCTTCGGCAAGGGCTTGTGCCAGATCCTCGGCGGGCAGATCCGGGCCTCCCTCCGGCCCCGTGAGGGCAAGCGCGGCGTGCGGAAAGGCCGAGGACCCGTCCTGCGACGCGGCCAGCCGCGCCAAAGCGGCCTCGCGATTGGCAATGATCGCCGTGCCCGCCTCGACCATCTGCGCCTCCAGCGCCCCATACCAACGGGCATCCGTGACCTGATCCTTCAGCAGCCGGTTGCGGTCGCGCATCGCCTTTTCATAGGCCAACGACATCTCGGCATGGTCGGGGGTGAAAGACAGCGCGATCCGGTCCAGAAACCGCCGGCGCCCCTCGGCCGCCTCGATCCACAGGCGGTCCATCGCCGGCACCAGCCACAGGATGCGCAGGATCCGTCCCAGCGCCGATTGCGGCGCGGCCTTGCCGTCGATCCTGATATGCCGAGACTCACCGGGTGAGGCCCCGGTTTCCACCTCATGCGCCGCCGCAATGCCAACGACCTCGGCCGCGATCTTCCATCCCAGCCGCTCGGGACGCCGCGCCAGATCCTCGGCCGCCGCGCGCCTCAGTCCGCGACCGGGCGACAGCAGCGAAACCGCCTCAAGAATATTGGTCTTGCCCGCCCCGTTCGCCCCCACCAGTGCCACGGGCCTGCCGTCAAACACCAGCCGCGCCGTCTTGTGGCTGCGGAAATGCGAGAGGCTGAGCGTGGTAATCGCCAGACCGCTCACGCTGCCTCCATCCTCTGTGCCCAAATATCCTGGGGGTCTGGGGGCTAGCCCCCAGGGGCCGTCACACGCGCATCGGCATCACGACATAGACGGCGCTTGTGTCATTGCCCTCGCGCATCAGGGTCGGGTCACCGGACGAGTTGAACAGGAACACCGCATTTTCGCGGTCCACCTGGCTCGCGATTTCCAAGAGATACTTGGCGTTGAACCCGATCTCCAGCCGTTCGTCGCCATAGGCAACCGCCAGCTCTTCCTCGGCCGCGCCGCTGTCGGGCGCATTGACCGACAGCACGAGCCTGTCCTCGTCCAGCGACAGTTTCACTGCCCGCGAGCGTTCCGAAGACACCGTCGCCACCCGGTCCACCGCCTTGGCAAACTCGGTCGCGTCCACTTCCAGACGGCGCGTGTTGTTCATCGGGATGACGCGGGTGTAATCGGGGAACGTGCCGTCGATGACCTTCGAGGTGAGGGTGATCGCCGGGGTGGCAAAGCGCACCTTGGTTTCCGAAACCGAAACCGCGATTGTCGCCTCGTCATCGTCCAGCAGTTTGCGCAACTCGTTCACCGTCTTGCGCGGCACGATCACGCCGGGCATGCCCACGGCCCCTTCGGGCAAAGGGGCGTCGATCCGCGCCAGACGGTGGCCGTCGGTCGCCACACAGCGCAGCACGGGGCCGGTTTCGGCGGTCGCGGTATGCATGTAGACGCCGTTCAGATAGTAACGGGTCTCTTCGGTGGAAATCGCGAATTTCGCCTTGTCGAACAGGCGGCGCAGCACCGGGGCAGGGGCCGAGAAATTCGACGAATACTCGCTGCTGGCCATCACCGGGAAATCTTCGCGCGGCAGGGTCGCCAGGTTGAAGCTGGACCGTCCGGCCGTGATCGACAGGCGGCCATTCGTTGCGTCATCGGTCAGGTTCACCAGGGCGCCATCAGGAAGCTTGCGCACGATCTCGTGCAGCATGACCGCCGAAACCGTGGTCGCGCCAGGGCGTTCCACCATGGCGGCGGCGCGGTCGACCACCTCGATGTCAAGGTCGGTGGCGCGGAAGGAAACCTGCCCGCCATCCGCCTCGATCAGGACGTTGGCCAGAATCGGAATCGTGTTGCGCCGTTCGACCACCGACTGCGCCTGAGCCAGCGCCTTCAGAAGCGTGCCGCGTTCGATCGAAAGCTTCATAATTCCATCCCCTTACCGGGGAATCACAAGGGACGCCCCATCAGCCCGGCCAAAGGCCGGATTTGTCTTTTCCGCGACATTGTAAGGCTTTGGCGCAGAGGTCAAGGGCGGCCTTGGGCAATAGGGCCGGGGCGTTGCCTAGTCGCAAGGGCCGATGGGCCGGGCGGTGTAACTGACCTTGCCCACCATCCCCTTTGCCGGCACCTCGGGGATCAGTTCCACCGTCAGATCGCAGCCCTGCACGCGGATCTGCCACAGGTCGTTGCCGCTGTCGGCCGTGCCAATATTTGACACAGCACCGATGGGCGCCTGCCGTACGGCATCGGCCACTTCGGCGCTGTTCAGGATCGCCATGATCTTTTCGCCGCTGTCATACCATGGGGACAACAGGGCAGCAGCCGGCGTGGCGAAAAGCAGGGGCAGAAGGAAAAGCGCGCGCATCAAGGGGCCTTGGCCAAGGGGAAACTGCCTGCACCATGCGCCGGCAGGCGCCCGAAACGCAAGAAGGGGGCTGCAGCCCCCTTCCGCTGTCGCCGTGTCGGCCGGGTCAGCCGTGCTTGATCATCACATGGCGCACGACAGTATAATCTTCCAGCGCATAGGCCGACATGTCCTTGCCATAGCCCGATTGCTTCAACCCGCCATGCGGCATCTCGTTGGTCAGCATGAAATGCGTGTTGATCCAGGTGCAGCCATAGCGCAGGCGCGCCGCCGTCGCCATGGCGCGGCCGACGTCGCGGGTCCAGACCGAGGAGGCAAGGCCATAGTCGCTGTCATTGGCCCAATCGACCGCCTGATCGACGTCGTTGAACGGCGTGACCGAAACCACTGGCCCGAACACTTCGCGCCGCACGATTTCGTCGTTTTGCAGGGCGCCTGCAACAACCGTGGGCTTGTAATAAAAGCCCTGATCCATCGCCTCGCCGCCGGTGGTGACCTGAATGTGGTTCACCTCGCGCGCGCGGTTGACAAAGCTGGCCACGCGGTCGCGCTGGCGCTGCGAAATCAGCGGGCCGATCTCGTTCTTGGTGTCGTCCGCATCGCCCAGCGTGATCGAGGCGGCGGCCGAGGTCAGGTCGGCCACAAGGTTTTCATACACCTTCTTGCCTGCGTAGACCCGGCAGGCGGCGGTGCAATCCTGACCCGCGTTGTAGAAGGAAAACGCCCGCAGCCCTTCGACCACAGCTGAAACATCGGCGTCATCGAACACCAGAACCGGGGCCTTGCCGCCCAGTTCCAGATGGGTGCGCTTGACCGTCTTGGCGGCGGCGTCCAGCATCTTCTTGCCGGTGGCCACGTCGCCCGTGAGGCTGATCATGTCCACGCCAGGATGGTTGATCAGATAGTTCCCCACCGTCTGCCCGCGCCCGGTGATGACCGACACCACGCCTTCAGGCAGTTCCTCGGCCAGGATGCGCGCCATTTTCAGTGCGGTCAGCGGGGTCTGTTCTGAAGGCTTGAACACCACCGTATTGCCGCCGCCGATGGCCGGGCCCAGCTTCCACGCCATCATCATCAACGGATAGTTCCACGGCGCGATCGAGGCGACGACGCCGATCGGGTCACGGCGGATCATGCTGGTATGGCCCGACAGATATTCACCCGCCACCGCGCCATGCTGGCAGCGCACCGCGCCGGCGAAGAAACGATAGCAGTCGACAATCGCCGGAATCTCGTCGCCCCGCGCGGCGTTGATCGGCTTGCCGCAGTTCAGCGCCTCCAGCGCGGCAAAGGCGTCAGCCTCGGCCTCGATCCGGTCGGCGATCCGCAAGAGCGCGGCCGAGCGTTCGCCGGGCGTGGTGCGGCTCCAGCTGTCAAAGGCCTTGCGCGCGGCGGCCACGGCACGGTCAACCTGTGCGGTCGAGGCCTCGGGCACCTCAAGGATCAGCCCGCCCGTGCGCGGGTTCAGAACCTGCTCCTTCGCCTCTTGGCCGAGTTCAAAGGAATTGCCGATCAGAAGTTCGGTCTGGATGGTCATGGATTGGCCTTTCATTTGCCTGCGCCTGCGGTTTCCGACCCGTTTCGGGTCAGGTAATAGGCGGCAAGGATGGGAAGGAAGGTGGCGGCGAACACGACGATCGCAACCACGTTGGTGACGGGGCGTTGGCGCGGGCGGATCAGTTCCTCCAGCATCCAGATCGGCAGGGTGGCCTGCTGTCCGGCGGTAAAGGTGGTGACGATCACCTCGTCAAACGACAGGGCAAAGGCCAGCATGCCGCCCGCCAGAAGGGCGGTGCCAAGGTTCGGCAGCAGCACATGCCAGAAGGTCTGAAAGGCATTGGCCCCCAGATCGGCGCTGGCCTCAAGCACACCGCCCGACAGGCGACGGAACCGGGCCACGGCGTTGTTGTAGACGATCACGATGCAAAAGGTCGCGTGACCCAGGATGATGGTCCAGGTGCTGAAGGGAATGTCCATCACCCCGAAGGCCGACCGCAGCGAGATGCCGGTGATCACCCCCGGCAGCGCGATGGGCAGCACGATCAGAAGGCTGATCTGTTCGCGCCCGAAGAACCGGCTTTGCGCCATCGCGGCCGACACCAGCGTGCCAAGGATCATGGCCAGGAAGGTCGCGACCGTGGCCACCTGCAACGACAGCCAGAGCGCCTCCCAGATGTCGGGGCGGTTCCAGGCAACGCCGAACCACTGGGTGGTCAGGCCGGGCGGCGGAAAGGCATAGGTGCGTTCCTCGGTGGTGAAGGCGTAAAGGAAGATCAACAGGATCGGCAGGTGAAGGAACAAAAGCCCCCCGACCGCCGCAAGTTTCAATCCCCAGGAGGCGCGATCAGAGTGCATCGAAAGCCCCCGCACGTTTGGCCAGCGTCAGATAGACCAGCATGATGACAATGGGCACCATCGAGAAGGCAGCGGCCAGCGGGATGTTCCCGGCGGTGCCTTGCAGTTGGTAAACCGCCATGCCGATGAAGTTCGAAGAGTTCCCGACGATCTGCGGAATGATGTAGTCGCCCATGGTCAGCGAGAAGGTAAAGATCGATCCGGCAATCACCCCCGGCATCGCCAGCGGCAGGATCACCGTGCGCAAGGTCTGGGCGCGGCTGGCCCCAAGGTCTTGCGAGGCTTCCAGCATCGAGGTCGGAACCCGTTCCAGCGCGGCCTGCATCGGCAGGATCATGTAGGGGATCCAGACATAGACAAAGACCATGAACATGCCGATGTAGCTGGTCGACAGGCTGTTGCCGCCGATCACCGGCAGCGCCAGAAGCGCGTTCAGGATGCCCGAGGTATGCGTCGCCTCGGTGGCCCAGGTGATGATGCCCTCTTTGGCGAGGATCAGTTTCCAGGCATAGACCTTGACCAGATAGGACGACCACAAGGGCAGCATGATCCCCAGGTAGAACACTGCCTTCCACCGGCCCTTGGCAAAACGGGCGGCGTAATAGGCCACCGGAAAGGCCAGCACTGCGCAGCCGATGGTGACGGCCGCCGACATCAGGATGGTGCGAAGGATGACGTCGAAATTCGCGGGCCGGAACAGTTCGGCATAGGTTTTCAGGGTGAACTCCTGCTTCACCATGCCCGAGAATTCGTCGATCGAGTAAAAGCTTTGCCACAGCAGCGCAAAGAGCGAGCCAAGATAGACCACGCCCAGCCACAGAAGCGGCGGCGTCAGCAACAAAAGCAGAAAGGCCCTTGGACGGCGCCAGAAAAACGCGGTCAGCCTGTCGGCCAGCCCGCGTTCGGGCAGAATGGCGGGGGCGGAAGGTCCGGTCATGCCCGGTCCTCCATGATGTGAAGGTGCGGCGCGTCAAAGGCGACAGACGTGGTCGCGCCCATCTCGGGCAGGGGCTGGCCTGCAGGAACCAGCGCGGCCAGTTCGGTCTCACCCACGTGCAACACCACCCGCGTTGCCGCCCCCAGATAACGCAGCGCCGTGACCGTGCCGCTGACCGGCCCGGTGGCCGCCAGCCGCGTATGTTCCGGCCGCAACGAGGCCCATTGCGCCGGTCCGCCCAACGCCTGCGTCAGCGCGGGCGGCAACACGTTCGACGAGCCGACGAAATCGGCCACAAAGCGGGTGCGGGGCTTGGCGTAAATCTCTTCGGGCGTGCCGATCTGGGCGATCTTGCCCTGATTGAACACCGCAAGGCTGTCGGCCATCGACAAGGCTTCGTGCTGGTCATGGGTGACAAAGACAAAGGTGATGCCGAGGCGTTGTTGCAGCGCCTTCAGCTCATCCTGCATCGCCTCGCGCAGTTTCAGGTCCAGCGCGCCGAGCGGTTCGTCCAGCAAAAGCACGCGCGGCTCGTTCACAAGGGCGCGGGCGAGGGCGACCCGCTGCCGCTGGCCGCCCGAAAGCTGGCCCGGCTTGCGGTCGCCATAGCCGCCCAGCTGCACAAGGCTCAGCATTTCCTCGGCCTTGTCATGGCGCTGGGCGCGGCCCATGCCCTTGACCATCAGCCCATAGGCCACGTTGTCACGCACATTCATGTGCGGAAACAGCGCGTAGTCCTGAAAGACGGTGTTCACGTTGCGCCGGTTCGGCGGAATGGCGGAAACATCCTGCCCGAAAATGCGGATCGCCCCCGCGCTGGGCTGTTCAAAACCCGAGATCAGCCGCAGGCAAGTGGTCTTGCCCGACCCCGACGGCCCCAGCATGGCAAAGAAGCTGCCCTCGGCGATGGTCAGGTCTACCGCATCAACGGCTTTCACGGCGGTCGGGCCATGGCCGAAGTGGCGGGAAACGGATTGGAACTCGACGGCTGCGGTCATGGATCAGGCTTTCGGACAACAAAAGGCAGCGCACCGGCAGGGCCGGCGCGGTTTTCGGGTAGGATGGGCAATATTGCCCATCCTACGGTGACAGGGCTCAGCGACCGCCGATCACGCCGATATAGTCGGACACCCAGCGATAGTAGGGCACGCAGGCACCCTCGCCCTGCGCGCAGTTCGACACCGGGGTCGTCCAGAAGCGGATCTTGTCGAAGTCATCCATGCCGTTCGCCGTGCAGGTCTCGGCCGTCAGCATGCCGCGCCCGTCGGTGCAGGCGGCCGGAACCGAGGGGTTCGCGCCGAACCACACGGCAAGGTCGGACTGCAGGTTCGACGAAAGCGAATGCTCCAGCCACTTGTAGGCGCAGTTCGGATGCTTGCTGTCGACGTGCAGCATGGAGGTGTCAGCCCAGCCAGTTGCGCCTTCTTGCGGAATGGTGCTGGCGATCGGCAGGCCCTCGGCCTTCAGCAGGTTCACCTGGAACGGCCAGGACCCCGACGCGACGACGCCTTCGTTCTTGAAGTCGTCCATCTGGATGAAGGCATCGTGCCAGTAGCGGCTGACCAGTTCGCGCTGTCCGCGCAGCAGTTCCAGCGCAGCAGCGTACTGGTCATCGTTCAGTTCATAGGGCGATTTGATGCCCAGTTCGGGCTTGTGGAACATCAGGTATTGCGCGGCATCGGCGATGTGGATCGGGCCGTCATAGGCCTGCACCCGGCCTTCGTTCGACTTGCCATCCGGCAGGTCCATCTTTTCGAACACCACGTTCCACGAGGTCGGCGCCTCTTTGAACACTTCGGTGTTGTACATCAGAACGTTCGGCCCCCACATGTAGGGCACGCCATAATGCACGCCGTCGACGGTGTGCCAGGGCGCGCTCTTGAGGCGGTCATCGACGTCTTTCCACGAGGGGATCAGGTCGGTGTTGATCGGCTGAACACGCCCGCCCGCGATCAGGCGCAGCGAGGCGTCGCCCGAAGCGGTGACAAGGTCGAACCCGCCTTCGTTCATCAGCGCCACCATCTCGTCGCTGGTGTTGGCGGTCTTGACCGTCACATTGCAGCCGGTGTTGGCCTCGAACTTGGTCACCCAGTCAAACGCCTTGTCGGTTTCGCCACGCTCGACATAGCCGGCCCAGGCGACGATCGACACTTCGCCTTCGCCGTCACCGATCGCGGTGACCTGCGCCATGGCCGGGGCAAGGCCGGTCAGAACGGCAAGTGCCGTGGTGCCCATCAGTTTCATGGTCTTCATGCGGTAACTCCCCAAGGTAGGCCGCCCGGTCGGTGCGGCATGGCGGATGCGCCGGATTCCCGGTCTGAGCCGCAGCCTGTGTCGTGCCGCGAATTTTCGCAATATCAAAACGCAGAAAAGATCGTTCGGATTTTCCGATGGCTTTGGCTTAGCGGCTGGGCATCGCATCCTGTGCCGAGCGGATGAAATGGTGCGCAGGCGCAGATAGGGGGGCCCCCCGCCGCCAGGCCAGCCCAACCTGCACCGAGGGCAGGTCGCCCGAGATGTCCCGAATGCCGATCCGGTCCCCTTCCAGGGACCAGGGCCGGTAGACAAGGCTGGGCAGGATGGCCAGGCCGGCCCCCGTGGCCACCAGGCTGCGCACGGCCTCGACCGACCGGGTGCGGAAGGCGATCTGCGGCTTCACCGCCAAAGACCCCATCAACCGCCGGGTGGATTCCTCGATCTCGTCCACCATCAGCTGGATCAGCGGCTGCCCGGCCAGATCGTCCAGCGCGATGGTCTCCTGATCCGAAAGCGGATGGCCTGACGGCAGCCACAGCCGATAGGGCGAGACCAGAAGCGTTTCAACATTCAGCGCCATGCGGTCCTTGACCGACGAGGTCAGCAGAACCGCCACGTCCAGCTCACCGCCGATCAGCAGGTGCTGCAGATAATCGCCATTGTCCTCGATGACGTTCAGTTCCACCTGGGGAAAGGCGCGGCGATAGCGTTGCAGGATGTCCGACAGCACATAGCCCGCCACAAGGCTGGTTACCCCAAGCGACAACCGGCCGGTCAGCGGGCCGTCCTCTTCGACGAAAGCGGTGCGGGCGGTGGCGACATCCGACAGGATCTGCCGGGCATGGCGCAGAAAGGCGCTGCCCTTGTGGGTGATCAACAGCCCCCGCGCCTGCCGGTCGAAAAGCTGAACGCCCAGATCATCCTCCAGCGCGCGGATCGCCTCGGTGACCGAAGATTGCGAGATGGAAAGCTCGCGCGCGGCGCCGGTCACTGACCCGGCCTGTGCGGCGGCGACAAAGAACTGCAACTGGCGCAGGGTGAAGGCCAAGGCTCAGCCCTTGGCCATTTCTGCGACAAGGCTGGCGTGGTGGGTGGCGACAAGCCCCTGATAGGCCGCCAGCTTTTCCGGAGTAAAATGCTGTTCCTCGGCCAGAAGGTTCACCGTGCCCAGCACCCTGTCGCCATCTACGACTGGGATATTGATGCAAGAGCCCAGCCCCAGCGAGGTGATAAGCGCATGGTCGAAGAAATATTTCGCAAACTCGGGGGTCGTATTTGCCACGAAAACCTGCCGCCCGGTGATGCAGTGATCATACCAGCCGTCGCGGGTCAGCGGTTTGGTGCCCGAGACCGGGTATTCCACAGGATGCGAGGTATAGGCGCGGCGGGCTACCCCGGCGATTTCGTCCTGTGTGGTGACAGTGAAAAGCCGTGTGCCAAGGGCGGCGCAGGCGGCGTGCAGGGTATCATAGGCGCTGGACATGCGGGGTTTCCTTGTCTTTGCTGGCATCCGAGCATGAGCCGCGACAAGGTGCAAGGCGTCACGGCCTTATCCCTCGAGGCTGCGCGCCAAGAGCGCAATCAGGTCCGATCGGGTGACCAGCCCCACAAGGTGGCCCTCCTGCGTGATCGGCAGGGCCTGCTCTCCGCCATCGGCCAGCCGCTGCACCAGATCGGCGGCAGGGGTGCCGGGCTGCGCCGCCGGCACCAGATGGGCCAGATCGGCCGCCGTCAGGGCCGGGTCGGCAAGGCCGACCAGCGTCTCTTCCTCGACAAGGCCGCGATAAAGCCCGGCGGCCACCATTGGCAATGTCTTGAACCGGTGGCGGTGGAACAGGGCCGCCAGGTCTGGCAAAGGGGTTTCGGGCGCAACCGTGACCAGATCGCGCGACATCAGATGTTGCGCGGTCAACCCGGCCAGCGGTCGCGTTGCCGCCTCGGCCTCGGCCGCGGTGATGAGGCGCGTCAGATCCTCGACCCCGATGTTGGCATCCAGCCGCAAGCGCGAGAGCAGTTCGGCCAGCGCCCCGGGCGGCGGCAAATGGCGACGTTCGGGCCGGGGATCGGCGGTGCCATGCGGAGAGGTTGCGGGCTGGCGGAATGGATAGACCCGGCCAGTCAGCCGGTTCCAGATCACTCCGGCCAGAACAAGGGCAAGGCTGCCAGACAGGACGGGCGACAAGGCAAAGCTGAAATCATGGGGGGCCGTGAGGGCGGTGAATAGGGCAACGGCCCCGCCCGGCGGGTGCATGGCGCGGGCGCCGGCCATGGCCAGCATGGCCAGCGCAACCGCAAGCGGCGCGACAAACAGCGGAGCCAGCCCGGTTTGCAGAACCAAAAGCGCCGCAAGGGCTGACAGGCTGTTGCCCAGCACCACGGCCCAGGGCTGTGCCAGCGGACTGTTCGGCACGGCAAAGATCAGAAAGGCGCTGGCCCCGAAGGGCGCGATCAGCAGGGGATGGGCGAAAAGATCGCCGCCCTGCGGCGCAAGCCCGGCCAAGAGCAGCGCGCAGAGCGCAAGGCCAACACCCGCCCCGCCCGCCGCCCGCAGGGCCTCGGCCAAGGCCGGGCGCGGAACCGCCGGGCCAAGCGCGCGCCACAGGCTCATGCTGCCGCGACCTCGCCCGAAGACAGGACAAGCCAGCCGTCCTCGACCGGCGGCAGGGTAGGGGCGGGGCCTGATTGCCACAGGAACAGCAGCACGACGGCGGGCTCTTTCGGGGCGTCCCGATCGGCCAGAACCTGCCAATGCAGGCCAAAGCCCTCGGCCAGCAACCCCTCGGCGTAAAAGGCGATTTCCTCGCCGTCGATCATGTCGTCGCTGTGGTCCTGCGCCTGCCAGACGCCGTCCTCCCACCAGACGGCCTGCCCCTCAACCTCGGGGTGGCGTTGGCCCAGCCGGACCAGTGGGGCAAGTTTGGCGTCATGCGGGGGGGTCATGGCCGGTCTCCTTTCGCCATGGCATGGCAGAGGCGCGGGCGGGGATCAAGGCTGTTGGCAGGTGGCGATGGCGGTCTGGCCCCCTGCGGCAGGCCAAGCCTAACGCTTCATCATCGCAAGGCGGATCAGGGCGCGCTCCATCACGGCCATGGCCGGCGCCTTGGAGGCGGAACGCAGCGTCATGTCGGTTTCCACCAGCAACCCGAGCGCCTGTTCCAGCGCGCGCAGGCCCCATTGGCTGGCCTGCCGTTGCACCGCGTCGCGCAGTTTGAAGATCACGCGGGCCTTGTTGATGCCGTTCGGATCAGCGGCCACCAGATGCAGCGTGCGGAAATGCCGCAGCGCCGCGATGCAGATGGTGACGGGCGCGGTGCCCTGACCCTCCAGCCGCCGCAAAAGCGGGCCGATGCTGTTGGCACGCCCCTCGGCGGTGGCGATGATCAGGTCATCCACCTCGGCCTCGATGGTGGCGGGCGCCATGGCGGCAACCTCGGCCGGGGTCAGGGGCGTTTCGTCGCGATATTTGTAAAGCGCGATCTTCTCCAGCGTCTGGCGGAAATCGCCGGGGTCCAGCGCGCGGGCAAGCGCCGACAAGTCGGCCATGGCGGTGGGATCGATCCGGGTCAGGCCCGAGGCTTTCAGCGCGTCCTCAATTTCTTCGCGCGAAGGTGGGTCGTCGTAAAGCCCGATGCAGACGGCATTGGGGTGCTTTTCGAACAGCGTCTTGAGCGCGGATTTCGCCGTCAATGCGCCTGCGGTGACGGTGATCTGCGCATCGCCGGGCCGCCAATCCTTCAGCGCGCCGGCGATGGTTTCGGTCAGGCCGTCGGTGGCATCCTCGACAAAGGCCACGCGGGGGCCGGGGAAAAAGCCGACCGACTTGATGGCATCAGCCAGCAGGGCGGCATCCTTGCGCAGGTCAGAGGCCTGAATCCGGCTGAGCCGCATCTCGGCCTCGCCCTCGGGGCCGATCAGGGCGGCAATCGCCTCTTGCCGTTTCAGGGCGACGCGCATCGGGTCGGCCCCAAAGATCAGCAGCCCCGCATGGGCCGGATTGGGCTTGGCGCAATAGCGGCTGGCCTCGACGCCCTTCAGGATCATTGCGCAAAGCGCGCAGAGGCGGCGATGATCTGGGTGGCGATCTGGTCGGCCAGAACGGTCATCAGCCGTTCTGCCGCATCCTCTTCGGCCGCGATGCCCGCGACGGTCGAGCCGGTTGCCGACCATGAGGTGAAGTTCTCGGCCGTGCCACCTGCCAGCCTTGTGTCGGTGGCCAATTCGGTCAGGCTCCAGTCGATGCGGCCGCGCAGGTTGTAGCGGGTGATGACGTTCGACGTCGTATAGCCCGCGCCCACGGTTTCGGTCGTGATTGTATAGGCCAGCGCATAGCGCGCGGCCTTGGTGCGGCCGAACCGCGCCTCGAAGGCGGCGACAAAATCATAGCTGTTCTTGTCGACCGGATCGGTGGCACGGATGGCCCCCTGCAACCCCTGCGCCGCGCCCTTCGGGCCATAGGCCGGGGAAAAGCCGCAGGCGGCAAGCGCCAGCGGCAGCAAAAGCAGGGTTCGGCGGTTACACGACGACATTGATGATGCGCCCCGGCACGACGATGATCTTCTTCACCGGCTGGCCGGCAAGGAATTTGACCACATCATCGTTGGCCAGTGCGATCTTTTCAACCTCTGCCGCAGGCATATCCTTGGGCACGCTGATTTCCGCCCGGCGCTTGCCGTTGATCTGGATCGGCAGGGTGACGGTGTCGTCGATCAAAAGCGCCGGATCGGCCTTTGGCCAGGGGGCCTCGGCGCACAATCCCGCACCGCCCTGATAGGTCCAGATCGATTCGGCGATATGGGGCGTCATGGGCGACATGAGTTTGGCCAGGGTGCGGATGGCCTCTTTCATCGCGGGGGTGGAGGCATTGGCCTTGGCAAGCGTGTTGGTCAGGCCATAAAGCGTGGCGATGGCCTTGTTGAAGGCAAAGGTTTCAATCGCGCGCGTCACCTCGTCGATGGCCCGCGCCACGGCGCGCGCCAACTCCTCGTCGCCCTCGCCCTTGTGGTCTGCAGGCATCTCGCCGATGCGGGAACACAGGCCCCAGACGCGGGAGAGGTGTTTGAAGGTGGCCTCGGCGCCCGAGGCCGTCCATTCCACGTCACGTTCGGGCGGGCTGTCGGACATGACAAACCAACGCGCGGTATCGGCGCCGAATTGGGCGATGATGTTCATCGGATCGACGACGTTCTTCTTCGACTTCGACATCTTGGCCGAGGGGATGACCTCAACCTTCGTGCCGTCCTTCA
>ERZ1645187.2751-NODE-2751-length-15258-cov-11.667631_pt1 | contig 15258 bp, 12 predicted proteins | sample MGYA00575352_ERZ1645187 | MGnify/ENA primary metagenome ERZ1645187 (study PRJEB40837, sample SAMN11349314) | freshwater sediment metagenome | isolation source: river sediment | host: Sediment | place: India: Wazaribad , New Delhi | collected 2017-02-21 ...
GGTGCGGTCAGGGTGGCGACGAGGTCGGCGAGGTCGGCGGCGTCGTCGAGCAGGGTGGCGACACGGTCCCGGGTGCCGCCCACGGGATTGGCGAGCGGGATGCGCACCATCCCGTCGCCCTGCCAGTCGTTGCTGCGCGTGGCGGCGGGGACGCCGGGGGTGTCCGACAGGTCGACGACGATCGACTGCCAGGACGCCGAGTGGATGCGCTCCGGGTAGCGCCGGATGAGCTCGCCGCGGAACCATGCGCGGGTGTCCTCCGGCGGTGCGAACTCCGCGGCGGCCACCTCCGCCAGCGGCACCACCTCCTCCAGTCGGCCGAGGCCGCGCAGCCGGGCGGAGAGGGAGCGTTCGGGCCGCAGGTCCGACCACTGGAGGTCCATCGCGGCGAGCTCGGGGGCGGACCACCCCAGGCCGTCCCGGGTGCGGCGCGCCTCGAGGAGGGCGCGCTTGGCGGCCCACTCGACGCTCCCGACGGCGTTCTGCCAGCCGGCGCCGAGGTCCGCGAGCGTGCGCTCCCACCGCTGGAGGATGTCCGCGGTGTCGGGGTCGGGCGGCGTACCGCCGTCCCGCACCTCGCGCGCGACGACGTCGAGGTAGGCGTGCTGGATCTCGAGCGCGGTGCGGCGCGAGCCGTCCGCGAGGAGCAGCGGCTCGGAGAGGCCGAGGTCCCGCGAGACCCGCACGAAGTCCCCGACCGGATCGGCGAGAGAAAGCGCCGCCCACTCCTCCGGCAGCCCCCGGCGCTCGAGGACGGCGAGGATCAGGCTCATGGTGCCGAGCTTCAGCAGCGTGGACGCGGGGGCGCAGTTGGCGTCCCCGCAGATGACGTGGAGGCGCCGCCAGCGGGTGGAATCGGCGTGCGGCTCGTCCCGCGTGTTGACGATCGGCCGGTTCAGGGTGGTCTGGATGCCGAGCAGGGTCTCGATGAAGTCGGCGCGCTGGGAGAGTTGGTACCCCGGCTCGCCCGACATCGGGCCGAGCCCCACCCGGCCCGAGCCCACAATTGTGCTCCGGGTGACGAAGAACGGCACCAGGGCCGCCACGAGGGTCTCGAAGGGCACCGCGCGGTCCACGATGTAGTTCTCATGGCACCCGTAGGCGGACCCCTTGCCGTCCTGGTTGTTCTTGTACAGCAGCACCTCGGGCGAGCCTCCGTGCGTGAGGGCGTCCATGGCGCGCACCATCGCGAGGTCCCCGGCCAGATCGGCACGGACGGCCCCGCGGGGGGTGGTGGTCTCCGGGGTGGCGTACTCGGGGTGGCCGTGATCGATGTAGAGCCGGGCCCCGTTGGGCAGCACCGTGGTGGTGCCGCGCGCCGCCTGCTCGGCGAAGTGGGTGAGGCGCGGGACGGCGTGGGGGCGGCGGCCGTCCCCGCCCGTCAGGTCCTCCGGGCGGGGGCCCGACGGCGCCGGCCGGGAGGGGTCGTCGGTGAGGAGGGAGGGGTCCACCTCGTCCCGGGAGTGCACGAAGCCGCGCACGTCCTGGAGTGGACGCTCGCCCAGGTAGTCCCACCGGATGTCGCCCGCGATGCCGCGCGCCCGCAGCACCCCGGCATACGCGGCGATCAGGCGCCTGGACAGCTCACGGGAGTCCACCCCTGGCAGTGCGGGCGCCACGATGCCGTACTCGTTCTCGATGCCCATGACGCGGCGCACGGTCAGTGCGCGATCGGTGGTCATCTCCTCACCTCACAGGTAGTCGTCGGACACGATCAGGTCGTGGACCGCGGCGGGTTCGACGGCGCTCGGCCCGCCGTCGTCGGGCTGCGGGCGGGCGGCGCGGAGGGTGCGCATCGCGGAGACCCGCTCCCCGCGGCGTCCGGAGGTGCGGGCCCACTCGTCGGGGTTGGTGGCGGAGGGCAGGTCCTCGTTCTCGCGGACCTCGCGCTCGACGGCGGCCAGCAGGTGCGCCCGTGAGATGCCGCCGGGCAGGCCGGCGAGGCGGTCCTTGATCGAGTACTTCTTGGCGCGGTCCACGATGTTGGCGAGCATCGCGCCGGAGACGAAGTCGTGCACGTGCAGCACCTCGACCTGGCCGGTGACGTAGGTGACCTCGAGATACTCGGTCTCGGGGCCCTCGTGGTAGAGCGCCTCCACGACCGCGTCGATCATGATCTCCACCGCACGTTCCGGGGACCCGGCGGCCGCGATCTCGCCGGCGTCGAGCGGCAGATCGGGCACCAGGTACTTCGCGAGGATCTCACTGGCGCCCGCACGGTCCGGGCGGTTGATCCGGATCTTCACGTCGAGGCGGCCGGCACGGAGGATCGCGGGGTCGATCATGTCCTCGCGGTTGGTGGCGCCGATGATGACCACGTTGTCGAGCGACTCGACGCCGTCGATCTCGGCGAGCAGCTGAGGCACCACGGTGGTCTCGACGTCGGAGGACCTGCCCGTGCCGCGGGTGCGGAACAGGGAGTCCATCTCGTCGAAGAACACCACCACGGGGATGCCGGTGAGTGCCCGCTGCCGGGCGCGGGCGAAGATCTGGCGGACCTGCCGCTCGGTCTCGCCGACGTACTTGGTGAGCAACTCCGGGCCCTTCACGGAGATGAAGTAGGAGCGGGCATCCCCGTCCGGGTTGGCGTTCGCGGCCGCGCGGGCGAGCGACGTGGCCACGGCCTTCGCGATCAGGGTCTTGCCGCAGCCGGGCGGGCCGTACAGCAGCAGGCCCTTGGGGGGCGTGAGCCGGTGGGCGCGGTACTGCTCCGGGTGCAGCAGCGGGAGTTCGATCGAGTCGCGGATGTCCGCGATCTGACTGCCGAGACCGCCGATGTCCTCGTAGCCGACGTCCGGCACCTCCTCGAGCATGAGCTCCTCGGTGTCGGAGCGTTCCACCCGCTCGTAGGCGAAGCCGGCGCGCAGGTCGGCGCGCACGATGTCCCCGGCGGCCACCCGGTCGCGCAGCAGGGGCTCGGCGAGGCGGAGGACCTTCTCCTCCTCGTCCCGCACGCGGACGACGACGCGGTGGTCCGGCAGGTGGTCGGTCACCGGCACGAGGTCCCCGACGTCGTCGTACTCGGTGGCGGCGATCACCACCATGTGGTCGTTGAGGATGACCTCGCGGCCCGGCCACAGCGAGGCCGCCGGCACGGTCTGGGCGACGGCGCACCGCATCTTCCGGCCGCTGACCAACACCTCAGCGGTGCGGGCGGCGGGATGGGAGCGCACCACGACCCCGAAGGCGTTGGGGGTCGTCGTGAGCTGGCGCACCTCCTCGTGCAGCGTCGCGAGCTCCGTTCGGGCAGCGCGCAGCGCGTTGGCGAGCGCCTTGTTCTTGCGGACGGCGGTGGAGTAGTCGTCGGGTGTGGGCGTCGTCATCGCACCTCCCTGTTCTCGTACAAGAGTACCAATGCGTGCGAGGGACCGCCCGCCTTCCACCCGAAAGCAACACTCCACCAGTGGCAGCGGTGCGACAATCCGCTCGAAGGAGGGAGTGCCATGACCATCGACCCGAAACTCCCCACCCCGGAGGAGCTCATCCGGAAGGTGCCCACCGACTCTGTCGCACCCGCGGAACTCGACACGGCGAGCCTGCGAGACCTGGAGGTGGAGCCGGTCAACTTCGTCCCGAAGGAGCCGCTGCGGTAGGCGGCACGGTCCGCTCGTCCCGGCCGCCGGGGCCGGACAGCGGACCCTGCGGCATCGGAGGGGACGGCGGAACGAGGCACCAGCGTTCTGGTACGGGCGTCTAGAATCAGCCGGTGACCCTGTCCGTCTGGTTGTCGCTGCTGCCCGCCTCGGTGCTGATCTCGTTCACGCCCGGCGCCGGCGCCATCAACACGATGACCAACTCCCTGAACGAGGGTTTCCGGCGCTCGATCTGGGGCATCATCGGCCAGCAGGTGGCGCTGCTGATCCACATCGTGATCGTCGCCGCCGGGGTTGGGCTCGTGGTGGCGGGCTCGCCCGTGCTGTTCGACTCGATCCGCTACGCCGGCGCCGCGTATCTCGTGTACCTCGGCGTCCGGATGTTCACGGCGCCCGCGGAGCCCGCCGCCGCGGGCGAACTGCCCGCGGAGACGGTGGTGGGCGAGCCGGCGTGGTCCATGATCCGCCGGGGCATCTGGGTGAACCTGCTGAATCCCAAGGCCGTGGTGTTCTTCCTGGCCTTCACCCCGCAGTTCATCCGGCCGGGGATGCCCCTCCTCCCCCAGTACGCCGCGTTCACCGCGACGATCGTGGTGGTGGACGTCCTCGTGATGTGGTTCTTCTTCGCGGCCGCCGCGAAGGGCTTCCGCCGCTGGACGCGCAGCCCGCGCGGGGCCCGTGCCCTGAACCGCGTGTTCGGGGCGCTGTTCGTCCTCGTGGCGCTCCTGCTGGTGTTCGTGGAGTAGCGCTCCGCAGTTCGCCGGCGCTCGGGGCACGGCGCGCCGCAATTCGCTGGCCGGCCGCGCGCGCGGGCGGCAGGATGGGCGCATGCCCGCCGTCCCCCGCCCCGGACTGCGCGTGACCCCCGCCCTCACCATCCCGACGGCGGAGCTCGCGTGGCGCTTCTCGCGCGCCTCCGGACCGGGGGGCCAGGGGGTGAACACCGCGGACTCCCGGGTGGAGCTGAGTTGGGACGTGATGGGCTCCGCGGTCCTGACGGAGCACCAGCGCAGCCGGCTGGAGGAACGGCTCGGGCGGCGCCTGGTGGCGGGGGTGCTGACCGTCGTCGCCTCGGAGCACCGCGCGCAGCTCGCCAACAGGGAGGCCGCGCTGGGACGGCTCGCCGCCGTCGTCGCGGACGCGCTCGCCCCGCCGTCGCCCCCGCGGCGCCCGACCCGCCCGACCCGCGGGTCGAAGGAGCGCCGGTTGCGGGCGAAGAAGCTCCGCTCCGGGACCAAGGAGATGCGGCGCCGCCCCACGGAGTGAGGCGCGGGCAGCCGCACCCCACGCAACGGCGACGGCCGGCCAGGCGTGTGACCGGCCGGCCGTCGACGGATCCGTTACCGCAGCGGCTGCAACCCGAGGGTCCCGACCAGGCTCTGGCGGTACTCGTCCGAGGCGAGCTGCTCCCGCTCGGCCTTCACCCGCTCGAGCCGGGCATCCAGGGCGAGCCGGGCCACCACCGACTGGTTGTTCTCCGTCTCGACGAACCGGGTGAGCGCGGCGATCGCCTCGTCGGCGTGCCGCACGTCCGCTGCCTGCTTGGCGTCGAGGCGGGCGGCGTACCAGTCGCTGGCGAGCACGTTCTCCCGGGTGAACAGGTCCCGCACCTCGGGGGAGGACAGGTCCTTGCCGTCCGCCGTGGCGCCGTTGGCCATGATCTCGAGGAGCGCCCGGAGCGGCGGGCTGGCCAGCTCGACCGTCCCGTCGTCGAAGTAGGCCTTCGCCACCCGCTCGTGCGTGGTGACGATGGTGTCCATGCTGTCCACGAACACGTCCACGTCCTGCAGTTCGGGCTTCAGCATCTCCTCGGTGAAGACCACGTGCGGGTGCATGAAGACCCGCCCGAAGTACTTCGCGGCGAAGTGGCTGTTCATCCGGTAGCCGAGCCGGCTGGCGAGCACCTTCCTGCCGTTGTGCTCGAAGTCCTCCAGCTTCTCCAGCTCACCGTCGGCGATGAGGTTGTGGGCGTCCCGCTCCTCGGCGGACATGCGGGAGAACAGCTCGGGCACCAGGAGCGAGATGTCGTGGTCCACGCGCACGTTCGGTCCGATGTAGCCGGCGCAGGACACCCAGCCGTCGTACTCGGTGAGAACGTAGGAGAGGAGCGCGGCGTTCAGGTCGATGATCGCGGGCATCGCGTTGAAGGGGCCCTTGGTGAGGGCGCCCTCGGAGCCGGCACCCGTCGTCGACGGGGACTTGCCGGTCATCGAGCTGATGTACTCCATGAAGAGCTCGGGGAGCTCCATGAAGTGCAGCGGGTTGAAGGTGCACAGCGGCCGGACCCCCGGCTCCGGCGGGTTGTTGCGCCGGCCGGCGGCAACGACGTCGATCGGCCACATGACATCCTCCGAGAGCGGCACGCCCTTGAAGAGGTGGACGGCGACGTCGGCGGAAGCAGTTGCCCTCGGGTTCGACAGGTCCGGGCGCAGCTGGAGGTAGCGCGGGTTCTTCGACGGCTTGCCGTCCACGAGGCGGGGGTTCGCCGAGGAGACGAAGTACGCGGGGGACTCGCCCTCCTCCAGCTCCGCCGCCCGCCGGATCAGGTCCTGCATGGGGGCGGTGAACTGACTGAAGCCGATCGCGTCGCCGACCATCTCGCGCGCGTCGTCGCCATCAAGGGGCTCGAAGTTGGACAGGAAGTTGTCCGGGCCCGACATGTCGAGTTCGGTCTGCTTGTCGTAGCCGCGGTGAATGGCGTCGTCGGGACGCTGGAACAGCAGCCGCTCGCAGTTCTGCACGAACTTGCGGGAGGTCTGCCCGTCCGGGAAGCCCTGCCCGGGAGGCGCGACGATGCTGGCCGTGATGTCGTCCTCGAGCTGGACCTTGACCGCCGGGCTGAAGTCGTGCCGCAGGCTGAAGATGCGCCACGAGCCGTCCCTCTCGAACCCGACCCGCAGGGCGCTGACGTTGATGCGCTCGCCGTCGAGGCGGACGGCGTTGCCCTGGCGGCCGTTCATGATGCCCACCGTGAAGTGGCTGCGCCAGTCACCCTTCCACTCCGGGCGGTAGAACCGCTTCACCACGTACACGAGTTCCTTGATGTGCTGCGGGATGGTGCGGAGCCACTCGTTGTACTCCCACGTGTAGTCCTGCTCGGACGGGGTGAGGAGCTTGATCACCGACCCGATGGACCGCTCCTCGCTGAGGATCACACGGTGGTCCCTGCCGTTGGCGGCCGGGTCCTTGAAGCGGTTGGAGTAGTCACGCGCGAGGATCGCGGAGACCGATTCCATGTCCTTGTCGAAGTCGGCGCTGTACGCGTTGGTGTAGATGAACGCGTCCGTGATCGCCTTCGAGATCTCGGACTTCCCTCCACCGGAGACGGTGCTCGGCTTGTGGCAGGCCTTCGCGAGCGGATCGGTGCCGACGAGCTGCCACTGGCGCCTGTCCGCTCCCGAGGGCTCCATGTGCACGCGGTAGCCGTTCGGCCCGAGGTAGGTCTTGCCCGCCTGGAGCCGGATCGAGCGCTGCTCCCCGTCGACGTCCCAGGTGATCATCTGGTTGCGCAGCGAGAACGTGGAGCGCTGGGGCACGAGCACGATGTGGTCGTTGTGCGTGTCGAGGGCATGGCCCTCGGGCTGGAGATCCCAGCGGCCGGGGTCCCGCGCGAGCACGTCGGCGAGCGAGTAGGTGGAGTGGCGGTCGTTGACGTACTCGTGGCCGAGGTTGTAGCTGGGGAACACGAGCGCCCCGCCGGCGTGCTCCTCCTCGACGTTGCCGAACAGGTTCGCGGAGTAGGAGATCTGGGTCTTGATCTCCTTCTTGCAGTACCCGAAGTAGTTGTCCGCGATCATCGTGACGATCACGCCGCGCTCGTCGCGGGCGCACAGCTTGAAGGCCTGGCCGCCGTTGTAGCGCTCGTCCTCGTCCTTCCAGCACATGCCGTCACGGCGCTGCCGCTCGGTGGCGTCGTCCCAGTGGGGCAGCCCGATCTCCTTCTTCCTCACCGAGGTGAGCTGCGGGGCGAGCACGACGAGGCCCGTGGTCCCGGTCCACCCGTCGGGGCAGAGTGCGGCGTCGTTCTCGGGCAGGTAGGGGTCCCCCCCGTTGCCGAAGATGGACTCCACGAAGTCGAGGTTCGCCACCAGGCTGCCGGGCACGAAGAACCGGATCTCCATGCGGCGCTCGGTCGAGTACCCGGGAACGGCCGGGGCCACGAGGGGCCGCAGCAGCAGCGAGACGATGCAGGAGGCCGGCTTCCCCGCGTTGCCGGTGAACGGCAGGCGCATGATCTCCTCGGGCATCTCGAAGGCACGCTGCATCATCGCGGCGAACACCTCGCGCGGCACCGCGAGCTTGTCGTCGGGGATGGGAAGCCCGCCCTCCGCCACGTGGAACACCCCGGCGGTGGTGCGGCGGTCGCTCGCGGGGTTGTGGAGCACCCCGTTCTGCAACCGGTAGCTGCTGAGCAGCGGGGAGGCGTGCTCATCCGCGCCCAGGGGCAGTGAGAGCTCGCGCGCCAGGCCCGGCTGATCGAGCACGAGCGTGCGCTTCGGCAGCTTCGGGAGCACCTCCGACCCGGCACAGTAGTCGTCCAGGAACGTCTGGATCCGTTGGTCGACGGCCGGGAGCCGGTCGCTGAGGCGCCGGCTCAGCTCTCGCTGGCGAGCCAGGATCGGGGAGACGAGGCGGGCGGCCCCCTCTCCCTGCGGGTCGTCGGCCATGGGGAGGTCGAGGAGGGCGAGACGGAGATTGATTGCGGCGTGCAGGTCAGAAGCCATGGTCTGAATTATTCCCGCCCCGCTCAGGGCAGGGGAAGGGATGGAGGGCCCAGTTCGCCGTCAACCTTCGCTGGCAACCGAACCACCGATGCCCTCAGCCGGTCATGGCCTCCGCCCGCAGCGCCTCGAGAACGTCCCGCACGGCCCCCACGGTCAGGTGCCCCACTGCCCGGTGACCCACGAGCATCGCCGGCGGGGTGTCGCACTGCCCGATGCAGTTGGCCCACTCCAGGGTGAACAGCCCGTCCGGAGTGGTCTCGCCGAACCCGATCCCGAGGTGCTCCTGCAGCACCGCGGCGATGTCCTTCGCCCCGGCCATCTCGCAACTGATCGTCCGGCAGAGCCGGATGACGTACGTCCCTGCCACGCTGGTCCCGAGGAAGGAGTAGAAGGACACCACACCGTAGACCTCCACGGGCGGCACGCCCAGCCGGTCGGCCACGAGCTGCATCACCACCCCGTCGAGCGGACGTTGCCGGCGCAGGTCCTGCAGCACCGGGATGAGGGCCCCGCGGAACGCGCCGTGACGCCCTACCGCCTCGTCGACGGCCGCCGCCACCTCGGGGTGGGCGGTGACGACGTCGTCGGGAACGTGGGTCAGCATGGTCAGGCCTCCTTCTCGGCGCCGTCGGACCGGATGAAGGACCCGCGGGGCGTGTACTCCGTGTGCAGCAGGTGGTGCGAGGTGTGGCCGCCGGGGCCGTCCGTGAGCAACTCCGAGTACAGCCGCACCACGGCGGGGTTCTCGTGGCTCTTGCGGGCGCGGCCCTGCTCGCCGTACGCGCTGTCCTCCGCGTAGATCGCCTTGGCGCGGGCCCTGCGGATCTCCACGTTCGTGGGGATCGGCTGGCCGCCGCCACCGAGGCACCCTCCGGGACAGGCCATGAACTCGATGAAGTGGCATTCGGAGAACTTGCCGCCCGCCTTGATGTCCTCCATGACGCGGCCGGCATTCGCCGTGCCGTGCGCGACCGCCACCTTGAGCGTGACACCGCGCAGCCAGTTCCAGTCCGGCACGAGGTGCGCGATCAGCTCCGGGACCGGGCCCACCTCGTCCGGGATGGTGAGCTCCACGTACCGGACATCGTCGAAGCCGCGCACCGGGGTGATGTCCGCGTGGTCGAAGATGTTCTCCACCTGCTGGCCGGTCACCAGCTCGAGCACGGTGCGCAGCGCGGCCTCCATGACGCCGCCGGTGGCGCCGAAGATGATGCCGGAGCCCGACGCCGTCCCGAACGGGTCGTCGAAGTCGCTCGGCGGCATGTCCGGCAGGTACAGCCCGAACTGCCGCGTCATGACGGCGAGTTCGCGCGCGGTCAGCACGTGGTCCACGTCCGCGAACCCGGAGTCCGTCATCTCCGGCCGGCCGGCCTCGAACTTCTTCGCCGTGCAGGGCATGAGGGCCACGGACACCACGTCAGCGGGATCCACGCCCGCACGCCCGGCGTACCAGGCCTTGATGAGCGCCCCGAACATCTGCTGCGGGCTCTTGCACGTGGACATGTTGGGCAGGAACTCGGGATAGCCGTGCTCGATGTACTTCACCCAGCCGGGCGAGCAGGAGGTGAACTGCGGCACCGGCATGCTCGTGTCGCCCAGTACCAGGTTCCGGTACAGCCGCAGCAGCAGCTCGGTGCCCTCCTCGATGATGGTGAGGTCGGCGGTGAAGTTGGTGTCGAAGACCCTGTCGAAGCCGATCTCCCGCAACGCGGTGTTCATCTGCCAGGTCACCGGGGTGCCGGGCTCGAGCCCGAACTCCTCGCCCAGTGCCGCCCGCGGCGCGGGCGCGGTCTGGATGACCACGTGCTTGGTGGGGTCCTCGAGCGCCGCCCAGACGTCGTCGGTGACGTCCCGCGCCGTCAGCGCACCAGTGGGGCAACGGTTGATGCACTGCCCGCAGTTGATGCAGTTGACCTCGTCGAGCGGCAGGTCCATGAACGTGGAGATCGTGTTGGTGTCCCCGCGGCCCACCACGCCGATCGCGTGAACGCCCTGCAACTCGGCGCAGGTACGCACGCACCGCAGGCACAGGACGCACTTGTCCATGTCCCGCACGATCGAGGGCCCGAACGCCTCCACGCCGTGCACGGGTTCGGAGCGCTCCCCGAAGCGGTAGCGGTCCACGCCGTACTCCACCGCGAGGTCCTGCAGCTCGCAGTTGCCGTTGCGTGCGCAGGTGCGGCAGTCGCCGTAGTGCTCGGAGAGGAGCAGGTCGATGATGTCCCGCCGGGCCTGCCCGATCCGCGGGCTGTGCGTGCGAATGGCCACGGGCGCCGTGATCGGGTACACGCAGCTGGCCTGGGCCTGCCGCTGCCCCTCCACCTCCACGATGCAGAGCCGGCACAGGCCTGACGGCGGCAGGTCCGGGTGGTGGCACAGCGTGGGGATGCGTACACCGGCGAGCCGGGCGGCGTCGAGGATCGTCGTCCCGGACGCCACCTCGACCTCTCGTCCGTCGATCGTGACGGTCACCGTCGACGACGGCGTGGGCGGGGGCGCCGTCGGGACGGCGGGGGTGGGGAGCGACGTCGTCGTCATCGTGGCCTCCTCAGGCGTGGACGAGCTCGCGGCCGAGGACATCGGCGTGCTCGACGATGGACAGGAAAACGTTGGCACTGCACTGGCCGAGGCCGCACTTGGAGGCGGCCTGCATGGTGTGGCCGAGTTTCACGAGGTCACGCAGCCGTTCGGGAGTCATCTCGCCGCGCCGCATCGCGCGAACACCCTCGAGGATGGTGACGTTCCCGATGCGGCAGGGGGTGCACTGCCCGCAGGACTCGTCCACGAAGAACTCCATGAAGTTCTCCGCCACGTCGAGGGGGTCGCGGCGCTCCCCCAGGACGATGAAGGCACCGCCGGTGGAGACGTCGTCGTAGGCGATGGCGCGGCCGAAGTCCCGCCGGGGGACGCACTGGCCCGCCGCACCGCCCACGATGACGGCCTTGGCGTCCTCGCCGCCCGCCGCGGCGAGCACCTCGTGGATGGACACGCCGAGGGGGAACTCGTAGACGCCGGGGCGCTCCACGTCCCCGGACACGGACAGCAGCTTGGGCCCCGAGGAGCCGGGTGTGCCGATGGAGGCGAACCACGCGGAACCGCGCGCCATGATCGCCGCGACCCAGGCGAAGGTCTCGACGTTGTTGACCACCGTGGGCGCCTGGTACAGGCCGCGCACCACGGGGAACGGGAGCCGGTTGCGGGGCTCGCCGCGGCGGCCCTCGAGGCTCTCGATGAGGGCGGTCTCCTCGCCGCAGACGTAGGCACCGGAACCGATGCGGATGGAGATGTCGAAGTCGAAGTCCGGCCGGCCGCGCACGCCGGCGCCGAGGAGCCCGGCGGCGCGACGGCGGGCGAGGGTCTCCTCGAGCCCGTCCTGGAGGTAGACGTACTCACCGCGGAGGTAGACGATCCCCTCGCTCGCGCCGATCGCACAGCCGGCGATGGTCATGCCCTCGAAGACGAGGTCTGCGAGGTCCTCGAGGAGGACCCGGTCCTTGAAGGTGCCGGGTTCGCCCTCGTCCGCGTTGCAGATGACGTACCGGCGGCCGTCCGGAGCGGGCGCCTGCCGCGCGAGGTCCCATTTCAGGCCGGTGGGGAAGCCCGCACCCCCGCGTCCGCGCAGGCCGGACTCCTTGACACGGGTGATGACCTCGTCGGGGCCCTCCGTGCAGGCGTTGCGGATGCCCGCTCCGAGCTCGATCGAGGCCAACGTCATCGGCGTGCGCACACTCATGGGATCTCCTCCCGGGCCCGCGTCACCGGCGACACGGGGGTCTGGCACCAGCGTGGCAGGGCATCCGGGCGAAGAGATATGACGTAGGACCTAAGCAAACGTTTACCATCAGCGGAAATCGCGAGACGTTCCCCCGGCTCGCACAGGTGTCCGTGTGGCCCACGCCATCGGTTGCGGATGCCGGGTGGCACTCCCCTCGGTAGCGTGGAGGATGGAGCACCGCCGCTCCACCTCCCGACAGAGAAGGAGCAGGACATGGCCACCGATTGGGCCGCCGACATCAAGAAGTACGCCCCCGACGCGGACGACGCGATCGTCGCGAAGATCCTGAAGACCTACCGGCTCGTTCTCAGCAACCGCGACTCCGCCTACGTCGCCACGAGTGACGCCTCCGAGGTCGCGACGGTGCGCGAGAAGTTCCTCAAGAAGAAGCTCGGCCTCACCGAGGACGACGCCACCCTCGACGCCGCCATCGCGGACGTGGCCGCCCGGATGAAGGGTGACCGCACCAAGAGCCGTGCGACCGTCTACTACCTTCTCGCGGAGAAGTTCGGCAAGCTCGACGTCTTCGCCTGAGCGGTACTCTCCCGCCAGGCCTTCCACGCCTCGGTGGACCACAACGCCCACGCGACGAGCACGGGCTGGAAGAAGAGCCGGATGAACCGTGCCTGGTCCGACTCGAGGCCGAAGGCGTCGATCCCGTTAACCCACTGCGAGATGTTGCCGGGGAAGATGGCCACGAAGAACGCCGCCGCGGTCCACCCCACGGCCACGCGATAGCGGTTGAGCGCGATCAGGGCAACGCCGAGCGTGACCTCGACGACGCCTGATGCGACCACGACGAAGTCCGGGTCCAGGGGGAGCCATGTGGGCACCTGCGCCTGGAACTCCTCGCGGAGGGGGCCGAGGTGGCCGAGTCCCGCCGAGAGGAGGAATCCTCCGAGGACCACCCGCCCGATGATCCGCGGGACGGAGGAACGTTCGCGTCGCTCCGTGAGGAAGGACCAGCGCGACTTCTCGGTGGACTCGGTCGATTCGGTCTGCGGGGTGGACATGGCGTGCTCCTCGGTGGGGCAGTTGGCGCTCGGTGTAGCTGGCTCCAGTGTGGCCCTCAGTTAGATTGTGTGCAACTTATCTGTTGTGGGTGCGCGCTCGCTGTTCGCGTGTGCGTCACCTCGAGCCATCCGCCCCCCAATCCCCCCATTGCGCACGTACTCTCGAACCGCTTCCCCACGTGCACCCGCAGACTTGACCTGCTTCCCCTCCGGGCCCCCAAGTGCGCCCGCAATCTTGGCCCGCTTCCCCAAGAGCGTACGCAGAACGTTCCAGCGGGTGGTCTACCACCCGCAGGAACGTCCCAGACCCGCGGAATCGTCCTGCGTACGCTGTTGCGCCCCGACCGTCGACGCCGATCCCAGACAATGGAGTCCCAACCATCAAATCTGGAGTACTGATGAGGAAGATCGGTCTGCTCGGCGGCATGAGCTGGGAATCGACCGCCGAGTACTACCGCCTGCTCAACGAGGGCGTCAGGGACGCGCTCGGCGGTCTCCACTCCGCGCAGATCGTGCTCGCCTCCGTGGACTTCGCGGAGGTGGAAGGGATGCAGGTGGAGGGCCGCTGGGAGGACGCTGGAGCGCTGCTCGCCGCCGAGGCGCGTGGGCTCGAGTCCGCCGGCGCGGAGGTGGTGCTGCTCTGCACGAACACGATGCACAAGGTGGCCGACGACGTCGCGAGCGCCGTCTCCATCCCCCTCCTCCACCTCGCGGACGCCACCGCCGACGCCGTCACGACCGATGGCCTCTCCACCGTGGGCCTGTTGGGCACCGCCTTCACGATGGAGCAGGATTTCTACCGCGGACGGCTCGAGAGCCACGGCCTGAAGGTACTCATCCCGGACGCCGCTGACCGCGCCCTCGTGCACGGCATCATCTACGACGAACTCTGCATGGGCCGCGTGGAGGACGCCTCGCGGGACGCCCTGCTCGCCGTGGCGCGACGGCTGGTGGTCCGAGGTGCCCAGGGCATCGTCCTCGGCTGCACGGAACTGGAGCTCCTCGCCACTCCCGGCAGCCTCGGCGAGATACCGCTCTTCCCGACCACGCGCCTGCACGTGGAGGCCGCGCTCAGGTTCGCGCTCGAGCTCTGAGCGCTACTCCGTCCAGGGCAGGCCGAGCACGGAGGAGATGGTCCGCACCACACCGTTCTGAGAGTTGGGCGGGGCCACGTAGCGGGCCCGCTCCCGCAGTTGCGGGTGCGCGTTGTCCATCGCGAACGACCACTCGGCGGCGTCCATCATCTCGCAGTCGTTGAGGAAGTCCCCGAACACCATCGTCTGGGCCGGGGTGATCCCCAGCGCGTCCTGGATGCGACGGATCCCGTTGCCCTTGTTGGTGTCCGGGTTCATGACGTCCACCCAGTGCTCGCCGGAGACCACCACCTTGACCTCGCCCTCGAATCCGCCGAGCCCGCGCGCGGCACCCTCCTCGGCAGAACCGAAGTCATACACGGCGATCTTGAGGATCGGATCCTCGGGCCGGGCCAGCAGGTCCTCCACCACCTCCAGGTGGGCGTAGTAGTGATCCGCCTGCTCCATGAAGGCGGGGTCGTCCCGCTCGATGTAGGCCGAGTCCTTCCCGCACACCACGGCGCCGACGTCGGATCCCGCCTCCCGCAGCCCCCGCACCGCCTCGACGACGCGCGTGACGACGTCGTCGTCCAGCGTGTCCGCCGAGATCTCCTCCCGGCCGCGCACCACGAACGCGCCGTTCTCCGCGATGTAGACCATCTCGTCCGCCACGTCCCCGAACTCGCGATGGAGGGTGTGGTACTGCCGCCCACTCGCGGGGCAGAAGAGGACGCCGCGGCGGAACAGTTCGTCCACGAGCGGCCAGAAGTGGTCGTGTATCTCCTTGCGGTCGTCCAGGAGGGTGCCGTCCATGTCCGCGGCGATGAGCCGGATGTCCGGGCGGGGATCGAAGGAGGGCAGCAGGATCTCGGTCACCAGCCGAGCGTAGCGCCGACGTCCCCGCCCCGGGCTCTCCCGGGGCAATGGAGCCGCCGGGCTCTCCCGGGGCCGATCCCGCCTCCGAGGTGGCGCGGAGCGGCAGTGATGAGTGGCAGGCTTGACCCAGACCAACGAAATCCCAGGGAGAGACATGAGCATCCTCGTCATCGGAGGCGCCGGGTACATCGGCGCCCACGTGGT
>ERZ1645187.2752-NODE-2752-length-15258-cov-6.169769_pt1 | contig 15258 bp, 13 predicted proteins | sample MGYA00575352_ERZ1645187 | MGnify/ENA primary metagenome ERZ1645187 (study PRJEB40837, sample SAMN11349314) | freshwater sediment metagenome | isolation source: river sediment | host: Sediment | place: India: Wazaribad , New Delhi | collected 2017-02-21 ...
GATAGCGGATGAACGCCTCCTCGAGATCGCTCACGCCCTGGCGCGCGGCGAGCTCGGCGGGGGTGCCCACCGCCAGCACCCGCCCCGCATGCATCAGCGAGATCCGGTCGCAGCGCGCCGCCTCGTTCATGAAATGCGTCGAGATGAAGATCGTCACGCCTTTCTCGCGCGAGAGCGAGATCAGCTTGCGCCAGAAGGCATCGCGCGCCACCGGGTCGACCCCCGAGGTCGGCTCGTCGAGGATCAGGATCCGCGGCTCATGGATCGTCGCGACCGCGAGTTGCAGCCGCTGGCGGATGCCGAGCGGCAGGCTCTCGGGCTTCTCCCCCGCGACATCGGCGAGGTCGAATTCGGCCAGAACCTCGGCCACGCGGCCCGCCCGCCGCGCCGGGGCGATGCCGTAGAGATCGGCATGGAGCGCGAGGTTTTGCGCCACCGTCAGCTCGCCATAGAGCGAAAAGCTCTGCGACATGTAGCCGATGCGCAGCCGCGCGGCCATGTCCGAGGCGGCGAGCGCCGCGCCGAAAAGCCGCGTCTCGCCCGAGCTTGGCGCCAAGAGCCCGGTCATCATCTTCATCGTCGTGGTCTTGCCGCAGCCATTCGAGCCGAGAAAGCCGAAAATCTCGCCCTCGGGGATCTCGAAACTGACATCCTCGACCGCGGTGAAGGGGCCAAAGCGCTTGGTCAGATGCCGCGCCTCGATCGCGGGGGGGCCGTCCTTCGCCACCCGCGGGGTGATCTCGACGGGCTTGTGCGCGGCGCGCTCGGCCTCGGGCAGAAGCGCGATGAAGGCCTCCTCGAGGCGCGCGGCGCCGACGCGCGCGCGCAGCTCGGCCGGGCTGCCCGAGGCGATCACCCGCCCGCCATCCATCGCCGCGAGCCAGTCGAAGCGCTCGGCCTCCTCCATATAGGCGGTGGCGACGATCACGCTCATCCCCGGCATCTGGGCGCGCAACCGCTCGATCAGCTCCCAAAATTGCCGCCGCGAGAGCGGGTCGACGCCGGTCGTGGGCTCATCGAGGATCAAGAGCTCCGGGTCGTGGATCAGCGCGCAACAGAGGCTGAGCTTTTGCTTCATGCCGCCCGAGAGCTTGCCCGCCGGGCGGTCGGGGAAGGGCGCAAGGCCGGTCGCCTCGAGGAGCATCGCGATCCGCGCCGCGCGCTCGGCCGCGCCTTGGCCAAAGAGCCGGCCAAAGAAATCGAGGTTCTCGCGCACGCTCAGCGTCGGGTAGAGGTTGCGCCCGAGGCCCTGCGGCATATAGGCCACCCGCGGCGCGACGGCGGCGCGCGCGGCCGGCGTGGCGAGATCGGCGCCGAGCGCCTCGACGCGCCCGGTCTGGCGCCGGCGCACGCCCGCGATGAGCGCCAAGAGCGTCGATTTGCCGACGCCGTCGGGCCCGATCAGCCCCGCCATCACCCCCGCGGGGATCGCCAGATCCACCCCCTCGAGCGCCACGGCCCGGCCGTAGCGATGGCTCACCCCCTCCAGACGCGCGGCGTAGCCCATGGCGTCACGGCAGTTTCACGGCGAGATCGGCGGGCCAGTCGGCGGCCGGATCGGTGCGCACAAAGCCGATGCCGCGCACGCCGACCTTCACCCGATCCTCGAATTTCTCGAGCAAATCCCGTGGGATGGTGAGTTTGACGCGGAACACGAGCTTGGCGCGCTCCTCCGAGGTCTCGACGCTTTTGGGCGTGAACTGCGCCTCGGGGGCGATGAAGGTGATCCGCGCGGGCACGACATATTCGGGCGCGGGGTCAAGCACGATCCGCGCCTCGTCGCCCATCGCGAGCACGCCCACTGTCTCGGCGGGCAGATAAAGGCTCATGTAGACATCGGTGAGGTCGAGCAGCGTCGCGACCGGCGTGCCCGCCGCGATCACCTCGCCCGGCTCATGCAGCCGGTAGAGCACGCGCCCCCGGATCGGCGCGCGGATAGTCAGATCCTCGAGCGCGACATTGAGCTCCTCGAGCGCGGCATTGGCCGCCGCGATCAGCGCCTCGCCGTTCGAGACCTGCGCCCGCGCCGCCGCGCGCGAGGCCTGCGCCGTTTTCAGCGCGTTCGTGGCGTCATCGAGCACGCTTTGCGCGGCATGGCCCTCGCGGTTGAGCACGACGACCCGGTCATAGGAGGTCTGCGCGACGGCCAGCGCGCTTTCGGCCTGCATCACCGCGGCCTGAGCCTGCTCCTTGGCGGCCTCGGCCTGCAAGAGCGAGGCCTTGGCGCCGAGGATCCGCGCCTGAACATCGCGGTCGTCGAGCCTCGCGATCACCGCGCCGGCCTCGACGAGATCGCCCTCGCGGGCCGTGACCTCGGTCAGCCGGCCTGCGTATTTCCCCGCGACATCAAGGCTTTGCGCCTCGATCCGGCCGTTCGAGGAGGCCACCTTGTCAGTCTCGGCGCGCTGCGTGAAGCGCGCCACCAGCGCCTCGAAACTGGTCTCGGCCCGCGCCCCGGCGGGCGCGGCGAGCGCGCCCATCGCCAGCGCCGAGACGACGAGGAGCGCGCCAAGCGGGCGGCAAAGGGGCGGGGAGGTGAGCATCGCGGGGCTCCTTGGCTGGGTCGGGCGGCGCCAGACCGAACGGTTCACTTTTGCGCAGGGTGGACCCGCGCGCCGCCGCTGTCAACGCCCTGCCGCGGCCGTTACGCAGCGATCCGGCGCGCGCGCATCCGCAGGATCTGGGCCGCGGCCTCGCGCGGGGGGATGGTGCGGAAAATATCGCCCATCATCTTCGCATCGGCCACGAGCCCCGCGCGCCAGCCGCGCTTTTCATGCTTCATCGGGCTCTCGACGCCCGGCCAGCGCACCACCGCGATCCGCGCCGCCTCGGCCAGCCAGATCCGGTTGAGAAACACCTCGAGGCCGAAGCGCGGCAGCGCCTCGAGCTCGGCGATCCGGTCCGCCAGCTGGGCGCGCGGCAAGACCCGCTCGCCCGAGATGTAATCGAGCCCGAGCGCGCGCCAGCTCGCCGGGGCATTGGCGCGCAGCGAGAGCGAGACATCGGCCGCCCCCGCATCGACCGGCGCGATCAGCCGCGAGACCGCGCCCCGGTCGAGCCCGCGCAGATCGGCGTCGAGAAGGAGCAGATGCGAGCCCCGCGCCGCCGCGATCCCGCGCGCGACCGCCCGGCTCTTGCCGCCGTTTTGCGGCTGCGCCAGCAGCCGGACGCCCGAAAACCCCGCCACCACCTCGGCCGTGCCATCGCGCGAGCCGTCATCGACGACGATCACCTCCTCGAGCGCCGGATGCCCCGCCACCGCGCCCAGAACCGCCCCGATCCGAGGCGCCTCGTTATAGGCCGCGATCACGCAGGAGATGGAAATCTCGCTCATGCCGCCGCCCTCCGCTTGCCGCAATTCTTCGCCGCAAAGCCGAGCCCGATCGCCACGATCAGGCCGAGCGCAAGCGCCGAGCCCTTGAAGATCCAGCCGTCGATCTGGCCATAGGCCGCGCCGAAGCCATAGCCAATGGCTACGAAAATCAACACCTTGGGCACCGAGATCAGCGAGTTGACCCAGAAGAACCGCCAGGCCGGCATCCGCGCCGCGCCCGCCGCGACAAGGACCGCGAGCCCCGCCGAATGGGTCCACTTGCCAAACATCAAGATCTTGGCGCCGCGGGTGCTAAACTGCGCCGAGAGCGCGGCGAGGCGGGCGCGCCGCAGCCCGAGCCGGCGCCGCCAGCGCTCCGGCATCGGCCCGAGCCAGAAGCGCCCGACGCCATACCAGATCATGTCCCCCACCATATCGGCGAGCAGCACGACCGCCGTCACGCTCCAGAGATCAAAGAGCTGCCGGCTCGCGAGCCAGGCCGCGATCACCGTCACGATCGGCCCCTCGACCACCGCCATCGGCGCCAGAAGCGTCAGCCCGTGCTTGGTGATCAGCGCCACCACCGTCTCGAGGCCGATCATCCGCGCGGCGCCTGCGCCAGCGCGGTCGCATGGGTCATCGCCGTGCCGCGCCAGGTGAAATCGCGCGTCCGCCAGGTCACCGCCCAAAGCGCGGGCAGCCAGAGGTCGCGCACCACCGCCGCGGCGAGATCGCGCGGCCCCGCGGGCCAGCCGGCAAGCCGCGCGAGCCCGAGCTCGGCACCATACCACGCCACCGGCAGCGCCACGAGCGCCGCCCCGGGCGCCGCCCCCGCCGCCACCAGCCCGATCAGCGCCGCCGCCGCAAGCCAGGGGCCCTGCAAGATTTCCGCCGCGAAGAGCCCGACAAAGCCGTCGCGGCGCACCTTCGACCAGCGCAATTGCCGGTCCCAGACCGCGCGGGCGGCGCGCGCCCCGATCGGCTGGGCAAAGAGCTGGCGCGGCAGGCGCACGCGAAGCCCTTGTTCGCGCACCATTTTCGTCGCGGCGACATCCTCGGCCATGTTGCGCCCGAGCCCCGCAAGCCCGCCCCCCGCCGCCAGAATATCGCGCCGCCAGAAGAGCGTCTTGCCCTGCGCAAAGCCAAGCCCCACCGCATCGGCCGCGAGCTGCCAGCGCGCCTGATTGCCGTTGAGGAAGGCACATTCGACCGCGCCCCAGAAATTCTCGGCCCGCACCCCCACCGGCGGGCCCGAGACGAGCCCCGTCCCCGGGCGCCAGGCCGCCATCAGCGCGCGCAGATAATCGCGCGGCAACAAGAGGTTGCTGTCGGTCATCGCGAGATAGACGCCGCGCGCCGCCGGGATCGCCTTTTGCAGGTTGTTGAGCTTGGGGTTGGCGGAAATCGGCGTCTCGCCGGTCAGGAGCTGCGCGCGCTGGCCCGGATGGGCGGCGATCAGCGCCCGCACGAGCGGCACCACCGGATCGGCGGGGTCGGCCACGCAAAAGATCACCTCGTAATCGGGGTAATCGAGCCCGAAGGAGGAGCCCAGCGTCTCGGCATCGAACGGGTCGAGCCCGCAGACCGGGCGGATCAGCGAGATGAAGGGCAGCGCCTCGGGCGCGGGCGCGGGGGCAGGGCGGCGCGGCAGATAGCGCGCGGCCGAAAGCCCGGCGGAGAGCAGATGGAGCCCCAACGGCAGAGCGAAAAGGGCCCAGAGCAGAAAGATCATGCGAGCGTTTCCTTGAGCGCGCCCTGCGGCGCGGCGATGCGGGCGGCCTCGGGCGCCCATTGCAGAAGATGCAGCCGCCCGTCGGCGTGTTCGACCAGCGCGGTCAGGCTGTCGACCCAATCGCCGCAATTGGCATAGATCCGCCCGGCGACATCGCGCAGCGCGGGTTTGTGGGAATGGCCGCAGATGATGCCCTCGCGCCCGGCGGTTTCGGCGATCAGCGCCAGCCGCCGCTCGAACCCGTCGCCCATCGCGAGCAGCGTGTTGACCCCGGCCAGCACCGCCTGAATGAGCGAGCGTTCGCCCTCCGAGAGGCCGCGATGGCGGCGCAGGGCCTGATCGAGCCGGCGCAAGAGCGCATCGGCGCGCGAGCCGATCCGCGTCATCCAGTGCCAGCGCAGGAGCCGCCCATCGGCCTGATCGCCGTGCAAGACCAGATAGCGCCGTCCGTCGGCCGCCTCATGGGTGACCCGCTCGGCCACCCGCACCGCCGGCATCGGGCGCGGGAAATCGACCGCCATCTCGCGGTCATGGTTGCCGTAGAGGTAGATCACCTCGCGCCCGGCCGTGACCTGATCGCCGATCCAGTCGATGATCGCGTCATGGGTGGCGCTCCAATGCACCGCGGCGGGGTGCCAGATGTCGAGGATATCGCCGACGAGATAGATCCGCTCGGCCTCGATCTGGCGCAGGAAGCTCAAGATCTCGGTGGCGCGGCAGCCGCGGGCCCCAAGATGCAGGTCGGAGAGAAAGAGGCTGCGCACGGCGAGCGCGGGGCCGGGGAGCGGGGCGGAGGGGCGGTGCGGCATGGCGAGACTCCCGTCTGATTCCTGAAGAGTTCTCGCAACTGCAGGTTTCGGGAATATGACGGCCAAGCGCGGCCCTCGGGCTGAGGCAGGCAAAACTCTCCCCCAGCATGCCGCAGCGCAGCAAAAGTGCAACCGTTCTGTTACAAAGCGTCGATCACTTTGAGGTAATGATAGGCCGCCGAGAGCGCGAGGCGCCGCGCGGGCCCGAGCTCGAAGCGCTTCGGCTCGGCCTGGTAAAAGCGCGGGATCGCCGGGGCGCGGCCAAGCGCCAGATCGGCCATCGCGCGCCCGCCAAACGTGCCCATCGCAACGCCATTGCCATGCCAGGCGAAGGCCGCATAGGCGCGCGCCATGCCCGGCACCGCGCCGACGAAGGGGGTGAGGTTGCGCGCGAGATTGGCGAGCCCCGACCAGAAATAGGGCGTCTCGACCCCGCCCCAGGCCGGGAACATCGTCTCGAAATCGGCGCGGATCGCGCGGTGGATCTCGGCATGGGCGCGGGGCGTCCAGCGCACTCCGCCGCGCATCCCAAAGAGCATCCGCCGATCCGGCATCAGGCGGAAATAATGCAGCAAATTCCGCGTGTCATAGGCCATCAGATCCGAGCTCCAGCCCTGTTCGGCGATCTCGTCCTCGGTCAGCGGGCGGGTCACGATCACCGAGCTTTGCACCGGCAAGAAACGCGCGCGCATCCAGCCGGGCAGGTTCTCGGCCGAATAGCCGTTCGTCGCGATCAGGAGGTGGCGCGCGGTGAGCGTGCCGCCGGGCGTGGCGATGCGGTAACCCTCGGGCGCGGGCGTGATCGCCTCGGCGGGGGAATTGGCGTGGATCCGCACGCCCAGATCCTGCGCCCGATGCGCAAGCCCGAGCGCGAGCGCGCGCGGGTTCAGCCCGAAGCCGAGCCCCAGATGCAGCCCGCCATGAAAGCCGCGCCCGGCAAGGCCTTGGGTGGCGAGCTCTTCAGGCGCGATGAGCTGCGCCGCGACCCCATAGGCGCGCGCCATCTCGGGCGCCTCTTCGCGCAAGGCCGCATAGGCGCGCGGGCTATGGGCGAGCTGCACCTCGCCATCCGAATGGCGTTGAAGATCAATGGCGTAGCGCTCGGCGAGCTCTTCGACGAGGGCGATCGCGGCTTTTTCGGCGGCGCGATGGGCGGCGAGCTCACCCGCGCCATGGCGGCGCGCGATCGTCGCGCCCGAGGCTTTCGCGCCGCCGATGCAGCAAAAGCCGCCGTTGCGCCCCGAGGCGCCCCAGCCCGGCGCATGCAGATCGAGCACCGCGACATCGGCGCCGGCCTCAGCCAGCCGCAGCGCCGCCGAGAGCCCGGCAAAGCCCGCGCCGATCACCGCGAACTCGGCCCGCGCCGCGCCCGAAAGCGGCGCGTAATCGCGGCCATCGGGCAGGGTCTCGGCCCAGAAGCAGCCCGAAAGCGAGGCGGCGGAATAGGCCGCCGGTTCATAGAGACGTTTGAGCATGACAGGCGCCGGAGCAGGGGGGGGAGGGCAGGGCCCGCGGGCCCCGCCAGAGCTTATTGGCTCGCCGCGGCCTGTTCTTCCTCGCGCTGGCGGCGGATCGCGTTTTTCGAGATCAGCGAGGTGGTGATCACGCCCAGCGTCACGATCGAGATCATGATCGTCGAGAGCGCGTTGATCTCCGGGTTCACGCCGAGGCGCACCGCCGAGAAGATCTTGATCGGCAGGGTGGTCGACGAGGGCCCCGAGGCGAAGGAGGCGATCACCAGATCATCGAGCGAGAGCGTGAAGGCCAGAAGCCAGCCCGAGATCACCGCCGGGAAGATGATCGGCAGCGTCACCGAGCGGAACGCGTCGAAGGCCGAACAGCCGAGATCGAGCGCGGCCTCCTCGAGCGAGCGGTCGAAGGTCATCAGCCGCGAGCTGACCACCACCGAGACATAGCACATCGCGAAAGTGGTATGGGCCAGAACGATGGTGAAGATGCCCCGATCGATGCCGATCGCGATGAAGAGGAGCAGCAGCGACAGGCCGGTGATCACCTCGGGCATCACAAGCGGCGCGTAGATCATCCCCGAAAACACCGTCCGCCCGGTGAAGCGCCCGCCGCGCACCAGAACATAGGCCGCCATCGTGCCGAGCACCGTCGCGAGCGTCGAGGACATCACCCCGACGCGCAGCGTCACCCAGGCCGCATCGAGGAATTGCTGATCGTGGAAGAGCGCCACATACCAGCGCGTCGAGAACCCCGCCCAGACCGTGACCAGCTTCGAGGCGTTGAAGCTGTAGAAGATCAAGATCACCATCGGCAGGTAGAGGAAGGCAAAGCCCAGCGTCAACGAAGTGACGTTGAACCAGCTCAGCTTGCGGTTCATCGGCCGGCCTCCTCTTGTTTTTGCTGGTTGCGCTGGAAGAGGATGATCGGGATCACGAGGATCGCGAGCAGCACCACCGCCACCGCCGAGGCCACCGGCCAATCGCGGTTGGAGAAGAATTCCTCCCACAGCACCTTGCCGATCATCAGCGTCTGCGAGCCGCCCAGAAGCGAGGGGATCACGAATTCGCCCAGCGCCGGGATGAAGACGAGGAAACACCCCGCCACCACGCCCGGCCGCGAGAGCGGCAGCGTCACGAGCCAGAAGGCCTGGCCGCGCGAGCAGCCCAGATCCACCGCCGCCTCGGTCAGCGAGGTGTCCATCTTCTCGAGCGCCGAGTAGATCGGCAAGATCATGAATGGCAGGTAAGTATAGACGATGCCGAGATAAACGGCCGTCGGCGTGTTCATGATCTGGAGCGGCTGCGAGATCAGCCCGCTCGCCAGCAACACATGGTTCAAGAGCCCCTCATTGCCGATGATGCCGACCCAGGAATAGACGCGGATCAGGAACGAGGTCCAGAACGGCAAGATGACGAGCATCATCAGCGTCGGCCGCCATTCATCGGCCGCCTGCGCCATCGCATAGGCGATCGGATAGCCGACCATCAGCGTCAGCAAGGTCGAGATCGTGGCGATCTTGAGCGAGCCGAGATAGGCCTTCCAGTAGAGATCATCCTCGGTCAGGAAGGTGAAATTCTCGAAATCGAGCCCCGAGAAGAACTCCTTCAGCCCCGCCCAGCCCGCCGCCGGGTCGAGCACCGGCGTATAGGGCGGGATCGCGATCGCCGTATCGGAGAGCGCGATTTTCAAGACGATCAGGAACGGCACGAGAAAGAAGATCAGGAGCCACAGATAGGGCACCGAGATCAGCGAAAAGCGACGGAAATTCATGGCTTACCTCGTCAATACGACGCCGGCCGTCTCGGTCCAGCTCAGCCAGACCTCGTCCTCCCAGGTGAAATCGCGCCGCGCCAGCCGCTTGGCATTGGTCATCTGCGCCGAGACCATCTGGCCGGTTTCGAGCCGCACCCGGTAGGTCGAGATATTGCCCAGATAGGCGATGTCGACGATCTTGCCCTTCACCTCATTGGCGCGCTCATGCGGCGGCTGATGCGAGACGAGGATCTTCTCGGGGCGCACCGCGAAGAACACCTTCTGGGCGGGGGCGAGCGCCTCGGAGGTGACCGCGCGCAACGGCGCCTTGCCCTCGGCGTAATCGATCTCGACCATGTCGTCCGAGATGCGCCGCGCGGCGCCCTCGAAGATATTCACTTCGCCAATGAAATCCGCGACATAGACCGAGTTCGGGGTCTCGTAGATGCCCGCGGGCGTGGCCACCTGAATGAGCTTGCCGTGGTCCATCACCGCCACCCGCGTGGCCACCGTCATCGCCTCTTCCTGATCGTGGGTCACGATCACGAAGGTGGTGCCGGTCTTTTCCTGAATATCCATCAGTTCGAACTGCGTCTCCTGACGCAGCTTCTTGTCGAGCGCGCCCAAGGGCTCGTCGAGCAGCAAAAGCTTCGGCGCCTTGGCCAGCGAGCGCGCCAGCGCGACCCGCTGGCGCTGACCGCCCGAGATCTGATGCGGCTTGCGCTTGGCGAATTGCTCGAGCCGGGTGAGCCGCAGCATCTCCTGCACGCGCTCGCCGATCTGGTCCTTGGGCATGTCCGAGCGCTTCAGCCCGAAGGCGATATTCTCCCACACGCTCAGATGCGGGAAGAGCGCGTAGCTTTGGAACATCATGTTGACGGGGCGCTTGTTGGGCGGGATCGGCGCGACATTCTGTCCATCGAGCCAGATCGCGCCCTCGCTCGGCGTCTCGAAGCCCGCGAGCATCCGCATCAAGGTGGTCTTGCCGCAGCCCGAGGGCCCCAGCAGCGCGAAAAACTCGCCGCGGTAGATCTTCAGGTTGAGATTGTCGATCGCGGTGAAAGTGCCGAATTTCTTCGTCACGGCCTCAAAGCGGATCAGCGGCACGGCGGTGGGGTCTTCCCACGGCGCAAAGACTTTCTGCGGATTGGTTTCGGCCATTGGGGCCCTCGACTGGCTACGGCGTTGGGGAGGAGGTCACAAAGGAAAACCGCGCCCGGGCCGGAGCCTCGGGCGCGGCGCGGGCCCCGATCAGGTGCCCGATTTCACTTTCGTCCACAGGCGCGTCACGGTGCGGTTGAGCTTGGGATCATAGGCCGTGACCGTGTAGAGGTTCTTCAGCGTCTCCTCATCGGGGTAGATCGCCGGATCGCCGATCACGTCCTCGTTGAGGAACTCCTGGCTCGCCTTGTTGCCGTTGGCGTAATAGACGTAGTTCGAGGCGGCGGCCATGTTCTTGGCATCCATGATGAAGTTGAGGAACTTCATCGCGCCGTCCGGGTTGGGCGCATCGGCCGGGATCGCCATCTGGTCGAACCACATCAGCGCGCCTTCCTTCGGCGCATGATATTCGATCTCGACGCCGTTGTTGGCCTCGGCCGCGCGGTCACGCGCCTGCAGAATATCGCCCGACCAGCCAAACGCCATGCAGATCTCGCCGTTCGCCAGCGCGTTGATATATTCCGAGCTGTTGAACTTCGAGACATAGGGCTGGATCGCCATCAGCACCGGCTCGGTCTTGGCGATCACATCGGGGTCTTTCGAATTCGGATCCTCGCCGATGTATTTCAGCGCGGCCGGGATGATCTCGGTCGGCGCGTCGAGGAACATCACGCCGCATTTCGAGAGCTTTTCCATGTATTTCGGGTTGAAGACCAGCTCGAGCGAATTGACCGGCGCATCGTCGCCGAGCACTTCCTTGATCTTGGGCATGTTGGCGCCGATGCCGGTGGTGCCCCACATGTAGTTGATCGAATATTGGTTGCCCGGGTCATATTGCGCGGTGCGGTCCTTGATCAGATCCCACAGGTTCGCGGAATTGGGCATCTTGTCGTAATCGAGCTTGCGGAACACGCCGGCCTGGATCTGGCGCTCGAGGAAGGAGCCGGTCGGCACCACCACGTCATAGCCCGACGAGCCCGCCAGCAGCTTCGTTTCCAGCACTTCGTTGCTGTCGAAAACGTCATAGATCAGGTTGATGCCGGTCTCGTCCTCGAACTGCTTGAGCAGCGCTTCGTCGATATAGTCCGACCAGTTGTAGACGCGAACGTCCTCTGCGAGCGCCGAGCCCCCCGCGAGGGTCAAGGCAGCGAGAGGAAGCCAGAGGTGTTTCATGACAGATTTCCCTATTGGTTTTCGGTTCGGGTTGTTGTTTTCTTTATTTGATCAAAACACGCGCGATGGCGCAACGCCGAAGTTGCCCCCCGCAATAGGGTTAAGCCAAGGCCATCCGCGCGCGAACGTCAAGGAGTAATCGAGCGGTGAACGTCGAGCTGCAGAAACAGCCTGCCCATGAATCGGTCTATCAGGGCCTGCGCCAGATGATCCTCGGCGGCGATTTCGCGCCGGGGCAGGCGGTGACGATCCAGGGGCTGGTCGAGCTTCTGGGCGCGGGCATGACGCCGGTGCGCGAGGCGATCCGGCGGCTGATCTCGGAGGGGGCGTTGCAGTTTCAGGGCAACCGCCGGGTCTCGGTGCCCGAGCTCAGCCTCGCGCAGATCGACGAGCTGACCTTCGCGCGCTGCGCGCTCGAGCCCGAGCTCGCCTGCCGTGCGACGCGAAAAATAAAGCCAGATCAGATATATGCGCTGCGCACCATTGATGAGGCGCTCAACGCCGCGATCGCCCGGGGCGATGTGAAGGGCTATCTCTTGCAAAACTACCGCTTCCATATGGCGCTTTACGGCGCGGCGGGCTCGGAGGTGGTCTTGCCGCTCGTGCAGGCGCTCTGGCTGCGCTCGGCGCCGAGCCTGCGGGTGATGTGCGGCCGCTTCGGCACCCAGAACCTGCCCGACATGCATGTCGAGGCGCTCGCGGGGCTGCGGGCGGGCGATGGCGAGGCGGTGGCGCAGGCCATTCGCCTCGATATCGTGCAGGGGCTGGAGAATATCCGCGCGGTTCTGGAGGGGCGCGGCGAGGGCTGACGCGGGGGCAGGGGCGGCGGGGCGCGACTCTGCGCCGCCGCCTTAATATGATCAAATCCCCTTGACGGCCTAACTTTTGATCATATTCTGAACCCATCCCGCGCGCCCCGCCTTGGGCGAATCGCGGCCCGGCCCCCCGGGGGCGCCCTTTCCGAGAGATGAGCCATGATCGACAACCACCTGCCCACCGCTGAGCTTCAGGCGCTCGACGCCGCCCACCACATGCACCCGTTCACCGACGGCAATGCGCTGGCCAAGAAGGGCGCGCGCGTCATCACCCGCGCCTCGGGCGTGTGGCTGACCGATTCCGAGGGCTGCGAGATCCTCGACGGGATGGCGGGGCTGTGGTGCGTGAACGTGGGCTATGGCCGCGAGGAGCTGGCCGAGGTCGCCGCGCGCCAGATCAAGCAACTGCCCTTCTACAACACCTTCTTCCAGACCACCCATATCCCCGCGATCCAGCTCGCCAAGAAGCTCGCCGAGCTCGCCCCGGGCGATCTCAACCATGTCTTCTTCAACGGCTCGGGCTCGGATTCGAACGACACCAACATCCGCATGGTGCGCCAATACTGGTCCGCCAAGGGCGAGCCCGAGCGCAAGGTGATCATCTCGCGCTGGAACGGCTACCACGGCTCGACGATGGGGGCGGCGAGCCTCGGCGGCATGAAGGGGATGCATAAACAGGGCGGCCTGCCGATCCCCGATATCGTCCATATCGACCAGCCCGACTGGTGGAGCGAGGGCGGCGACATGAGCCCCGAGGCGTTCGGCCTCGCCCGCGCGCAGGAGCTCGAGGCGAAGATCCTCGAGATCGGGCCCGAGAAGGTCGCGGCCTTCATCGGCGAGCCGATCCAGGGCGCGGGCGGCGTGATCATCGCGCCCGAGACCTACTGGCCCGAGATCCAGCGGATCGTGAAGAAATACGGCATCTTGCTGATCGCCGACGAGGTGATCTGTGGCTTTGGCCGCACCGGCAACTGGTTCGGCTGCCAGACGCTGGGCATCACCCCCGATATCATGACCGTCGCGAAGGGGCTGACCTCGGGCTATATCCCGATGGGCGCCTCGATCGTCTCCGATGAGGTGGCCGCGGTGATCAACGGCGCCGATGAATTCGCCCATGGCTATACCTATTCGGGCCATCCGGTGGCGGCCGCCGTCGCGCTCGAGAACCTGCGCATCCTCGAGGATGAGAAGGTGATCGAGACCGTGCGCGAGGTCACCGGGCCTTACCTGAAGGCGAAATGGGAGGCGCTTGCCGCCCATCCGATGGTCGGCGAGGCGAAGATCGTCGGCATGATGGCCTCGATCGCGCTGACGCCGAACAAGGACAAGCGCGCGAAATTCGCCGCCAAGGAGGGCACGGTCGGCTATATCACCCGCGAGCGCTGCTTTGCCAACAACCTGGTGATGCGCCATGTCGGCGACCGGATGATCATCTCGCCGCCCCTCGTCATCACCAAGGCCGAGATCGACGAGCTGATCGCGCGGGCGACGAAATCGCTCGACGAGGCCTATGAGCGGGTCAAGGCCGAGGGGCTCTGGGTCGAAAAAGACGCCTGAGGGCGGTTGACAGTCGCGCCTCCGGGGGGCCTGATCGGGCCAACCCGGAGGGCGAAATGACCGAACGAACCCAATATGATGCCGCGCTCGAGGCGCGCCTTTGCCGTTATGCGGCGGTGGATACCCAGGCCTGCGAGACGAGCCAGACCCAGCCCTCGAGCGCGATCCAGCTCGATCTGGCGCGGATGCTGCTGGCCGAGCTCGAGGCGATGGGCCATGCGGCGCGGATCACCGACTATGGCGCGGTGATCGCGAAGATCCCGGGCACGGCGCCCGGGCCGAAGATCGCGCTTTTGGCGCATATGGATACCGCGCCCGCCTATAACGCGACGGGGGTGAAGCCGCGGGTGATCCGCGCCTATCCGGGAGGCGAGATCCGCTACCCCGATGCCCCGGATCTCGTGCTCTCGCCGACTAACGCCCCGTATCTGAACGAGAAAATCGGCCTCGATCTGATCACCGCCTCGGGCGCGACGCTTCTGGGCGCCGATGACAAGGCCGGCGTCGCGATCGCGATGGAGCTTGCCGCGACCCTGGCCGCCGCCCCCGATCTGCCGCGCCCCGATCTGACGCTCGCCTTCACCTGCGACGAGGAGATCGGCCGCGGGGTCGATCCGCGTCTGCCCGCCGATCTCGGCGTCGATTTCGCCTATACGCTCGATGGCGCCTGCCTTGGCGAGATCGAATATGAGAGCTTCTCGGCCGATGGCGCCAAGGTGAAGATCACCGGCGTCTCGACCCATACCGGCACCGCCAAGGGCAAGATGGTCAATGCGCTGCACCTCGCCGCGCGGCTGATCTCGGCGCTGCCGCAGGCGACCGACACCCCCGAGGTCACCGACGGCCGCGAGGGGTTTTGGCATATCTACGCGCTCACCGGCACCGCCGCCGAGGCCGAGCTCTCGATCATCTTGCGCGACTTTGAGCTCGAGGGGCTCGCGCGGCGCGGCGAGATGCTGCGGGGCCTGTGCGCCGCGCTCGCCGCCACCGAGCCGCGCGCGCGCATCGCTTGCGAGATCTTCCCGCAATATCGCAACATGCGCTATTGGCTCGAGCAGGACATGACCCCCGTCGAGCTCGCCCGCGCGGCCTGTGTGGCCCAAGGCATCACGCCGATTTCCGTGCCGATCCGCGGCGGCACCGATGGTTCGCGGCTGACCGAAATGGGCGTGCCGTGCCCCAATCTTTTCACCGGCATGCAGGAGATCCACGGCCCCCTCGAATGGGTCTGCGTGCAGGATATGGCGGCCGCGCTCAAGGTTTGCCTCGCACTTCTGGCGCGCGCGGCAGGCGCGGAAAAGTGACGGCGCGCCCGGGGTTTGCGCCTTGCACGGGCGCGGCCCCCGGGACTAGTGTGGCGCGGTGACAAGCGAAGCGGAGGCGCGCGATGGCTGATCCGATGGCGCCCGAATTGCCCGCAAACGCGCGGCTCGGCGCGGTGCGCGGCCCGGTCCTCGACCTGATCCTCGCGCCCGG
>ERZ1645187.2753-NODE-2753-length-15253-cov-8.400316_pt1 | contig 15253 bp, 12 predicted proteins | sample MGYA00575352_ERZ1645187 | MGnify/ENA primary metagenome ERZ1645187 (study PRJEB40837, sample SAMN11349314) | freshwater sediment metagenome | isolation source: river sediment | host: Sediment | place: India: Wazaribad , New Delhi | collected 2017-02-21 ...
CCGGTGATCGAGGCGCAGCGGGTGCCGCCATCGGCCTGGATCACGTCGCAGTCGATCACGATCTGCCGCTCACCGAGCGCCGAGCGATCGACGCCCGCGCGCAAGGCCCGGCCGATCAGGCGCTGAATCTCCTGCGTGCGGCCCGATTGCTTGCCCGCGGCGGCCTCGCGGCGGGTGCGCGAATTGGTGGCGCGGGGCAGCATGCCATATTCCGCCGTGACCCAGCCCAGCCCCGTGCCCTTCAGGAACGACGGCGCGCGATCCTCGATCGTGGCGGTGCACAGAACATGCGTGTCGCCCATCTTGATCAGGCAGGAGCCCTCGGCATGTTTCGTGACCCCGGTCTCGATTGAAATCGGGCGCATATCGCTTAAATTCCGGCCGGAGGGGCGCATGAGAAGTCCTTTCGTTGTTTTGTCCCATTTGAGCCCGCGCGCCCCGCGATGCAAGCCCCGACGGCGCCGATTGACGCGGGCGGGGTGGGGGTCTTAACTGAGCGCAGAGAACGCCATGACCGACAAAACCACGCTTCTGACCGAACTCAACGACCGCTCGCGGGAGGTTTTCCGCCGGGTGGTCGAGGGCTATCTGGAGACCGGCGACCCGGTCGGCTCGCGCACGCTGACGCGCAGCATGAGCGAGCGGCTCTCGGCGGCGACGATCCGCAACGTGATGCAGGATCTCGAATATCTCGGCTTGCTGAACAGCCCGCATATCTCGGCCGGGCGGATCCCGACGCAGCTCGGGCTGCGGATGTTCGTCGACGGGATCCTGGAAATCAGCGAGCCCGCGGCCTCGGATCGGGCCGCGATCGAGGCGACGATGGGCGAGGGCGGGGCCGATGTCGGCTCGCTGCTCGATCGGGTGGGGGCGGCGCTCTCGGGGGTGACGCATGGCGCGTCCTTGGTGCTCACGCCCAAGCATGAGGCGCCGATCCGGCATATCGAATTCGTCTCTCTTTCGGCGGAAAGGGCGCTTGTCGTGCTGGTTTTCGGGGATGGGCAGGTGGAGAACCGCGTGTTCACGCCCCCCGCCGGGCAGACGCCCTCCTCGATGCGGGAGGCTGCGAATTTTCTCAACGCGATCGCCGAGGGACGGACGCTGTCCGAGCTGCGCACCCAGATCGGCCGCGAGATCGCCGCGCGGCGGATGGAGCTCGACAAGCTCGCCGCGGATCTGGTGGAATCGGGGCTGGCGCAATGGGAGGACCGGGGCGAGCCCTATGAGCGGCTGATCGTGCGCGGGCGCGCCAATCTGCTCGGCCAGGAGGGCGATCTCGAGCAGGTCCGCAGCCTCTTTGACGACCTCGAGCGCAAACGCGATATCGCCGAATTCCTCGATCTGGCCGAGGCGGGCGACGGTGTGCGCATTTTTATCGGCTCGGAGAACAAACTCTTCTCACTTACGGGTTCATCTTTGGTGGTCTCTCCCTATATGAACGCGGAACGGAAGATTATCGGCGCGGTGGGCGTGATCGGGCCCACGCGGCTCAATTATGGGCGGATCGTGCCGATCGTCGATTATACAGCGCAGCTGGTTGGGCGGATGTTGTCCGGCCAGGGCAAGAGGTGAGACGCATGAGCGAGAAAAAAGACGAGATGGCGGCGGATCAGGCGCAGGTTGGCGAGGAATTAGAGGATATTCTGGCCGAGAGCGTGGATGAGCTGGAGGCGCTGCGCGCCGAGCGGGACGAGCTGCGCGATCGGCTGATGCGGGCCTTTGCCGAGGCCGAGAATGCGCGCAAGCGGGCGGAGCGGGATCGTCGCGAGGCCGAGCAATATGGCGGCTCGAAACTCGCGCGCGATATGCTGCCGGTCTATGATGCGATGCGGCGTGCGCTCGATACGGTGCCCGAGGAGCTGCGCGTGCAGGCCAAGGCGCTGATCGACGGGGTCGAGCTGACGCAGCGCGAGCTGCTCAACGTGTTTGCGCGGCACGGGATTGTGGCGGTTGCGCCGAAGGTGGGCGACAAGTTCGACCCGCAGATCCATGAGGCGATGTTCGAGGCGCCGGTGCCGGGGACGGTTGCGGGCGATATCATTCAGGTGATGGATGACGGGTTCCTGCTGCATGAGCGGCTGTTGCGGCCGGCGAAGGTCGGCGTTTCGTCGATGCCGAAGGGCTGAGAGCGTGGCGAGGCCGGGGGTTTTGCACCCCCGGACCCCCGCAGGATATTTAAGGCAAGATGAAATCAGGGCTTGAGCTGGGCGCGGAGGGCGTAGAGCGCCTCGAGCGCCTCGCGCGGCGTCATTTCATCGGGGTTCAGGCTGCGTAGGGTTTCTTCCACGGCGCTTGGCGCGGGTTTTTCTACGCGGGGCGGCGCCGCGGCCGAGAACAGCGGCAGATCGTCGATCACCATCTGTTTCTTGGCGCCGCCCTCGCGTTCGCCCTTTTCCAGCGCATCAAGAACGACCCGCGCCCGCGCGACGACAGTCTCGGGCAGGCCGGCAAGGCGCGCGACCTGCACGCCGTAGGAGCGATCGGCGGCGCCCTTGCGCACCTCGTGGAGGAAAATCACCTCGCCGTCCCATTCCTTGACCGCGACGGTGGCGTTCTCGACCCCGGCGAGTTTCGCGGAAAGCGCTGTCATTTCATGGTAATGCGTGGCGAAGAGGGCGCGGCAGCGGTTCGTGCCGTGCAGGTGCTCCATCACCGCCCAGGCGATCGAGAGGCCGTCATAGGTCGCCGTGCCGCGGCCGATTTCATCGAGGATCACGAGCGCGCGGTCATCCGCCTGGTTCAGGATCGCGGCGGTTTCGACCATCTCGACCATGAAGGTCGAGCGGCCGCGCGCGAGGTCATCGGCGGCGCCGACGCGCGAGAAAAGCTGGCTGACGAGGCCGATATGGGCGCGCCGCGCCGGGACAAACGAGCCCGCCTGCGCGAGGAGCGCGATGATCGCGTTTTGCCGCAGGAAGGTCGACTTGCCCGCCATGTTCGGGCCGGTGAGCAGCCAGATCGCGGGAGTTTCGCCCGAGGTCAGCGCGCAATCATTGGCGATAAAGGGCTCGCGGGCGCGTTTGAGGGCGGCCTCGACGACGGGGTGGCGCCCGGCCTCGATGTCGAAGGCGCGGGAGGCGTCGATTTGTGGCTCGACCCAGCCTTCGCCGGCGGCGAGATCGGCAAAGGCGGTGGCGAGGTCGATCTCCGCGAGCGCGCGCGAGGCTTCGCCGATCGGCCCGGCGTGGTCGAGAATCGCTGCTTTCAGGCTGTCATAGAGCCGCTTTTCGATCTCGAGCGCGCGCGCTCCGGCGTTCAGGATCCGGGTTTCGAGCTCGCTGAGCTCGAGCGTCGTGAAGCGCACCTGGTTTGCGGTGGTCTGCCGGTGGATGAAACGTTCGCTCAGCGGCGGGTTCAGCATCTTCTCGGCATGGGTCGCGGTAGTCTCGATGAAATAGCCAAGCACGTTGTTATGCTTGATCTTGAGGGAGGTGATCCCAGTTTCATCAATATATTGCGCCTGCATCCGCGCGATAACGCCGCGACCCTCGTCGCGCAGCTGGCGGGTCTGGTCGAGATCGGGCTCGTAGCCGGGCGCGATGAAACCGCCATCGCGCGCCAGAAGCGGCGGCTCGGCCACGAGCGCCGCCTCGAGCAGCGCCACGAGCGCCTCATGGCCGACGAGCGCCGAGGCCGCGTTGCGCAAGAGCGCGGGTGCGTCGGTCTGGGCAAGGCGCGCGGAGATCGCGCTGGCCTGGGTGAGCCCCGCGCGGATCGCGGTCATGTCGCGCGGGCCGCCACGGTCGAGCGCGAGGCGGGAGAGCGCCCGATCCATATCCGGGCAGCGGCGCAGATCGGCGCGCAGATCCTCGGAAAAGCGGCTCTGTTCCAGCAGAAAACGGATGGTTTCATGCCGCGCATGGATCTGGCCGAGATCGCGCGAGGGGGCGGAGATGCGCCGCTCGAGGAGCCGCGCGCCGCCGGCCGTGACGGTGCGGTCGATCACATGCAGAAGCGATCCCTCGCGCCCGCCAGAGAGCGCCTGAGTCAGCTCGAGGTTGCGCCGGGTCGCGGCGTCGATCTGCATCAGCGCGCCGCTTTCCTCGCGCAAGGGCCTGCGCAGGAGCGGCAGTTTGCCCCGCTGCGTCAGGTCGAGATAATCGACGATCGCGCCCATCGCCGAGATCTCGGCGCGCGAGAAGGTGCCAAACGCATCGAGCGAGCCCACGCCGAAGAGATCGCAAAGCCGCTTCTCGGCCCCCTGGCTATCGAAGCTCGACCGCGCCAGCGGCGTCAGCGCGGCCCGCAAATCAGAGACGATTCCGGCGCAATCTTGCTCTTTCAGCTCGCTCACCAGCACCTCGCGCGGGGCCAGCCGCGCGAGCTCCGGTCCGAGCCGCAGGAGCGGGCAGGGCATTACCCGGAAATCACCCGTCGAGATATCGACCCAGGCGAGCGCGGCTTCCTCGCGCAGCTCGGCCCAGGCGGCGAGGAAATTGTGCCGCCGCGCCTCGAGCAGGCTTTCCTCGGTCAGCGTGCCCGGCGTCACCAGCCGCACGACATCGCGCTTCACCACCGATTTCGCGCCGCGTTTCTTGGCCTCGGCGGGGTCTTCGAGCTGCTCGGCGATGGCCACGCGAAACCCCTTGCGGATCAGCGTGAGCAGATAGCCCTCGGCGGCATGGACCGGCACGCCGCACATCGGGATCTCTTCGCCCAGATGCAGGCCGCGTTTCGTCAGCGCGATATCGAGCGCCGCCGCCGCCGCCACCGCATCGTCGAAGAACATCTCGTAGAAATCGCCCATGCGATAAAACAGGAGCGCCCCCGGGTTCGCTTCCTTGATCCCGAGATATTGCGCCATCATCGGCGTGACGGTCGGTTCTGACATGCGGTCCCCCTGCTTTCGCGCGACCCTACAAAAGGGTGAATCAAGGTGCAAATCCATTGAGGCGCGCGCCGCTTCTCGCTAAGAGGGGCGGGCTTTCAGGAGGAGCGGCCCCATGTCCACCAAGAACCGCATCACGCCCGAAGAGGCGTTGGCCTATCACATCGACCCGCGCCCGGGCAAATATGACATCGTCGCTTCCAAGCCGATGACGACCCAGCGCGATTTGTCGTTGGCCTATAGCCCCGGGGTTGCGGTTCCCGTCGAGGCGATCGCCGAGCGCCCCGAGACCGCCTATGACTATACCGTCAAGGGCAACATGGTGGCGGTCGTGTCGAACGGCACCGCGATCCTCGGGCTCGGCAATCTCGGCGCGCTGGCCTCCAAGCCGGTGATGGAGGGCAAGGCGGTGCTCTTCAAGCGCTTCGCCGATGTCAACGCCATCGATATCGAGCTCGACACCGAGGACCCCGACGAGATCATCAAGGCGGTGAGCCTGATGGGCCCGACCTTTGGCGGCATCAACCTCGAGGATATCAAGGCGCCCGAGTGTTTCATCATCGAGCAGCGGCTGAAGGAAATCATGGACATCCCGGTGTTCCACGATGACCAGCACGGCACGGCGGTGATCTGCGCGGCGGGGCTGATCAACGCGCTCGAGATCTCGGGCAAGAAGATCGAGGATTGCAAGATCGTGCTGAACGGCGCGGGGGCGGCCGGGATCGCCTGTCTCGAGCTGATCAAGGCGATGGGCGCCAAGCATGACAATTGCATCATGTGCGACACCAAGGGCGTGATCTATCAGGGCCGCACCGAGGGCATGAACCAGTGGAAATCCGCCCATGCCGCCGCGACCGAGGCGCGCACGCTCGAAGAGGCGATGGTCGGGGCCGATGTGTTCCTCGGCGTTTCGGCCAAGGGCGCGGTGACGCCCGAGATGGTCGCCGCGATGGCCGACAACCCGGTGATCTTCGCGATGGCGAACCCTGACCCGGAGATCACCCCGGAAGAGGCCCATGCCGTGCGCGCCGATGCGATCGTGGCGACGGGCCGGTCGGATTACCCCAATCAGGTCAACAACGTTCTGGGCTTCCCCTATCTGTTCCGCGGCGCGCTCGATATCCATGCCCGCGCGATCAACGACGAGATGAAGATCGCCTGTGCGAAGGCGCTTGCGGCGCTCGCGCGCGAGGATGTGCCCGATGAGGTGGCGGTGGCCTATGGCCGCAAGCTGACGTTCGGGCGCGATTACATCATCCCGACGCCGTTCGACCCGCGGCTGATCCATGTGATCCCGCCGGCGGTGGCGAAGGCGGGCATGGATACCGGCGTGGCGCGCCGGCCGATCATCGATATGGAGGCCTATGCCCATAGCCTGAAGGCGCGGATGGACCCGACGGCCTCGATCTTGCAGGGCATCCACGCCCGCGCGCGTCAGGCGCAGGCGACGATGATCTTCGCCGAGGGCGACGAGCCGCGCGTTCTGCGCGCTGCGGTCGCCTATCAGCGCGGCGGCATGGGGCGGGCGCTGGTCGTGGGGCGCGAGGCCGATGTGCGCGAAAAGCTCGAGTCGGTGGGCCTGGGCGACGCCTATCGCGAGCTGACCGTGGTGAATTCGGTCAATTCCAAACATATCGAGACCTACAAGGATTTCCTGTATACCCGCCTGCAGCGTCAGGGCTATGACCGCCACGAGGCGACCAAGCTCGCGATGCGCGACCGCCATGTCTTTGCCGCGCTGATGCTGGCGCATGGCCATGGCGACGGGATGATCACCGGCGTGACGCGCAAATCGGCGCATGTGCTCGAGGCGATCAACAAGGTCTTCGACGCGAAGCCCTCGGATGGCGCGGTGGGGATCACGGCGGTGCTCAACAAGGGCAAGATCGTGCTGATCGGCGATACGCTGGTGCATGAATGGCCCGATGAGAACGATCTGGCCGATATCGCGACGCGCGGCGCGCAGGTGGCGCGCGGGCTCGGGCTCGATCCGCGGGTGGCGTTCGTGTCGTTCTCGACCTTCGGCTATCCGGTCTCCGAGCGCGCGACGAAGATGCATATCGCGCCGCAGGTGCTCGACAAGCGCGGCGCCGATTTCGAATATGATGGCGAGATGGCGGTGGATGTCGCGCTCAACCCCGAGGTGATGGCGCAATATCCGTTCTGCCGCCTCTCGGGGCCGGCGAATATCCTCGTCGTGCCGGCGCGGCATTCGGCCTCGATCTCGGTCAAGCTGATGCAGGAGATGGCGGGCGCGACGGTGATCGGGCCGATCCTGACCGGGATCCCGGCGCCGTTGCAGATCTGCTCGACGGTTTCGACGGTGAATGACATCCTGAACATGGCGGCGATCGCGGCCTGCCGGCTCGGCCAGGCGAAATAAGCCGTCGCGCCGGAGGGGGCGATGACGATCTACACTCTGGGCTCGATCAACGCCGATCATCTGTATCGGCTCGACCATCTGCCGCGGCCGGGGGAAACCCTGGCCGCGCTCTCCTATGCGCTGGGGCTTGGCGGCAAGGGCGCGAATCAGTCCGTCGCGGCGGCGCGGGCGGGGGGTGCGGTGCGCCATATCGGGGCGGTGGGCGCCGATGGGGCGTGGATGCGCGCGCGTCTGATCGCGGCGGGGGTCGAATGTTCGGCGGTGGCCGAGGTGGCGGGCGCCTCGGGCCATGCGATCATCACGGTCGATGCGGCGGGCGAGAATGCGATCGTGCTGCACCCGGGTGCGAACCGTGTGATCACAGGGGAAACGGTGCGCGCGGCGCTTGCGGGCGCGGGGCCGGGCGATTGGCTGATCGTGCAAAACGAGACCTCGGCGCAGATAGAGGCGGGGCAAATCGCGCTGGAACAGGGTCTGAAACTGATCTATTCCGCCGCGCCGTTCGAGGCCGGGGCGGCGCGGGCGATGTTGCCCTTCACCTGGCTCCTGATCCTCAACGAGATCGAGGCGGAGCAGCTTTGCGCGGCGCTGGGCGTGGGGCTGGGCGATTTGCCGGTGCCGCATGTGCTCGTCACGCTCGGGGCGCGCGGCGCGGTCTGGCATGACCTTGGCGCGGGCGCCGAGGTGCGGGTGCCGGCTTTTGCGGTCGCGGCGCGCGATACCACCGGCGCGGGCGATACCTTTGCGGGCTATCTCGTCGCGGGGCTGGCCGAAGGCCGGGCGCCGGCGGCGGCGATGCGGCTTGCGGCGGCGGCCGCGGCGGTGAAAGTGACACGGGCGGGCACCGCCGATGCGATCCCCGCCCGCGAAGAGGTCGAAGCCTTTCTCGCCGCTCAGCCGAGCGCGTAACCCGTGCCGCGCACGGTGCGCACCGGATCGTCGCCGCCGTTGACCATCAGCGCCTTGCGCAGCCGGCCGACATGGACGTCGATCGTGCGGGTATCGACATAGATGTCGCGCCCCCAGACCCGGTCGAGCAATTGGTCGCGCGTCCAGACCCGGCCGGGTTTCTCCATCAGCGTCGAGAGGAGCCGGAACTCCGTCGGGCCGAGTTTCAGCGGTTGGCCGTCGCGGAACACCCGGTGCTCGCCCGCGTCGAGGATGATATCCTCATATTGCAGCCGCTCGCCCATGGTCGCGGGGCGGGTGCGGCGCAGCTGGGTGCGCAGCCGCGCCATCAGCTCGACGACCGAATAGGGTTTGACGACGTAATCATCCGCGCCGGTCTCGAGGCCGCGCACGCGGTCGGCCTCCTCCGAGCGCGCCGAGAGCATGATGATCGGGATCGAGCGGGTCTCGGGGCTGGCCTTCACCCGCCGGCAGATCTCGATCCCCGAGACATTGGGCAGCATCCAGTCGAGCACGATCAGATCGGGCTTTTCCTCGCGCACCATGAGCAGCGCCTCATCGCCGTTCACCGCCATGACGACGCGGAACCCCTCCGCCTCGAGGTTGTATTGCAGGACTTCGCGCTGGGCCGATTCGTCCTCGACCACCAGCACGCAGGGCTGTTGGGCGGGGCTCATCGCTTAGCGCTCCGCCGCGTCAAAGGGGGTGACGCTTTCGCTTTTCGGGCGGCTTTCCTCGGGCATCTCGCCGGTGACGAGATAGATTACCTGTTCGGCGATCGAGGTGGCGTGGTCGCCCATCCGCTCGATGTTCTTGGCGATGAAATGCAGGTGCATGCAGGCGGTGATGTTGCGCGGATCCTCGAGCATGTAGGTCAGGAATTCGCGGAACAGCGCGTTATACATCTGGTCGATCTCGACATCGCGGGCGCGCACATCGGCGGCGAGCACGGCGTCGCGCTGGATGTAGCTGTCGATCGCGTCCTTGAGCATGGTCTCGCTGGCCTGGGCCATGCGGCGGATCGCCCCGGAGGAGCCGTTGATCGCCGGCATCGACATCAAGAGTTGCGCGCGTTTGGCGATGTTCTTGGCGTAATCGCCGACGCGCTCGAGGCTGCCCGCGATCTTGATCACGGTGAGCGCCACGCGCAGGTCGCTCGCGGCGGGCGAGCGCAGCGCGATCAGCCGCGCGGCCTCTTCGTTGATCTTCTCCTCGAGCCCGTCGACCGCCTTGTCGCGCTTGCGCACGGCTTCGGCGAGCTCTTCGTCACGGGTTTCGAGCGCGGCGGCGCTGTCGAGGATCTGGGCCTCGACCATGCCGCCCATTTTCACCACGAGCGCCTGAACGGCCTCGAGATCACGGTCGAATGCGGAAAGGATATGCTGGCTCATCTGGGTCTCCGTCAGCCGATCCGGCCGGTGATATAGCTCTCGGTGCGCGGATCGTGCGGGTTCGTGAAGATCTGCGTGGTGTCGCCGAATTCGACGAGATTGCCGAGGTGGAAGAAGGCGGTGCGCTGGCTGACGCGGGCGGCCTGTTGCATCGAGTGCGTCACGATCACCACCGAGAAATTCTCGCGCAGCTCGTCGATCAGCTCCTCGACCTGCGCCGTCGCGATCGGGTCGAGCGCCGAGCAGGGTTCGTCCATCAGGAGCACCTCGGGCGAGGTGGCCACCGCGCGGGCGATGCACAGACGCTGTTGCTGGCCGCCGGAAAGGCCGGTGCCGGGCTCCTGAATGCGGTCCTTGACCTCGTTCCAGAGCGCGGCCTTGCGCAGCGAGCTTTCCACGATCTCGTCGAGCTCGGCTTTCGAGCGGGTCAGGCCGTGGATGCGCGGGCCATAGGCCACGTTGTCATAGATCGATTTCGGGAAGGGGTTTGGCTTTTGGAAGACCATCCCCACCTTGGCGCGCAGCTGCACCGGGTCGACCTTGCGGTCATAGATATTCTCGCCATCGAGCAGGATTTCCCCCTCGACGCGGCAGATGTCGATCGTGTCGTTCATCCGGTTGAGCGTGCGCAGGAAGGTCGATTTCCCGCAGCCCGACGGGCCGATGAAGGCGGTGACGGTCTTGTCGAGGATCTCGATGTTGACATCCTTGATCGCGTGGGAGGCGCCGTAATAGACCTGCACATCCTTGGCGGAGATCTTGATTTCACTGGCCTGCACGGCGTTCTCCATTCGAGTCATTACGTTCATGATCGGCTCTCCTTACCAGCGCCGTTCGAATTTGCGCCGCAGCACAACCGCGAGCGAGTTCATTACGAGAAGGAAGATCATCAGCACGATGATGGCCCCCGAGGCGCGTTCGGTAAAGGCGGGGTCCGCGCGCTGGGTCCAGCTGTAGATCTGCACCGGGATCGCCGAGGCCGGGTCGAAGAACCCCTCGGGCGGCGCGGCGGGGTAATCGCGCACGAAGGCGACCATGCCGATCAGCAGCAGCGGCGCGGTTTCGCCGAGCGCCTGCGCGAGGCCGATGATCGCGCCGGTCAGGATCCCCGGGGTCGCGAGCGGCAGGACGTGGTGGAACACGGTCTGCATCTTCGAGGCGCCGACGCCGAGTGCCGCGTCCTTGATCGAGGGCGGCACCGATTTGAGCGCGGCGCGCGCCGGGATGATGATCCGCGGCAGGGTCATCAGCGTGAGCACCAGCCCGCCCACCACCGGCGAGCTCTGCGGCATGCCGGCGAAGTTGATGAAGGCGGCGAGGCCGAGGATCCCGAAGACGATAGAGGGCACCGCGGCGAGGTTCGAGATATTCACCTCGATCAGGTCGGTGATCCAGTTTTTCGGCGCGAATTCCTCGAGATAGATCGAGGCCGCGACCCCGATCGGCAGCGAGAGGACCAGCACGATCAGCATCATATAGGCCGAGCCGAGCACCGCCACGCCCAGGCCCGCGGCCTCGGGGCGCAGCTCGGAGGCGTCGGGCGCGGTGATGAAGCCGAGGTTGAAGCCCATCGACATCAGCCCCGCATCGCGCATCGCCTGCGCGAGGGTGAGCTGTTCGGGCGAGATATTGCTGTCGAGGGCGGCGCTTTCCATCGTGACGCGGCCCTTGAAGAAGCCATCCACCCGGCCGTTCGCGAGCACGTTGAAGGTGATCGTCTGGCCGATCAGATCGGGGTGGGCGAGCACCTTGTTGCGCAGCTGCGCGGGGGCCTCTTTCGAGATCAGCCCGGCGATGTCCTTGGGTTTCATCCCCGCGGGCGCGAGGCCCTTCTCGGTGACTTCCTGGATCAGCGCGGTCTCGAGGAGCTTGGCGTAGCCCACCGTCGTGACCTTGGCGAGATCGGCCGGGTCGCGCGCGCCCTTCTTGTCGAGCACCTTCTCGTCGAGTGTGACGGTGAGGTCCATCGTGGTCTGGCGGAACGCGCTGAGCCCCGAGCCGAGGATCGAGCCGAGAAGCAGCAGGAGCGCGAGCACCCCGAAGGCCACCGTCGCCATGCCATAGAAGCGGAAGCGCTTCTCGGCGGCGTTGCGGCGTTTGGTGCGGGCGTCGGTGCGGTAAAGCGAGGAGCCGGTGTTGGTCGCTTCGAGCGTCATTCGTATTGCTCCCGATATTTGCGCACGATGTAGAGCGCGAGAACGTTGAGGCAGAGCGTGAAGACAAAGAGCGTCAGCCCGAGCGCGAAGGCGACGAGCGTCTCCGGCGAGGCGAATTCGGTATCGCCGGTGAGCTGGCTGACGATCTTCACGGTGACGGTGGTCATCGCCTCGAAGGGGTTGAGCGACATTTTCGCCGCCGCCCCCGCGCCGAGCACCACGATCATCGTCTCGCCGATGGCGCGCGAGGCCGCGAGCAGGATCGCGCCGACGATGCCGGGCAGCGCGGCGGGCAAGATCACCTGTTTCACGGTTTCCGATTGCGTCGCGCCGAGCCCGTAGGAGCCGTCGCGCAGCGATTGCGGCACCGCGTTGATGATGTCATCGGAGAGCGAGGAGACGAAGGGGATCAGCATGATGCCCATGACGAGGCCCGCGGTCAGAACCGAGCTCGAGGAGGAGCCAAGCCCCAGCGGCGCGGCAAAATAATCGCGCAGGAGCGGCCCCACCGTGATCAGCGCGAAGAGGCCGTAGACGATCGTCGGGATCCCGGCGAGGAGCTCGAGCATGGGCTTCGCGGTGGCGCGGATCTTCTTGGGCGCATATTCGGCGAGATAGATCGCCGAGAAGATCCCCACCGGCACCGCGACGAAGAGCGCGATGAAGGAGACATAGAGCGTGCCCCAGATCAGCGGCAGGATGCCGAGATCGGAGCCGCCGCCGAATTTCGGGTTCCAGGTCGCGGAGAAGAAGAACTTGTCGAGCGGGTAGAGGCGGAAGAAATGCACCGTCTCGAAGACGAGCGAGAGCACGATGCCCACCGTCGTCAGGATCGCGACGAGCGAGGCGCCGATCAGGAGCCAGCGCACGAAGGTTTCCGAGACGTTGCGGGCGCGGAACTCGGCGGTGATCCGGGTCAGCGCGAAGGCCATGCCGGCCAGCGCCAGTGCCAGCGTCAGCACGCTCATCGCGGTGGCGCCGGCGGCGGTCATGTCGCGGTAGGTCTTGGCGGCCTCGAACACGCCGGGGCGGATCGTGTCGCCCACCGCAACGCCCACCGTGGCGAGGCGGCCGCGGATATCGCTCAGATCGGCGCGCATGTTGGTCAGGGCGTCCTCGCTCAGCGCGCCTTGCGCGGCGATCAGGTCAAGCCCGCCCGCGATGCGGCGCACGTCGCTCATCACCAGCGACAGGCTCGAGCCCTCGGGGATATCGGCGGAGGTGAGATGCGCGCTCACCCGGCTCTCGATGAGCGCGGGCTGCACGAGGATCCACAGGCCGAGCACGACAAGCGCGGGCACGGCGGTGAACAGGAAAACGGATTGCCCGTAATAGCCGGGCAGGGAGTGGAGCCGCCGCGCGTCTCCCCCTGCTTTCTTCAGCGCGAGGCGGCGGCCGATCACATAGCCGATGCCTGCGAGCGCGATCACGATCAGGGTCAGGATACCGAGGCTCATCATATCTCTCCCGGAGGGAAAAGGTGGCGCCCGAAGGCGCCACCCGGAAGTCTTAGTTCAGCGGGCCCATCGGGGTCTCGGCCGCGACCATCTCCTGGGTCTTGGCGAGCTCCGGGTCCGACACGAGGCCGTAGGCGGCCAGCGGGCCTTCCGGGCCGGCCATATCGTCCGACACGAAGAACTCGATGTATTCCTTCAGGCCGGGGATGACGCCGATATGCGCTTTCTTGACGTAGAAGTAGAGCGGACGCGAGACCGGATAGTCGCCCGAGGCGATGGTCTCGGTCGAGGGCACGACGCCGTCCATGGTCGCGACTTTCAGCTTGTCGGTGTTGTTCTGGTAGAACGACAGGCCGAACACGCCGATCGCGTTCTTGTTGGCGTCGATGCGCGACAGGGTCTCGGTGTAGTCGCCGTCGATGTCGACCGAAACGCCGTCGGTGCGCAGGTCGAGGCACTTCTTGGCGCCTTCTTTCTCGTCGCCGCCCGCGGCTTCGACGAATTTCGCCAGCGCGCCGGTGGCTTCACAGCCGGCTTCGAGCACCTTGGTGTCGAACACTTCACGGGTGCCGTGCTTGGTGCCCGGGATGAAGGCGAGGATGTCTTGCGCCGGGAGCGCGGCGTTCACATCGGCCCAGGTCTTGTTGGAGTTGGCGACGAGCGCGCCGTCCTTGACGACATTGGCGGCGATCGCGTTGTACCAATCCGAGGGGGTGAAGGCGAAATCGGCGCCGCCGATATCCGAGGCGAAGACGATCCCGTCATAGCCGAAGCGGACTTCCATGATCTCGTTCACGCCGTTCTGGGCGCAGAGGTCGATGTCCGATTGCTTGATGCGCGAGGACGAGTTCGCGATGTCGATGGTGTTTTCGCCAACGCCTTCGCAGAGCTTCTTGCGGCCAGCGCCCGAACCACCCGATTCGACCACCGGGGTCGGGAAATCGAAGTTCTCGCCAAAGGCTTCGGCGACGATCGTGGCATAGGGCAGCACGGTCGAGGAGCCGGCCGACTGGACTTGGTCACGGGCGAGGGCACCCGAAGCCGAGGCGGCGACGATCGCCAGGGCCGAGACGGTGTATTTCACGGTTTTCATGGATCACTCCTGAACTGTCTTGCACAGGCCGGGCTGGCCTTGGGGCCCCTCGTAGGTGCCGACGGTGACGCTTATGCAAATGTTGTGTGACAGTCGTGTGACAATGCCGTCACGGCGCCTCGGCGCGCGCGATTGCCGCAGCGATCAGCTCCGCGGTGCCCGGATGCGCCCCGATCGGATCAAGGAGAACGCCGTCGAACCCGGCCTCGGCGAGCGCCTGCGGGATATCCTCGGCGACATGGCCCGCGCGCAGCGCAAAGAACGGCAGGCAAACCCCGCCGGGCGATTCGCGCGCGATATCGACAAGGAACGGCGGCTCCTCGATCAGCGCGACCCGCACTCGCCAGAACGGCAACCGCCGGCGTAGGGTCTCGGCCATCGCATAGGTCGTATCCTTCGATTTCCGCGCGACCTTGGAGCCATGGCCGACCAGGATCAGATCGCTCGAATTCGGCTCTATTCCGGCGGTTTTCGCCCCCGCGAGACAATCGCGCGCGATCAGATCGGGCAGGCCGGGCTCCAGCCCGAGCGGCCGCAGGTAGCGCACCTCGACGCCCAGCTCGGCGATCCGCCGCGGCATCTCGCGCCGGGTGAACCAGCCTTCGGCCATGAAGAACGGGTAGATCAGCGGGCGCTCGAGCCCGTCGAGCGCGCGGGCCAGGGCGCCCGGGCTTGCGAGCGTCGCGCCGCGGATCTCATCGCCGGGGCAAAGCGCGCCGAGCCGCGCCACCAGCGCCTGCAGCGCGGCTTCCTGCGGTTCGGGCTCGGAGGGCGAGCCATGGGCAACGAGAACGACCTGTTTCATGGCTCGGAGCTTAGCGCCTTTGTCATGCGCGGCAATGGCGGCGCGGAAGGTTTACAAAATCTAAACCTTAACCAATTGAAAATACGTCATATTGTCGGGATTCAGGGCTTGAGACGAATCGAGAACTCGCCTAAAACCAACTTACCGGCCAGGAAGGCCAGGACCCAATAGACAGTTTCACGTGTGGTGCGTAGGGGAGCACGTGGGGTGAAGGAGGGTCCTGGTAGGGGT
>ERZ1645187.2755-NODE-2755-length-15250-cov-163.003422_pt1 | contig 15250 bp, 11 predicted proteins | sample MGYA00575352_ERZ1645187 | MGnify/ENA primary metagenome ERZ1645187 (study PRJEB40837, sample SAMN11349314) | freshwater sediment metagenome | isolation source: river sediment | host: Sediment | place: India: Wazaribad , New Delhi | collected 2017-02-21 ...
TGCCGTAGATGATCGAGGGCACCGCGGCGAGGAGCTGGATCGCCGTGCCGATCGGTCGGCGCAGCTGCTCGGGCGCCACTTCGGTGAGGAAGAGAGCGATGCCGAGCGAGGTCGGGAAAGCGATGAGCAGCGCCAGGGCGGAGGTGACCAGCGTGCCGTAGAGCATCACCGCCGCACCGTAGTTCTCCGTCACCGGGTTCCAGTCGGTGGAGACGAAGAAGGACAGGCCGAAGCGGACCAGTACCGGAAAGCCGCCGTTGAACAGCAGCACGACGATGGCACCGAGCAGCACCAGCACCAGGACGGCGGCGGCGGTCAGCGCGATGCGGAAGGGCGCTTCGGCGCGGTCGGCATGTCCCGCCGTCGCCAGCGGACGGGCGGCGAGGTGGCCGGGCGGCAGGGCGGCGGAGGTTTCCACGGTCACGATCGTCGTTCCCCAGTCGTGAGACCATCGCGCGTCATCCTCCGTGGGACCGTTGGCCCCACGGAGGATGACGACGTCGGTTCGGATCACTTCCAGATGGCGGCGCCGGAGGCGTCCTTGATCTCGGCCTTCCAGGCGGCGCGGACCGAAGCCTGCACCGCGCTCGGCAGCGGGATGTAGTGCAGCTTCTCGGCGATCGGACCGCCGTCGGTGTAGGCCCAGTCGAAGAACTTCATCACCTCGAGCGAGGCGGCGGCGTCCTTGGGGTCCTTCGGCAGCAGGGCGAAGGTCGCCGAGGTGATCGGCCAAGCGGTTTCACCCGCGGTGTCGATCATCGAGGCTGCGAAGTTCTTGGCGCCGGCCCAGTCGGCGGTGGCGGCCGCGGTCTGGAAGGCGGGGACCGAGGGGGCGACGGCCTTGCCGGCCTTGTTGACGAGCTTGGCGGTGGTCAGGTTGTTGGCGGCGGCGTAGACGTATTCGACGTAGCCGATCGAGCCCTTGGAGTTCTTGACGCCGCCGGCGACGCCGTCGTTGCCCTTGGCGCCGTTGCCCGTCGGCCACTTCACCGAGGTGGCGACACCGACCGAGCTCTTCCACTCCGGGGAGATGGTGGCGAGGTAGTCGACGAAGACGTAGGTGGTGCCGGAGCCGTCCGAGCGGTAGGTCGGGACGATGTCGAGCGTCGGCAGGGTGACGCCCGGGTTGAGCTTGGCGATCGCCGGGTCGTTCCACTTGGTGATCTTGCCGAGGTAGATGTCGGCGAGCACCGAGCCGGTGAGGGTCAACTGGTCGGCCTTGATGCCTTCGAGATTGACGATCGGAACCACGGCGCCGATCACGGTGGGGAACTGCAGCAGCTTGCCGGACTCGAGCTTCTCCGCCGCCATCGGCGCGTCGGAGGCGCCGAAATCGACGGTGCGGTTGAGGATCTGGGTCTGGCCGCCGCCCGAACCGATCGCCTGATAGTTCAGGCCCGAACCGGACTTCGCCTTGTAGTCGGCGCCCCAGGCGGCATAGACGGGCGCCGGGAAGGTGGCGCCGGCGCCGGTGAAGTCGCCGGCGCCGGCCGGCACGGTGAAGGTGCCGAGAAGCGCGACGGCGGCGGCGACGAGGTGGATCTTCGACATGAGGGTCCGTCTCCGAATGAGGGCGCGGAGATCGGCACGACCGCCGCTGCCCGGGATCTTTCGGGGACGGGTCTATGACGCATGGATGACAGGCATGTGACACAGGGAGGGGGGCGACGGCGTCCGGGGCTCTCGGCCCCGAGGCCGAGCCGGCCGCGACCTCGACGCCGCGGGCGCCGCGGCCGCCCCACGCAGCCGTTCCGCGGTGGAAACCCGTCGTCAGGCGAGGAAACGCGCCCACTCCTCGGGGCGGAAGCCGACCAGAATGTCGCCGCCGCGGGCGAGCACCGGGCGCTTGATCATCGACGGCTGGGCGACCATCAGGGCGATGGCCCTGGTCTCGGTGAGGTCGGCGCGATCGGCTTCCGCGAGCTTGCGGAAGGTGGTGCCGGAGCGATTGAGGAGCCGCTCCCAGCCGACCTTCGCCGCCCACGCCCCGAGCCGCTCGGGGGTGACGCCCTCGAGCTTGTAGTCGTGAAAGACGTAAACGACGCCGCGCCCGTCGAGAAAGACGCGCGCCTTCTTCATGGTGTCGCAGGCCTTGATGCCGAAGAGGTGGAGGGTCATTCCCGACTCACTCCCACTCGATCGTGCCCGGCGGCTTCGAGGTCACGTCGTAGACCACGCGGTTCACGCCCCTGACCTCGTTGATGATGCGGGTGGCGGTGCGGCCGAGGAAGGCCATGTCGTAGGGGTAGAAGTCCGCCGTCATGCCGTCGACGGAGGTGACGGCGCGCAGCGCCAGGACGTAGTCGTAGGTGCGGTAGTCGCCCATCACGCCGACGGTCTGGACCGGCAGCAGCACGGCGAAGGCCTGCCAGATGACGTCGTAGAGGCCGGCTTTGCGGATCTCGTCGAGGTAGATGGCGTCGGCCTTGCGCAGGATGTCGAGCTTTTCGCGGCTGATGCCGCCCGGGCAGCGGATGGCGAGACCCGGTCCCGGGAAGGGGTGGCGGCCGATGAAGGCGTCCGGCAGGCCGAGCTCGCGGCCCAGCGCCCGGACCTCGTCCTTGAAGAGTTCCCGCAACGGCTCGACCAGCTTCATGTGCATGCGCTCGGGCAGGCCGCCGACGTTGTGGTGGCTCTTGATCGTCACCGACGGGCCGCCGGAGAAGGAGACGCTCTCGATCACGTCCGGATAGAGCGTGCCCTGGGCGAGGAAGGTCGGGGCGCCCTTGCCGTCGGCGGCGATCTTCTTGGCCTCGGCCTCGAAGGTCTCGATGAACAGGCGGCCGATGATCTTGCGCTTCTGCTCGGGGTCGACGACGCCCTCGAGCTCGGAGAGGAAGGTCTCGGACGCGTCGACGTGGACGAGCGGGATGTGGAAGTGGTCGCGGAACATGCCGACCACCTGCTCGCTCTCACCCATCCGCATTAGACCGTGGTCGACGTAGATGCAGGTGAGCTGATCGCCGATCGCCTCGTGGATCAACACCGCCGCCACCGACGAGTCGACGCCGCCGGAGAGGCCGCAGATCACCCGCTCGGAGCCGACCTGGGCCTTGATCTTGGCGACCATCTCGGCGCGATAGGCCGACATCGTCCAATCGGACTTCAGGCCGCAGATGCCGTGGACGAAGTTGGCCAGCAGCCTGCCGCCGTCGGGGGTGTGGACCACTTCCGGGTGGAACATGGTGGTGTAGTAGCCGCGCTTCTCGTCGACGGCGATGGCGAAGGGGGCGTTCTCGGAGGTGCCGACCACCTCGAAACCCTCGGGCAGAACTGTGACGCGGTCGCCGTGGCTCATCCACACCGGATAGCGGTTGCCCACCTCCCAGATGCCGGCGAAGAGCGGCGAGGCCTTCAGGATCTCGACGTCGGCGCGGCCGAACTCGGCGGCGTGGCCGCCCTCGACCCGGCCGCCGAGCTGAACGCTGAGCGTCTGCTGGCCGTAGCAGATGGCGAGGATCGGCACTTGCGCCTCGAACACCGCCTGCGGGGCGCGGGGGGAGCCCTCGCGGGTCACCGAATCCGGGCCGCCGGAGAAGATGACGCCCTTCGGCTTCAGCTTGGCGAAGGCGGCATCGGCCGACTGATAGGGGTGGATCTCGCAGTAGATGCCGGTCTCGCGGACGCGGCGGGCGATCAGCTGGGTGACCTGGGAGCCGAAATCGATGATGAGAATGGCGTCGTGCAGCATGGCGGGCTCCGGGGTCGGCGGACGGCGAAACGGATCGTCGCCCGGGTTCTAGATCAGCCGGCCGGCCGCGCCAAGCGCGACGGCCGTCGAGCCTCACCCCCGCTCCAGCACCGCGACGAAGAAACCGTCGGTGCCGGCGGTGGCCGGGGTGAGGCGGAGCGCCGGGGTGCCATCCGGCCCGCGGCGGACGAAGGGGGCGAGTTTCGCGGCCGACTCGGGCGCGAGGCGGGCGGTCGGGTCGGTGAGGCGCCAGCCGGGATGGCGGGCGAGGAAGGCGGCGACGCGGGCCTCGTCCTCCTCCGGCAAGATCGAGCAGGTGACGTAGACGATGCGGCCGCTGGGCGAGGCGAAACGGGCGGCCTGGTCGAGGACGTGGTCCTGGTCCTTCATCCGCGCGGCCAGCGCATTGGGGCGCAGGCGCCACTTGGCGTCGGGACGGCGGCGCCAGGTGCCGGTGCCGGTGCAGGGGGCATCGACCAGGACGAGGTCGATCGAGCCCGCGAGGTCGGCGAGCGCATCGCCACCGGGAACCGGCGGGCGCAGCTCGATCGAGGTCGCACCGGCGCGGGCCGCCCGATCGCGGAAATCGCCGAAGCGGCGTTTGTCGGTGTCGTAGGCGAAGATGCGGCCGGAGTTCGCTTGCGTCGCGGCGAGCGCCAGCGACTTGCCACCACCGCCGGCGCAGAGATCGAGGATGCGGATGCCGGGGTCGGGCGCGGCGATCAGGGCGGCGAGCTGCGAGCCTTCGTCCTGGATCTCGATCAGGCCGGCCTGATAGGCGGCCTCGGAGGGGACGTGCGGCGGTTTCGCCGTCGGGCCGCCCTGGGGCAGGCGCAGGCCGAGCGGCGCGAGCTCGGTCGCGACGGCGCCCATCGCGGCGAGCGCCGTCAACGCCTCGTCGCGGCTGCCCTTCAGGGTGTTGACGCGCAGGTCGACCGGCGCACGTTCGGCCAGCGCCCGCATCTCGGCCTCGAAGCGATCGCCGAAGAGCGCCTCGAGCGACGGGGCGAGCCATTCGGGGACGTCGGCGCGGACATGGGGCGGGGCATCGGCGAGCAGCGAGGCGGGGTCGGCTTCGAGCCGCTCGCGCTCGCGCTTCGACAGCTTCGCCGGGGCATGCGGGTGGGTCAGCACCTCGTCGAGGGCGGCAAGGCCCATGCCCCAGGTCCGGGCGTAGGTGACGAGCACGGCGGCGCGCGGGCTCGGCTCGCCCATGATCCAGTCGGCGGAGGCGCGGTTCCTGAGCGCATCGAAGGCGAGCGAACCGATGGCGACGCGGTCGCCCGAGCCGGCGAAGCGATGGGACAGGCCCCAGTCCTTGAGGGCATCGGCGAGCGGGCGCTTGCGCGTCTCGACGTCGTCGAGCACCTCGATCGCGGCCTGCAGCCGTCCGCCGTCCTTCATCGTGCGACTCCGCCGATCCGCCGCGCGAGGGCGACGATCACGCCGGCGGTGGCGATGACGAGGCCCTCGAGCGCCGTCACCCATTTGGTGGTCGAGCAGGCCAAAGCCCAGGAGACGAGATCGGCGGTCACCGCGTCGGGGCCGAGGCGGAGCATGTCGCGGATGGCGGCGTTCTCGGCGAAGTCGAGGAGGGTCGGCACCAGGACGACCACGGCGGCGACGGCGACCCGGCCGATCCCGGCGAACCCGGCCCACCCGAGGATCGCGGCGAGAAGCCACGAGAGGGCGACGAAGTAGAGGATCGGGAAAGCGGTATCGAGCCGTAGCTGGACGCCGTCGTAGAAGGCGCGCCCCTCCGGCCCGAGGGCCTTCAGCATCGCGACCGCCTCGGCATGGCCGTAGCCGGTGAAGCGGACGTCGAAGGGTACGCCGCCGCCATATCCGGCGAGGCGAGGCACCGACCAGCCCATCATCGTGGCGAAGACCGCCACCATGGCGGCGGCCGAGGCGAGGAGAAGAATGCGTAGGGTCATCGTGCCCTCCTCATGACCGGGGCCGGACGTTCGCTCGGGAAGCGCCTTACGCTCCCTCTCCTCCCCACGCGGGAAAGCTTCCCGTAAGGGGATGAGGGGCGCGTGGACCGGTACGCATCCCGGTTCTCGCATCGCCGGCCTTTCGGAAGCCGGTCCGTACGGACGCCCCTCCGCCGAATGCCGCTTCGCGGCGCCGCCTCATCCGGCCCTGCGGGCCAGCTTCTCCCGCGTGGTGTGAAGGGTTCCGGGCTGCGCCCGGCGAGGGACGCGGAGCGGCGGCGCGCCTCGATCACACATTCGAGGGATAGTTCGGGCTCTCGCGGGTGATCTGGACGTCGTGGACGTGGCTCTCGCGCAGGCTCGCGCCGGAGATACGGACGAAGCGGGACTTCTCCGCGAAATCCGGCAGGCTCCTCGCGCCGACGTAGCCCATGGCGGCGCGCAGACCGCCGGCGAGCTGGTGCAACACGCCGCCGAGCGGACCCTTGTAGGGCACCTGACCTTCGATGCCTTCCGGCACCAGCTTCAGCGTGTCGCGTACCTCGGCCTGGAAATAGCGATCGGCCGAACCGCGCGCCATGGCGCCGACCGAGCCCATGCCACGGTAAGCTTTGTAGGAGCGGCCCTGGTGCAGATAGACCTCGCCGGGGCTCTCGTCGGTGCCGGCGAGCAGCGAGCCGATCATGGCGACCGAGGCACCGGCGGCGAGCGCCTTGGCGAGGTCGCCGGAATACTTGATGCCGCCGTCGGCGACGACCGGCACGCCCTGGGCGGAGGCGACCGAGACCGCGTCCATGATGGCGGTGAGCTGCGGCACGCCGACACCGGCGACGATGCGGGTGGTGCAGATCGAGCCCGGGCCGATGCCGACCTTGATGGCGTCGGCGCCGGCGTCGATCAGCGCCTTGGCGGCGTCCGACGTGGCGATGTTGCCGGCCAGCACCTGGGTGGCGTTCGAGAGCCGCTTGACCCGCTCGACCATGGCGAGGACGTGCTGGGAATGGCCGTGGGCGGTGTCGACGACGATCAGGTCGCAGCCGGCGTCGATCAGGCGCTCGACGCGGTCGAAGCCCTTGTCGCCGGTGGTGGTGGCGGCGGCGACGCGCAGGCGACCCTGAGCGTCCTTGGAGGCGTCGGGGTGGAGCTGCGCCTTCTCGATGTCCTTGACCGTGACGAGGCCGGTGCAACGAAACTGGTCGTCGACCACCAGCAGCTTCTCGATGCGGTGCTGATGCAGGAGCCGCTTGGCCTCCTCCTGACCGACGCCCTCCTTGACGGTGACGAGGTCCTCACGGGTCATCAGCTCGTAGACGCGCTGCGCCGGATTGGAGGCGAAGCGGACGTCGCGATTGGTCAGGATGCCGACGAGACGGCCGAGGTGGGGACCGCCGGCGCCGCCGTTCTCGACCACCGGGATGCCGGAGATGTGGAAGCGCTTCATCAGCGCCAGCGCATCGGCGAGGGTGGCGTCCGGCCCGATGACGATCGGGTTGACCACCATGCCACTCTCGAACTTCTTCACCTGACGGACCTGCTCGGCCTGCTCGTCCGGCTCCATGTTGCGATGGATGACGCCGATGCCGCCGGCCTGGGCCATGGCGATGGCGAGACGGTACTCGGTCACCGTGTCCATGGCGGAGGAGAGGATCGGCAGGTTCAGCTCGATCTCGCGAGTGACGCGCGAGCGGATGTCGACCTCGCCGGGCATGACCTCGGAATGTCCGGGGAGCAGCAACACGTCGTCGAAGGTGAGGGCTTCGCGGGAATTGCCGGGTTCGTAGAAGGTCGCCATGGGCCAACGTCCTCTCGGGAGAATGCGGGACGACCGGCCGGCGGGTCGGGAACCCGCGACCGGTGGGAAAGTTCGTCCATCGGAGTTGGCGGCGGTCGTTACCACGGAAACGGCGGGAGGGGAAGAGAGGCGCGACATGTCGCGGGCGCGGGACAGAGGTGCACGAGATATGGGGGCGCCGGCGCTCGGCCGTGGAGCGACGGCGGCCGTCCATGCGGCGCCGGCGCTTCGGGCGCCGAGGTCGCTCCAATTCTAACGATCCGGCTCACCTTTCGCTCATCGTCCCGATGAAGAAAGTCCGCTGCGCCGCACACCTCTCACCGCGCGGAAACCCTTCCCGTGACAGGGTTCGTCCCGATTTCGACGGAACTCGAGGGGACGTATTCGATGTTCGACAAGACGATCGTGTCCATCGGCCTCGCCGCGGCGGTGGCCACAGCCCTCGCCACGCCGGCCAAGGCCGAACCGGTCACCGGCATCTTCGCCGCAGGCTTCGTCGGCGCGGTGGTCGGCGCCGGCATCGCCTCTTCGTCGCGGCGCGACGGCATCCGATACTACGACGGATATGCCGCCTGGGACTACGGCGTGCCCGGTTACCAGCGCCCGCGCCCGGCCCACATGCCGCTGTCGCCCACCGGATATGCGCTGGCGGAGGCCCCGGGCCCCGGCAGGCATCGGGTCTGCGCCTGGCAGGAGCGCTACGACCGCCGCGAACACTACGTCGGCTCGCGTCGTATCTGTTGGATCGAGGCGCGCTGAAGCATCGTATCCGTCGGATCGAGGCGCGCTGAAGCGTCGTATCCGTCGGATCGAGGCGCGCTGAAGCGTCGCCCGAGCGATCGACGGCGCGGGACCCGGGCCGTACGACGCCCCTTCCTTCACCCGTCCTTGAGCGGCGGCATCCAGGCGTGGGTGTCGCGCGGGTCGCCGTCGTCGGGCGGCGCGGTGTCCGCGCTCGCGCCGCGGAAGCCCTTGGCGATGACGTAGAGTTCGGCCGAATCGGCGCGGCTCGCCGGCGGCTTGATGTGCATCACCTGGGCGAAGTCGCGTTTCAGATTGGCCAGCAGCTCGTTCTCGGTACCGCCGCGCAGCACCTTGGCGAGGAAGTGGCCGCCGGGTTTCAGCACGGTGCGGGCGAAATCGATCGCCACCTCGGCGAGATGCATGATCTTGAGGTGGTCGGTCTTCTTGTGGCCGGTCGCCGGCGCCGCCATGTCGGAGAGCACCACGTCGGCCTTGTCGCCGCCCAGCGCCTCGACCAGCACCGCCGGCGCGTCGTCGTCGAGAAAGTTCTTCTGCAGGACGACGACACCGGGCAGTGACGCCATCTCGAGGTAGTCGATGCCGACGACACGCGGGGCGGCATCGGTCGACTTCACCCGGGTCGCCGCCACCTGACACCAGCCGCCGGGAGCGCAGCCGAGGTCGATCACCCGCATTCCCGGCTTGAGCAGGTGATACTTGTCGTCGATCTCGATCAGCTTGTAGGCGGCGCGCGAGCGCCAGCCCTCCTTCTTGGAGAGGGCGACGTAGGGGTCGTTCAGTTGGCGTTCGAGCCAACGGGCCGAAGAGGCGGTGCGGCGCTTGGCCGTCTTCACCCTGACGTGCAGGGCACGCGGGGCGCCGCCACCCTTGCCGCCGCCCTTGCCGGTTCCGCTCATCGCTCGTCACCTTCGTCTCGCGGTCGGCGCGGCCAACGCTGCGGCCGACGCCAGACGCCGTCTCCGATCATCAACTCGGTCAACATACCCTCGCGCAGGCCGCGATCGGCGACGCGCAGGCGGCCGCAGCGCCAGCGTCGGCGGATCGCCTCCAGGATGGCGCAGCCGGCCAGCACCAGATCGGCGCGGTCGCCGCCGATGCAGGGGTTGGCGACACGATCCTCGAACTCCATGGCGAGCAGTTGCTCGATCATGGCACCGACCTGATCGTCGGTGAGCCAGGTGCCGTCGACGCGGCGCCGATCGTAGCGCTTCAGCCCGAGATGGACACCGGCGAGCGTCGTCACCGTGCCCGAGGTGCCGAGCATGTGGTAGTGGCCGGCGGCCAGTCGGCCGGCGAGCGGCCCCCAATCGGGCAGCGCGGCGAGCAGGCCGTCGACGTCGGCGACCATGTCCTCGAAGGTATCGCGGCCGACGGCGACGCCACCGTGGCGCTCCGACAGCGTCACCACCCCGACCGGCAACGAGGCCCAGGCGCGGATGTGGCGGGTGGGATCGCCGCCGGTGCGACGCCCCTCACCAAATTCCATCCACACCAGTTCGGACGAACCGCCGCCGATGTCGAACAGCAGCACACCGTCGGCGCTCCAGTCGACCAGGCTGGCACAGCCGGTGACGGCGAGGCGGGCCTCGGTCTCGCGGGTGAGGATCTCGAGCGTCAGGCCCGCCTCGCGACGCACCCGTTCCAGGAACTCCACCCCGTTCTCCGCCGCCCGACAGGCCTCGGTCGCGACCAGCCGGGCACGGACGATGCCGCGTGCGTCGAGCTTGGCGCGGCAGACGCGTAGCGCGTCGATGGCACGATCCTGCGCGGCTTCCGACAGGCGCCCGGTGCGCGACAGTCCTTCGCCCAGGCGGACGATGCGGGAGAAGGCGTCGACGACGCGGAAACCCTGGCGCCAGGGTTCGGCGACCAGCAGGCGGCAGTTGTTGGTGCCGAGATCGAGGGCGGCGTAGAGCGGCCCGCCGACACGGCCACGGCCGGGTTCGACGTGAGGCACGTGATGGCCGGGGTCGCGATGGCGCTCGCTCGGGTGATGGCGCGGCCGGAGCGACGGTTCGTCGGCGCGGCGGGTGTACCGGCCGTCGGCGGGACGGCCGGGCTCCTGCGGCGGCGGTTCGCCGCTTCCGTGCCCGTCGCGGCCGTCGTGGTGGACACGACCGGCGGCGCGGTCGGCCGGCGCCGCATCGTCCTCGGCGGAGAGCGTCGCAACGTCGTCGTGGGCGGGTCCGCCCCGGCGCGCCTCGGCGATCGAACCGACGGACACGGCATCGCCCGGTTTCGATCCGTCGGCGGCGGAGCGGGAGGACGAGGCGCCGGTGGTCGCGGAGCGGTCGCTCGCGACGGCGCCCGCGGCGGAGCCGGCGAGTTCCGGTCCGGCCGGGTGTTCCATTTCGTCGGCTCGTACGGTGGACGGCACCGCTCCGGCTTCGGACGATGCGGACACACCGACAGGCCCCGCCCCGGTGGGGGCTGGCTTGGCCACGGAGGCCCAACGAGTTCTCTTGCCCCGACGCTTCCGGCGCCGGCGTTTGCCCGGCGGCACGGAGCGGTCGGCAGGGGTTGGACGATCCGCCTCCGGCGGCTCGTCACCTCGCCTCCCCAAGTCTTCATCCTCGCACCGGCAGGCGGGATGTGAAATCCCGCGCGGCGCCTCAGAGTTTCGCGTTGGATCCAGTCTACCAGCGCTTCGACGGCTGACAAGCGCCGCGAGCAGCGGCTGCCTCGTCACAATGGCGAGGCGCCGCGCCGGTGCGGGTGAGGCGCGACGCCCGTTCGCCGGTGGCGATGGTTTTCGACGGAAGGCTTGAAACCCGATCGGCGATCGGTTAGACGGGTCCGCGACGGCGACCGGTGCTGCGAAGCCCGGGCCCGCTGGGGGATAGTTTAACGGTAGAACAGCGGACTCTGACTCCGTTAGTCTTGGTTCGAATCCAGGTCCCCCAGCCAGCCGCTTTCGCAAATCTCCAAGTCCTTGTGATCTACGTCCTTTCGGGCTCCGCTGCGAGTCCCGAAGCACGCCCTTTTTCCTCTGCTGGCAACAACCAGGGACCAGACGTGGGGGCACTCGACTCCGTCGTCCGGTCGGGGGGCGGAGCAGACGATGAGGGCGAGACACCGCGTATCCGGCATCGAACAGCGGGGGCACATCTATTATTGGCGACCGCGCCTGCCACCTCGCCTGCGCACCGCCTGTGGCAGATCGAGATTGACCATCTCCTTGGGACAATACGATTTTCGGCACGCGTGCTATATTGCTCGCCGACTGTCCTTGCTTCTCGATGAGATGGAGATGACACCCGGTCCACTCGATACCACCTACGACCAGTTGCGACGCCTGTTCGATGGCGAACTCGAGCGCATGCGACATCACTTGGAAAACGTTGCCCTCATCGCTCGTCGCCACGGACGCGACGGAGCCCCCGAAGAGATCGAACGCGACCTCGAAATGGGATGGGCCTACAGGATCCTGCAATATTGGGGAGCGGCCGAGCACCTGACCTTCGCCGACGGCTGCCCCGCCTATGCCATGCTCGTAGAGGCAGGCATACCAGATTCCAAGATCGGATGGATCGCCGAACTCGTCCGGTCTGAAGGCGCCGTCCTTCGGTCGCCCGGCTTCGAGCACAAGCTCGTGGCGCTGATGGCAGACTTCGGAATTCCGGACACGATCACCGGGAGAGAACGTGCGAAAATCGAGTGGCTGCGAGCCCGAGCAGATGCCCTGCTCGATGCCGGATCACGGCTTCCGATCGGACGCACGATCAAGCAGGCGACGATGGAAGCACCTCAGGTGGCCTCGGTACCTGCAGCACATCATGAAACTCCTGTATTACCGGTCGCATTCGAACAGGCACCGTCGCCGCCGGCTCACTCGACGGACGCCGCCAGCCAAGACGCATCCACAGCCGAACGCACCGCGCCAGCTTTATTGGACCTCCCGATCGATCAGTTCTTCAGCATCGGCGAAAGCGTAAATAAGGCGCATGATAGCGCTTGGTCGAAAGACACGAAGAGCGACTTCAGCTCATTCCTTCGCCTATTTGTCGCCTCTCTAAAAGAATGCAAAATCAATAGCTCCTCGCAAATCACCCAATACCACATCGGTCATTTTTGCGACCTGCTCGCCGAAATCCCCACGAGATACGGACAAAGCGCCAGGATGCGGTCGATGACGCCGCAACAACTACGGCAAGAAGGCGCACTCATCCGTCAGCGGCACGGCGGAGCCTCAAGACTTCCATCTCCGTCGGCACGTCAATCCGAAAGAAGAGTTGTCGGCCTTTCTGCGCTGACAATTCGAAAGCACCTCGGGAATCTCTCAATTTTCCTCCAATATCTGCGATCCCACGGTTATTCAGTCGCCACATTCGACATTAACGGACTACGCCCCCGAAAGCCGACGAAGTCTCAAGTACGGACGCAACAATTCAAGCCGCGGCCTCAGGATATCGCCCGCTTGTTCGACTCCCCAATATACCAAGGATGTTTGAACGCGCATGCGATGGGAATGACTGGCGGCGAGATATTTCATTGTGCCTTATACTGGGTCCCGATCTTTTTGGTTTATCTCGGCCCTCGACGCAATGAGATATGCTCTCTTGAAGTGTCCGACATTGTCTTTAACACCGGCATCCCATATTTCTATATAGCACCAAATTCATTCAGGCCTGTAAAGACAAGCAAATCGGTCCGAACACTACCGATACCAGATGAGGCGCTACGCCTTGGATTCTATGACTATTGGCTCGCAATCAAGAAGCTCGGATACCGGGCGCTATTCCCCGAATTGGTGTCGACAACCAAGAAAGAACAGGATCTCGGGGATCGATTCTACAAGGAGTTCAAGCCCATCGCGGCGTCGACACTCGCTGGCGACATCTGGAGTCGCCTTCTACATGCATTGCGGCACGGCTTCACGAACAATGCGATCCGCGCAAAGTTGAACCCGGTCGTCATCGATGACGTCACCGGTCGCGTCGGCACCACGGAAACCGGGACGAGGTATTCTGACGACGCAGAGGTGGCGTTAATGGCCGAGGAAATTCGTGATCTGCCTATCGTGACATCGCACGTCCAAAAGCACGACATCCAATTACTTCCATGGGTTGCAGACATGCGACCGGCTCCTTGGACCTATCGAAAGAAGTCGAAGACCCAGAGGGCGCTTGCCGGTACGACGACGAAGACATCACAGATCGGGTTGCCGAGCAGCATGGATGCCCCACAATTGGGGACAGATTGAGAGGGCCGAGACTCAAGGAAGATATGGGGGCGCATCCAGAAGATATTGGCTCCGCGCCGATTGGCAGGACTGCGCACTTACGAGTCGCCCACCCCACAAGCGGGAAAGCAATTCACAAAGCATCACCCAGATAAATATGAGAAATGCATGTGACGCTATAATAATTTCGACATATTATTGCCGATTTTTGGATAAATACTCATTCAATCAATGAAATGACAATGATTATAGGAGATTGATACGGCTATATTTCATCTTCATACGAGACCGATTGCTCGGTCCCAAGGTCAGAACGCTTGGCGCGCTGCGGCTTACAGAAGCGGCGAGCGGCTTCTAGGTGCCGACGGGGTCATTTACGATTACCGAAACCGACGCGATGTCATCCATACTCAAATCGTAGTTCCGTCGAATTCAACGTTTCCTGCTTGGGTGAGGGACCGCAAAAGCCTCTGGTCAGCAGCCGAAAATGCCGAGCGTAGACGTGATGCACGGGTGGCGAGGGAGGTCGAAGTCGCATTGCCCTGCGAGCTGACCAGTAACTCACGCAGATTCATTGCAATCAAATTTGCCAAATACATTGCAGATCGATATAATACTGTCGTCGACGTTTCGCTTCATTCGCCGAGAGATGGCGGAGACATAAGAAATTTCCATGCACACATCATGATGGCGACACGGGAGATTTCCTCCGGGGGATTCGGGGCGAAGACACCGCTCGAGCAATCGGCGGATTGGCTTCGTCGCTACGGCCTGCCCAGCACCATTGATCAACTTGGCTTACTCAGAGAGGCATGGGCGGCAATCGTCAATGAACAGCTCACATCCGATGGTGTACCGGTACGCGTCGATCATCGTAGCCATCGCAATCGCAATCTCAATGTCGAGCCAAATCGGCACGTCGGAAGGACGGCATCAATGATTGCAAGGCGGCACGCCGTTCAAGGGACCAACGCTCGCGCCCTGGCAAGTGCAGATCGCCGTCCTCTCTCCTCAGATGTGGCACGCCGAAATGCCGCACGCATCATTCGTGACCCCGCTCCATTCCTCGACGGCATCGAAGCCGAGCATGCACACCATGGACGTCGCGTGTTCGTAATGGTCCTGAAGAGGTATGTCGGCGATGACGAAAAGTCGCTCCGGCGGGTGTATGTCGAGGCCATGCCGTCATTCGCCGATCGGGAGGCCTCGCAAATAGTCGATTCGTTGCGTCGGCTGGATATTCAACAGCGGCAACTTCGTCGCGAAGGTGTTGCGTCCCGACCGCTGCTCGAACGCAAGATTGCTATGCTCCGGGAAGACGTACGCGCCCAGATTCAGCGTAACCCCTGGCTGCGGCTCGCCCTACAGCAGAAATTGAAAGACATGCAAACCGTTTCGGCTGCACCGAAGGCTGAGCCCGCGTCGGAACCCGAGGACGATACAAGAACAGCACCGGCGCCCTTTGCGCGGTAGTTCGCCATTCTTAAAGTGAAATTCGATCATGCGGCTCGATCGCGACCGCACAGGGGGCCCGTCTCCCCGCGCCAGCTTGTCCCTCGGCGCTGCTTGGACCGGCTCTCGCCGGACCCGGATTTCGGCTTTCGGGAGGAAACCGATTACGCCCCGCCGAACCGCCGTGACGCGATCCCGTTCGACACCACGACCACTCCGACCGCGATGAAATGGACACCGAGGTCGAGCACGGTCGCGTCGAACGGGTGGACCAGGGTCAGGAGGCTTGCCGCAGCAGCCGAGGCCGCGAGCCCGGCGATGGCGGCGTTCAGGGTCGGGCGGAGTGAATAGGCTCGCCGGCGCAACAACAACATCAGGCCGGAGAGCGGCACCGAGAAGCCGACGATGAAGGCGAAGCAGTCGATGATCTC
>ERZ1645187.2756-NODE-2756-length-15249-cov-22.686718_pt1 | contig 15249 bp, 15 predicted proteins | sample MGYA00575352_ERZ1645187 | MGnify/ENA primary metagenome ERZ1645187 (study PRJEB40837, sample SAMN11349314) | freshwater sediment metagenome | isolation source: river sediment | host: Sediment | place: India: Wazaribad , New Delhi | collected 2017-02-21 ...
CCGCTATTCGCTCACCCCCGAGCCCGGCGGCGACCGGACGAAGGAGGTGATCGCCGCGCAGGAACTGCTGCAGACCATGGGCTTCCGCACCTTCGTGCCGATCGTCGCCGCCTGCCCCGGCTGCGGCCGCACCACCTCGACGGTGTTCCAGGAACTCGCCCACGACATCCAGGAGCACATCCGCACCTCGATGCCCGAATGGCGCGGCCGCTATCCCGGCGTCGAGGCGCTGAACGTCGCGGTGATGGGCTGCATCGTCAACGGCCCGGGCGAGAGCAAGCATGCCGACATCGGCATCTCGCTGCCCGGCACCGGCGAGACGCCGTCCGCCCCGGTCTTCGTCGACGGCAAGAAGGTCGCGACCCTCAAGGGGCCGTCGATCGCGGCCGAGTTCAAGGCGATGGTCGCCGACTACATCGAGACCCGCTTCGGCGCCGGCCGCACCTCCGGCTGAGGCGCGCTACTCAGTTGCGCCGCTCGGCGACGAAGCGCGCCGCCTCGACGAGCCGGGCCGCCCGCTCGCCGAACGGAGAGAGCTCGGCCTCCGCCGCCACGATCGATCGCGCCAGCTCCGCCTTCATAGCCGCCACCCCGTGCAGCGAGACGAGCGTGCCCTTGCCGCGCGCCGCGTCCTTGCCGGTCGCCTTGCCCATCGCCTCCGGCGTCGCCTCGACGTCGAGGAGATCGTCGGCGATCTGAAAGGCGAGCCCGACGATCGCCCCGAACCGGCCGAGCCGCGCCACGTCTTGCGGCGACGCCCCCGCCATGATCGCCCCCGCCTCGAGCGGGAAGCGCAGGAGCGCCCCGGTCTTCATCGCCTGGAGCCGGCGGATCTCGGCGTCGCCGAGCACCGACGGACGACCGTCGACGCTCCAGCGCCCTTCGGCAGTGAGGTCGAGCATCTGCCCGCCGACCATGCCGCCGAGCCCGCTCGCCCGCGCCAGACGCAGCACCAGATCGATCCGCACCGAAGCATCTGCGTGGGTCGCAGGATCCGCCGTCGTGTCGAAGGCGAGCGTCAGCAGCGCGTCACCGGCGAGGATCGCCGTCGCCTCGTCGAAGGCGCGATGCACGGTCGGCATGCCGCGCCGCAGGTCGTCGTCGTCCATCTGCGGCAGATCGTCGTGGACGAGGCTGTAGCAGTGGACCATTTCCAGCGCCGCCGCCGCCCGCAGCACGCCTTCGTCGTCGCGTCCGAACAGCCGCGCCGCCTCGATCAGCAGGAAGGGACGCAGCCGCTTGCCGCCCCCGAGCGTCGCGTGGCGCATCGCCGCGACCAGCCGCGTCGGCCGCACCGCCTCGCCGGGCAGCGCCCGGTCCGCGAGCAGCCGCTCCAGCATCGCCTCGACACGGGCCCCGTCGCGGGCGAGAGCTTCGAGAAACGGGGCGGGTTCGGTCGACATCGGCGGGCCTCGGAGAGGGCGGGTTCGCCCGCTCGGCTAGCGCATTTCGCCGCCCGCTCCAAGGAAATTCACCGCACCGCCACGCACGCGACGAGCAAGGCGTCGGCCTGCGCGAAAAAACGCCGGCTTCCTCTGGTCAAACGCACGCGGGTTCTGTATAAGCCCGGCCGATCCACCGAAAAGACGACCCTTCGGCCGGCCGACCGGACGGAAGGGCATTCCGGTGCCCGTTCGAGACTTTCGCGTCGCCGTGAGGCCGACGCCCTGATGATCTGGAGTATGGACGATGGCCGTTCCGAAGAGAAAGACCTCGCCGATGAAGCGCGGTTTCCGCCGCTCGGCGGACGCCCTCAAGGCGCCGACCTACGTCGAGGACAAGGATTCCGGCGAGCTGCGCCGCCCGCATCACGTCGACCTGAAGACCGGCATGTATCGCGGTCGTCAGATCCTCGAGCCCAAGGGCGAGTGATCGCGCGTCGTCGCATCGGACATTCGAAGGGCCGGCTTCACGCCGGCCTTTCTTTTTTTCGGCACACGGCCGGATTATGACGGCGGAGCCGATCGATTCGACCGCGCCGAAGGACCTCGCGATGTTCCTGAACGTTCCGCTGACGCTCGCGCCGCTGCTCGTCTACAATCTGGTGCTCGCCGGGATCCTCGGCGCGCCGACCGGCGACCCCTGGGTTCAGCCGGTCTTCACCGTCACCATGGTCTCCGACGCGCGCTTCACGCTGCTGCTCGGCGACATGCTGATCCTCGGCGCGCTGATCTGCCTCTTCGTCGAGATCGTCAAGGCGACGCGCACCTCCTCGCCGACCATCGTCGACCACGCACTCTCGCTCGCGGTCTTCATCGCCCATCTGGTCGAGTTTCTGATCGTCGCCGGAGCCGCGACCTCGGTCTTCTTCATCCTGACGGCGATCGCCCTGATCGACGTGATCGGCGGCTTCACCATCACCATTCGCGGCGCCCGCCGCGACTTCGGCTTCGATCGCGGGATGTGAGGCCTCAGCGGGCCACGTCGACGAAATAGCCGGGCACCAACAGCCCCTCGCCACGCACCGCGCGCGCATAGATCGCCGCGCCGCGATCGGCCTCGATCCGGCGCAGGCGGCGCGTCGGCGGCAGATCCGCCGCGGTGGCGATCAGCTGCGCCAGGAAGGCGGCGTCGACCCGATGCCGGACGATCCGCTCGGTCCCGGCACGAGGCTCGCCCTCGAGCGCGACCGGCACCGGCAGCCCACCGCGATCGGTCTCCTCGACGTGGGCCGACGGCGCCTCGACCGGCGCGACGCGACGGCCGTGCGCCGACGCTCCGAGCCTGGAAGCGAGAACCGAGATGCCGGACGGGGACCCGATACGCATGACGAACTCCGAACCGCCCTTCGCCCATGTCCCGTTTCGGGACGGAAAGGTGAAGATCGATTAGGAATTCGCAAGCGCCGGACCAACCGCGCCCTCACGGGGAGGTAGGCCCGGATCGATCGGGAAAGATGGTGAATTCAGCCGAGGAAGCGCCAGACGCGGGTCTTCTTCACTTCCGCGTCCTCGAGCGCGCGGGTCGTCGGAACCCGGTATTCCGCCAGGGTTTCCATGCGGTCGGACGGCAGATAGCTGCGCCCCGGATCGCCGACGAGGACGAGGATGCCCTCGTCGACGCAGGATGCGGCGAAGGCCGCGACCCGGTCGGCGAGCGGCCGCTCGAAGAACACGTCGCCGAGCAGCACCGTTTCGGGACGGAACGGCAGCGACGCGAGCCCCCCCTCCAGCACGTCGAGACCGGAGATCTCGATCGACACCCCGTTCATGCCGGCGTTGAGCTCGAGCGCGGTCAGCGCGAAGGGATCGATCTCGGTGGCGAGCACGCGCGCCGCGCCCGACTTCACCGCCGCGATCGCCTCCAGCCCGGCCCCGGCGGCGAAGGCCAGGACCGTCCGGCCCGCGACCGTCTCGGGGTGATCGAGCACGTGGCGGGCGAGCGCCTGCCCTCCCGCCCAGGCGAAGGCCCAGAACGGCAACGGCAGACCGAGCGTCTCGAGTTCGCTCTCGGTCAGCTTCCACAGATCCATCGCCTCGTCGGCGAGATGCAGCGAGATCTCGGGCACGTGCGGCGGCGCCTGCAGGCGCGTGTTGGCGCGGATGAAGTCGACCCGGTCGCCGATGTCGCCGTTCACGACGGCAGTCCGCCGAGTTCGCGGACGAGCGCCCATTCCTCGTCGGAGACCGGCTGGACCGAGAGGCGGGAGTTCTTGACCAGCACCATCTCGGTGAGGCGCGGATCCGCCTTGATCTCGGCGAGCGTCACCGGCCGCAGGAGCGGCTCGACCGCCTTCAGCGTCACCGCGCCGTAGGTCCCCTTGGCGTCCTTGGGATCCGGCGCCCAGGTGGCGATCACCTCGACCACGCCGACCACCGCCTTGCCTTCGTTCGAATGATAGAAGAAGCCGCGATCGCCGACCGCCATCGCCTTCATATTCTTGTTGGCGAGCGGGTTGCGCACCCCGTCCCAATAGGTGCCGGCCTCGCCGGCGGCCACCTGTTGCGCCCACGACCAGACGCCGGGTTCCGACTTGTAGAGCCAATGGGCCATGCCGGTCTCCCTCACGCGGGCGCGCCGACGACCCAGCACCACGGCCGGATCTCGACCGAGGCGAAGAGACCGGCCTTCGCATAGGGGTCCTCGGCGAAGGTCGCCCGCGCCGCGGCGAGATCGTCGGCCTCGATCACCACGATCGACCCGCACATCGCCTCGCCGGCGTCGTCGAAGAACGGCCCGGCGATCCGGGTCCTCTCGGCGAGGCTCTTCAGCCAGGCGACATGGGCGTCGCGCGTGGCCAGACGCAGGGACAGCCCGTCCGGCCTGTCGTGACAGAGGGCGACGAAGAGCATGCGGAATCTCCGAGTGAACGCGAGGGAGCGCCGACATTAGGGCGGCCGTCGCCCCCGGTCCAGATCGCGCGGGCCTGTCGTCCCCCTCGGCGGCGTGATAGGGTCCCGGCGAATGCGACGGGAGCACGTCTCCGTCGCGAGACCGACCCCCAGCGACGGAGACGACATGCCCGGACCGAGCGAGGCTCGTCGCATCTACGGTCTGCGCGAGCGGTTGCTGCTCGCCCCGCAGATCCATCGATTGAAGCGTCTGCGCAACGACGTCGTCAGCCGTCTCTACACCCGCCGCCCCGCCGAAAACCTCGACGAGGTTCTCGGCACGCTCGGCGACGTCCGCGAACAGAGCCTGCTCTTCGTCGTGGCCTTCAATCTGCCCTGGGCGATCGATCTGATGATCCGCGCCACCCGTCGTCACATGCCCGAGTGGCGGCTGGTGATCGTCGACAATTCCAACGACCCCGACGCCGCCGCCGCGATCGCCGGCCTCTGCCGGACGGCCGGGGTGCCCTGTCTGCGCCTGCCGCGCAATCCCGAATGGAGCCCCAACCGCTCGCACGGTCTCGCCCTCAACTGGACCTGGACCAACCTCGTCCGGCCGCTGCGGCCGAAACACTTCGGCTTCCTCGATCACGACTGTTTCCCGATTCGGCCCTCGCGGCAGCTCGCCCGCATCGCCGAGCGCCCCTTCGACGGGCTGAAGATCACCCCCGAACGCGTCGTCGTCGCCTGGTATCTCTGGGCCGGCTACATGTTCTTCAACACCGCCCGCATCGGCGATCGCGATCTCGACTTCAACCACGATCAGGGCCTGCGCCTCGACACCGCCGGCCGCAACTGGACGAAGCTCTACCGCGATTTCGACGGTCCCGAGCTCGACCTCCTCGCCGAGGCCCATGCCACCCTGCCGCTGCCCGACGGCTCCGGGTCCGTCGACGTGCTGTGCATCGACGGCACCATGGTCCATGTCGGCGGCGCGTCCTATCGCGGCGAAGGCGAGGTGCGCGCCCCGCGCGAGGCGGTCTGCGCCGTGGTCGAGGCCTCGCTCGTCTGACGACGGCTCAGCCGATCTCGCGCTTCAGAGGCCGGCTCATCAGGCGCTCGATCGCCCCGGCGACGTCGAGCCTCTCGGCGACCACGTCGGCGACCGCCGTGGTGATCGGCAGTTCGACCCCGTGGGCAGCGGCGAATTCGACCGCCACCGCGGCGGTGTGGACGCCCTCGGCGAGCTTGGCGCCGCGCCGGGTCAGATCGGCGATCGTGCCGCCGCGGCCGATCTCCAGGCCGAGCGAGAAGTTGCGCGACTGCGGCGACGTCGCGGTCAGCACCAGATCGCCGAGGCCGGAGAGCCCCATCAGCGTCTCGGTCTCCGCCCCCAGCCGCCGCGCCAGCCGCGACAGTTCGGCGAAGCCGCGCGCCGTCAGCGCCGCCTGGGCGCTGGCCCCGAGGCCGCGCCCGACCACGATGCCCGAGGCGATGGCCAGCACGTTTTTCAATGCCCCGCCGATCTCGACGCCGACGAGGTCGTGCGAGGCATAGGGCCGGAAACTCGCCGAGGACAGCGCCCGTGCGATCGCCTCCGCCCGGTCGTCGTCGGCCGCCGCCACGGTCACCGCCGTCGGCAGACCGCGCGCCACGTCGACCGCGAAACTCGGACCCGACAGCACCGCCGGCACCGCCTCCGGCAGTTCCTCGGCGATCACCCGCGTCATCGTCGCCCGTGTGCCGTGCTCGAGCCCCTTGGCGGCGGAGACCACCGGCACGCCCGCCCCCACCAGTCCGGCGAGGGAACGCGCCGCCGCGCGGCTCGCCTGCGCCGGCACCGACAGGATCACCATGTCGGCGCCCTCGAGCGCATGGGCCGCGTCGGTGGTGGCATGCAGCCCCGGTTCGAGACGAATGTCGCCGAGATAGCGCGGATTGCGGCTCTTCTCGCCGATCGCCGCGATCGTCTCGGGATCGCGCCCGTAGAGCCGCACCGCACGGCCGGCCCGCGCCGCCACCAACGCCAACGCCGTGCCCCAGGCCCCCGCGCCGACCACCGCGACGCGTTCGATCGGGCGTTTCTCGCTCATGCCTTGGCTCCCCATTGGCCGGACCCCAGTCGCGGCGCCGCCGTCTCGTCGAGCGGCCAGCGCGGCCGCGCCTGCGCCGCCATGCCGTCCGCGGCGCCGGCCAGGAACCGTTCCGCCCCGGCCCAGGCGATCATCGCCCCGTTGTCGGTGCACAGCCGCCCCGGCGGCACCACCACCCGGCCCTTCGCCTTCTCGGCCGCCTCGCCGAGCGCCGCCGCGATCGCCTTGTTGGCCGCGACGCCGCCGGCCGTCACCAGGAGCGGCGCCGAAACCCCGGTCCGCGCCTTGAACGCCTTCAGCGCCAGCTCCGCCTTGAAGCGGACGACGTCGGTCACCGCCGCCTGGAACGAGGCGCAGAGATCGGCGATCGTCGCGTCGGAAAGCGGCTGCTCGGCCTCCGCCGCCAGCCGCACCGCCGTCTTCAGGCCGGAGAACGAGAAGTCGAGACTGTCGCGCCGCATCAGCGGACGCGGCAGGTCGAACCGGGTCGGATCGCCCGAGGCCGCCCATTTTTCCACCTGCGGTCCGCCCGGATAGGGCAGGCCGAGCAGCTTGGCGGTCTTGTCGAAGGCCTCGCCGAGCGCGTCGTCGATGGTGGTGCCGAGCCGGGTGTAGCGGCCGAGCCCTTCCACCGCGACGAACTGCGAATGCCCACCCGAGACCAGCAGCAGCAGATAGGGGAAGTCGACCCCGTCGGTGAGCCGCGGCGTCAGCGCGTGGCCTTCCAGATGATTGACCGCGATCAGCGGCAGCCGGTGCACGGCGGCGATCGCCTTGGCGGTGGTCAGTCCGACGATGACGCCGCCGATCAGCCCCGGCCCGGCGGTGGCGGCGACCGCGTCGAGATCGGGAAAGCCGAGCCCCGCCTCCCGCATCGCCGTCGCGACGATCCCGTCGAGGAGATCGACGTGGGCGCGCGCCGCGATCTCCGGCACCACGCCGCCGAAGGGGGCGTGCTCGGCGATCTGCGAATGGACCACGTTGGAGAGAATGCGGCCACGCCCGTCGTCGCTGCGTTCCACCACCGCCGCCGCCGTCTCGTCGCAACTCGTCTCGATGCCCAGAATCCGCAAGGCGTCCACCCGATCGATCGGCCGCCGCCCCATCCGGGCTACTCCCCACCCCTCGAAGGTGGCGAGGTCGACGGCTTTCCTCTAGAGAAGACGGACGATCTCGTGCGCAGACGCCTCGAACGCCCGTCCTTCGTGGCCTCTGCCCTATCACCGGGTGGGAACGACGTGCAATCGAAGATGTCCGAGAAGACCATCCGCATCGGAACGCGCGGCAGCGCCCTCGCCCTCGCCCAGGCCCACGAGACCCGCGAACGGCTGGTGCAGCTGACCGGCCGCCCCCTCGACGCCTTCGAGATCGTCGTCATCAAGACCTCCGGCGACCGCATCCTCGACCGCCCGCTCTCCGAGGTCGGCGGCAAGGGCCTCTTCACCAAGGAGATCGAGGAGGCGCTGCTCGACGGCTCGATCGATCTCGCCGTGCATTCCTCCAAGGACATGCCGACGGTGCTGCCCGACGGGCTCGTCATCTCCGCCTTCCTGCCGCGCGAGGACGTGCGCGACGCCTTCGTCTCCGCCAAGGCGACATCGCTCGCCGATCTGCCGCCCGGCGCCAAGGTCGGCACCTCGTCGCTGCGCCGCCGCGCCATGGTGCGCCGTCTGCGCCCCGACCTCGAGGTGGTCGAGTTCCGCGGCAACGTCCAGACCCGCATGAAGAAGCTCGCCGACGGCGTCGCCGATGCGACGCTGCTCGCCAACGCCGGTCTGCGCCGCCTCGGCATGGCCGAGACCGTCACCTCTCTGCTCGAGACCGACGATTTCCTGCCCGCCGTCGGCCAGGGCGCGATCTGCATCGAGACCCGCGCCGACGATGCCGCGACGAATGCGCTGGTCGGCCGCCTCCATCACCCCGAGACCGGCGCGGCGCTGACCCTCGAGCGCGCCTTCCTGCGCGTCCTCGACGGCTCCTGCCGCACCCCGATCGCCGGCCTCGCCCGGGTCGAGGGCGCGACCATCCGCTTCGCCGGCCTGATCCTGCGCCCCGACGGCTCCGAGGCGCACGCGATCGAACGCTCCGGCCCGGTCGAGACCGCCGAGGCGATCGGCATCGAGGCCGGCGAGACTCTGAAGGCCCTGGGCGGTCCCGACTTCTTCCGAACGGAGTGAGGTCGTCATGCGCGTCCTCGTCACCCGCGCCGAAGACCAGGGTCGCACCACCAAGGCACGGCTCGAGGCGGCCGGGCTCGACGGGATCGTCGCGCCGCTGACCCGCATCGTCCTCGACGGCGACGTCGAACTGCCCCTCGCCGGCGTCCAGGCGGTGACCGTCACCAGCCTCAACGGCGTCGCCGCCCTGGCGCTCAACGACGCCGCCGAGCATCTGCGCGCCCTGCCGCTGTTCGCCGTGGGCGACCGCACCGCCGCCGCCGCCCGCGCCCGTGGCTTCCGCGACGTCCGCTCCGCCGCCGGCGACCGCACCGCCCTCGCCGGGCTCCTCGTCGCCACGCTCTCGCCGAACGGCGGCGCGCTGCTGTGGGCCGCCGGCGCCGACCGCACCGCCGACTTCGCCCCCCTCCTCGAGGCGGCCGGTTTCGAGATCCGCGTCGCCGAGGTCTATCGCTCCGAGGCGGTCACGGATCTGCCCGACGTGGTCGCCGCCGACCTCGCCGACGGCCGCATCGACGCCGTCGCCGTCTATTCGCCACGCAGTGCGGAGATCCTCGTCGACGCGTTGCGGGCTCGAGGCTTTTCTCCGTCTTCGTCGAGCTTTCGCATCCATGCTATATCCGACGCGGCGGCAGAACCGCTCCGCCGTGCCGGTTACGATCGGATCGTGGTGGCCGAGAGACCCGACGAGTCGGGTCTGCTGGTGACCTTCGTTCAATCTCGCCGTCCCTCCGCCGAAGAGGGTCCGGCGGAGACAGGGAGACCGCCCATGGCGCCGAAGAAGCAGCCGGACACCGCGCCGAAGAGCGCGCCCGACGCGATCGAAACGCCGGTCGAGGCGACCGCGACCGCCGCCGCGACCGACACCGCCGAGACGGCGGAGCCCGTCGCGAGCGAACCGGCCGTCGAGACCCCGCCCCCTGCCGCGGCGGCGTCCGAAGCCCCTGCCCCGATCGAGACCCCCGTCGAGGCCCCGACCAACGTCCCGCCGCCGGAAGACCCTGCCCCGAACCTCGCCGCACCGGCGACCGAGGCACCTCCGGTGCCGGTCGCGCCCACACCACGGCGTGGCATCGGCGGCGGCGGTGTCGTCGTCGCCATGCTCCTCGCCGCGATCGGCGGCGGCGCCCTCGGCATCGCCGCGCCGCGCTGGTTCGGGCCCCAGATCGATGCCCTGCTCGGCCCGGCCGCGAAGAAACCGGCCGAACCCGACCCCGCCGTGAAGGCGGCGCTCGACCGTCTCGCCACTCTCGAGACCCGGATCGCCGGCGACGAGAAGAAGGCGGCCGAGGCGAAACCGGCCGATCTCGCCCCGCTCGAGCAGCGCCTCGCCGCGATCGAGGCCGCGCCCGCCCTGAAGCTGCCCGCCGACCTCTCCGAGCGCGTCGCCTCGCTCCAGAAGGCCGCCGAGGAGCGCCTCGCCGCCGCCAAGACCTCGGTCGCCGAGGGCCTCGCCGCGCTGCCCGCCGGGGAAGGTCCCGCGCTCACCGATCTCGCCGCCAAGGTCGATGCCGCCCTCGCCGCCGCCCGCGAGAGCACGGCCGCCAAGATCGCCGAGCTCTCCGCCGAACTCGAGTCCGCCCGCGCCGATCTGAAGGCCCGCGCCGGCGACGGTGGCGAGGCCGCCAAGGGCGCCCTCGCCGACGCCTCCGCCCGGCTCACCGCGGAACTGGAGAAGCAGAAGGCCGATCTCGCCGCTGCGCTCGACGGCATGCGCCAGCGGGTCGGTGGGCTCGAGGGCCTGCGCGCGGACGTCGACGGACTGGTCGGCCGTGTCGGCGGAATGGAGACCTCGAACGCCGAGGCCAAGGCCGATCGCGGCCGCATCACCCAGACCTTCGACAAGACGCTCGAGGCGACCCAGAGCCGGGTCGGCACCATGGAGACCAGGGTCGCCGAGATCGAGGCCGGCGCCGCCGCCGCCGCCAAGGCCCAGTCCGACGCGGTCCTCGCCGTCGCCCTCGCCGACCTCAAGTCGGCGGTGGACGCCGGTCGCCCCTTCGCCCCCGAACTCGCCGTGGTCCGCCGCACCGCCGGCGCCGACCTGCCGGCGCTCGCCCCGCTCGACGGCTTCGCCGCCGGGGGCGTCCCCTCCGTCACCCGGCTGCGCGAGGATCTGCCCAAGCTCACCCACGCGATGATCGCCGCCGTCGACGAGACCGCCGGCGCCTCCTTCGTCGACCGCATGTGGAGCCATGCGACGCAGGCCGTGCGCATCCGCCCGGCCGGAGAGACGGCGGGCGAGAGCATCGGCGCCAAGGTGTCGCGGGTCGAGAGCCGCATGGTGTCGGGCGATCTTCCCGGCGCTCTCGCCGCCTGGAAGGACCTGCCGGATCCGGCCCGCGCCGCCGCCGCCGCCTGGGGCGCCGCGCTCCAGGCCCGCGTCTCGGTCGATGCCGCCCTCGCCGCCCAGACCTCGGCGATCGTCTCCAAACTGACCCAGCCGAAGTGAGGTGCCGACGATGATCAAGTTGCTCGTCTTTCTCGCCGCGCTCGTCGCCTTCGCCTTCGGCTTCTCCTGGCTCGCCGACCATCCCGGCGAGGCTTCGCTGACCTGGCTCGGCCAGCGCGTCGAGACCGACACCACGACCCTCGGCCTCGGCCTCGTCGCCCTCGTCGTCGTGGTGATGATCACCGTCGCCCTCCTGCGCGCGCTGTGGAACGCGCCCGGCTCGCTCGGCCGTTTCTTCGGACGCCGCCGCCGCGAGAAGGGCTGGGCGGCGCTGTCGCGCGGCATGATCGCCGTCGGCGCCGGCGACGTCGGCGCGGCCAACCGCGCCGCCCAGGATGCCCGTGCCCATCTCGGCGACGAGCCGCTCGCGCTTCTGCTCGAGGCGCAACAGGCTCAGCTCCTCGGCGACCGCGGCACCGCGCGTCGCGCCTTCGAGGCCCTGATGGACCAACCCGAGACCCGCCTGCTCGGCCTGCGCGGCCTCTATGTCGAGGCGCTGCGCTGGGACGACGGCAAGGGCGCGGCCCAGTATGCCGAGGCCGCCCATCGCGCCGCCCCCCGCCTCGCCTGGGCGGGTCAGGCGCTGATCGATCATCGCACCCGGACCCACGACTGGCAGGGCGCGCTCGAGGTCATCGACCAGAACCGCCGCCACGGCATTCTCGACAAGGCTGCCGCCAAGCGCCTGCGCGCCGTCGTGCTGACCGCCGACGGTCTCGAGCGCGAGCAGACCCACCCCGACGTGGTGCGCGGCACCGCGCTCGAGGCGCACGGCCTCGCCCCCGATCTCGTCCCCGCCGCGACCCTGGCCGCCCGGCTGTGCGTCCGCGCCGGCGACATGCGCAAGGCGACCCGCGTCCTCGAGGCCGCCTGGAAGGTCGCGCCTCACCCGGAACTCGCCGCCGCCTACGCCCAGCTGCGTCCCGGCGACGGCGCGCGCGACCGCCTCGCCCGGATCCGTGATCTGATCAAGGTCCGCGCCAATCATCCCGAGGGGTCCCTGGCGCTCGCCCGCGCCCTCGTCGACGCGCAGGACTTCGCCGCCGCGCGCGAGACGCTGAAGCCCTTCCTCGCCGAAGGCCCGACCCGGCGGGTTTGCCTGCTGATGTCGGAAATCGAGGAGGGCGACGGCGGCACGCCCGGCGCCGTGCGCGCCTGGCTCACCCGCGCCGTGGTCGCGCCGCGCGATCCGGCCTGGGTCGCCGACGGTTTCGTCACCGACCATTGGGCGGCGGTGTCGCCGATCTCCGGCCGCCTCGACGCCTTCGAATGGAAGGTGCCGCCCGAGGACGTCGCCCAACTCGGTTGGGACGACCCCGTCGACGAAGCCGAGGAGGTGCGCGAGATCTCCGGTTCGATCGTGCCGATCGAGACCGCCCGCACACCGCACGCCTCCGCCGGACCGGCCGCGCCGGAAAAGCCGGTCGAGGCGGAACGTCCGTCCGAACCCGCCGCGACGGCGGCCGCCCCGGAGCCGGCCGTGCCGCACTCGGCCGCCGCCGAACCGGAGAAGCCGGTGGTCGCGATCGAGCCCCCGGCCCCGGCGGCCGCGGACACCCCGACGGCCCCGGCCGCCGCGCAACCGAGCGCGCAGATCGTCGATCTCGCCGCCCATCTGCCCGACGACCCCGGTCCGGTCGCGGCCGAACCGGCCAAGCCGAAGCGCTTCCGCCTGTTCTCCTGAGCGAGCGTCAGGCGAGGAGACCGAACTCCGCCTCGAGGATCCGCGCCCGATCCTCCGGCGCCACGGGCGTGGTCGCCGTCACCCCGTCGACGATGTGCTTCAGCGTGTCGCCGGCGAGGACCGTGCGCCCGCGCGCGTGGAACCCGACCACCACGTCCATCCGCACGAAGATCGCCTCCGGGTGATGGGAGTTGAGATAGTTCGCCGGCAGGAAGTCGATCCACTCCTGCGGCGAGAGATCGAAGCCGTACTGATCGGCCCAGGCCCCGTCGGCGAGCGCCGAGAACACGAAGACGCCGTCCGTCTCCCGCCGCAACCGAAAGCGCTCGCCGTCGACCTCGACCGTGCGGTCGAGATCGTCGAGCCGCATCGGCGCACGCGGTCCGAAACTGCCGAAGCCGAGATCGCACAGCCACGACACCCCGTCGATCTCGACGATCAGCGCCATGTGGGTGCGCGGACGCCGGGCCGGATAGAACATCGGCCGCGCCGCCACGAACCGCCACGGGATCCCGAGCGCCGTCAGCGCCATCGCGAAGAGGCCGTTGACCTCGTAACAGTAGCCGCCGCGCCGCCGATCGAGGATCTTGGCGACGATCGCCGCCGGTTCGAGCGAGATCTCGCGCCCGGCCCGCACGTCGAGATTCTCGAACGGCACCGCGAAGAGCTGCGCCCGCATCATCGCGGCCAGCGCGGCCGCGTCGAACCGCGGCGGCGGCGCGAAGCCGATCCGGGCGAAATAGCGATCGAGGGTGAAATCGGCGGTGTCCATCAGGTCCTCCAGGCAGTCGACCGACGCGTTCCGTCGGTCGCTCCTCGATGGACCACAATCGATCGAAACTGTATGGTCAGATGTCGAGACTTCGGACCTGTACAGATCGATGGACAGCCCCCACTACCGCCGGATCGCCGACACGCTCAGACGCGCGCTCGACGCCGGTGCGCTCCTGCCCGGCGATCGGATGATCTCCGCCCGCCGTCTCGCCGCCCGCGAGGCCGTCAGTCTGCCGACCGCCGTCGAGGCGTTGCGGCTGCTCGAATGTGAGGGCCGGATCGTCGCCCGCCCCCGCTCGGGCTGGTTCGTGGCGCGCCCTTCCGGCGACCCGCCCGCCGCCTCGCGGAGTGCCGCCGGCCCCCGCGCACCGACCCTCTCCGGCATCGTCCGCACGCTCTTCTCCGAACCGGCGCGGCCGATCGTGCCCTTCGGCGCGGCCCTGCCCGATCCGGCGCTGCTGCCGCTCGCCGACCTCGAGCGGCGCCTCCAGGCCGCCACCCGTCGTCTCGGTGCCGCCGCCCAGACCTACTCGTTACCGCCCGGCCGCCTCGACCTGCGCCGCCGGATCGCTCTCGCCGCGACCGAGATCGGCTGCCCGCTCGCCCCCGACGAGATCCTCGTGACCTCGGGCACGACCGAGGCGCTGAACCTCGCCCTGGAGGTGACGACCCGGCCCGGCGATGTGGTCGCCGTCGAGAGCCCGGTCTATTTCGGAACGCTGCTGGCCCTGGAGCGGCTCGGTCTCCGCGCCCTCGAGATCGCCACCGACCCCGAGACGGGCCTCGGCGTCACCGCGCTGCGCGCCGCCCTCGACACCACCGCCGTCGCCGCCGTCGTCGTCTCGCCGACCGTGCAGAACCCGACCGGCGCGATCATGCCCCTCGCGTCACGGCGAGAGCTCGTCGCCCTGCTCGCCGAACGCGGCATACCGCTGATCGAGGACGACGTCTGGGGCGATCTCGCCGACGAGCCCCGCCCACCGCCCGCCAAGGCCTTCGACCGCGACGGCGGTGTGCTCTACTGCTCCTCGGTCTCCAAGACCCTGGCGCCGGGCTGGCGCGTCGGCTGGCTCGCCGCCGGACGCTGGCAGGAGGCCGCGCGTACGCGCCGCTTCGCCGCCGCCTGGTCCGGCAGTCCGGCGCTCGAGGCTGCGATCGCCGCGCATCTGGCGAGCGGCGACCACGAACGCCATCTCCGCCGCCTGCGCGCCGCCCTCGCCGAGAGCCGCACGGCCCTCGCCGCCCGCGTCGAGGCGTCGTTCCCGCAAGGAACGCGCGTTTCCCGCCCCGCCGCCGGCGGTCTCCTGTGGATCGAGCTGCCGCAGCCCGTCGACGGCCTCGCCGTCCACGCCCGCGCGCTCGCCGCCGGCATCGGCGTCAGTCCCGGCCGACTGTTCTCGACCGGCCCCGCCTTCTCCGGCTTCATTCGCCTGAATGCCGCCAACCGCGTCGACCGCCGCCGCCTCGACGCGATCGATCGGCTCGGCGCGATCGTCGCGACGCTCGCCAACGAGGCCGAGGAGGGCCACGGCTTCGGCGCCTGAAACGCGAAGAGGGCCGGATCGCTCCGGCCCTCTCCGAAATCCTGTCCCGTCCGGCCGATCACTCGGCGGCGGCGACGGTCTTCTTCTCGACGCGCTCGACGATGCGGGCCGCCTTGCCGGTCAGGCCGCGCAGGTAATAGAGCTTGGCGCGACGCACCTTGCCGCGACGGACGACGTCGACGCCCTCGACCAGCGGCGAGTAGCACGGGAACACGCGCTCGACGCCTTCGCCGTAGGAGATCTTGCGGACGGTG
>ERZ1645187.2757-NODE-2757-length-15245-cov-6.364516_pt1 | contig 15245 bp, 14 predicted proteins | sample MGYA00575352_ERZ1645187 | MGnify/ENA primary metagenome ERZ1645187 (study PRJEB40837, sample SAMN11349314) | freshwater sediment metagenome | isolation source: river sediment | host: Sediment | place: India: Wazaribad , New Delhi | collected 2017-02-21 ...
CCGATTTCGGAACGCTGTCGACATCGTCCCCTCCATAAAGTGACCGATGTAGGACGATAAGCATAGAATAGGTGTGATTGTCAAGGGGCGAAATCGCCACAGTTGCATTCACCGGACAACAACTTAAACTTTCATCATGTCGCAACAGATAACAACGATTCTTCAGCAATATGCGCGGTCGATCCGCAAGCTGCGACAGGCGAATCCAGCGGTGGCGGAAACGGCTTTGGCTCCAGCGTTTCAAACGTTGGTGAATTCCTTGTTGCCGTTTATTCCTGCGGCCCCCTCGCTCAATGTTGTGCCGGAGTTTCACAAGCCCGGTGTTGGTCGGCCTGACATTGCCTTGATCAGGACAGGAGCACCTCCACGCAGTTTCATCGAGTTGAAGGCCCCGACAAAGTCAGCCAACCCAGAGAGCTGGCGGCAAGGTGACAAGCTGCAGTACGAACGGTTCAAGGAATTGGCCCATTGGGCTGCGTGCAATTTTCACGAGTTCAGGTTGCTGACGCGTGACCAGCAACTTGCCCAAGTCTTGATAGTACCAGAAAAGGCCTTGGCGGCTGACAAGAGTGATGCAGCTGCCGATGCTCTGATTGCTGGTCACGACGCAACGCCTTTTCTGTCGGTACTCGAAAGACTGTGCGTTTCTTCGGACCAGCCCCCCGCAGCCAGCAATGCCGAAGAGCTGGCAACCTTGCTCGCCTATTCCGCACGGTTGATCAGGGGCATTGTCCGGGACAGGCTCGGTGAGCTGTCGTTGCCAAATGCTGGCGGAGACGCCCATCCTCTGTTGCAGGTGCGAATGACGTTCCGCAACGTGCTCTATGCCCATCCAGAAGCTGCGGGATATGCAGAGAAGGATTTTGACAAGTTGTTCTCCGCGGCCTTTGCGCAAACACTTGCCTTCGGCCTGCTTCTGGTCCGTGAAGCATCGGGCAAGCCGGTGGATGCCGGTTCGTGGCAGAGCATGCCGGAAGAGCACCCGCTGATGCGCACAGCTTTGCGGGTTCTCAGTCAAGAAGAGATCGTCGAAGACATCGGCATCGGATTTGATGTCATCCGTGACACCGTCAATTCGTTCTCGCCACACATTCTCCAAATCGGGGCCGATGGCAGGGATCCCATACTCTATTTTTACGAGCACTTCCTTCAGACATTTGCACCGGAAGACCGTGAACGTTTTGGTGTCTTCTATACGCCAATTGAAGTGGTCCGCTACATGGTTGCGGCCATGGACCGCGCCGTGCGTGACAATTTGCACATGTCGGGCCTGGCTGATCAGGCCGTCACAATCCTGGACCCGGCCACCGGCACTGGCACTTTTCTGCTCGGCATCGCGGAACTTGTGAAGAAGAGGGCCGAATCTGCGGGCATGTCCGACTTGGCGCTGCATGATCTTGCGGGCCGCATGTTTGCGTTTGAATTGCTGATCGGCCCCTATGCCGTCGCTCACTACCGCCTGCATCATGCCTTGAAGTCGGCGGATGGAACGCCGCTTCCCCGCATTGGAATTTATCTGGCCGACACACTCGCACAACCAGGAACCGCTTCGGAGATTGGTGCGTTGGGCTTCGTTGGAAAGGGCATTCAGGACGAACGCCACCTCGCCAATGCGCTCAAGGAGACGCAGCCCATCCTCGCCATTATCGGCAATCCGCCATACCGCCGCCTGGAGGAGGGGGAGAACCGCACGCTGGTCGGCAACTGGATGGATGGTGTGTGGGATGATCTGAAGAAGCCGGTGAGGGACGCGGGATGGGGCAACCAACTCAACACCTTTCCGGAACTGTCCGTGGCTTTCTGGCGTTGGGCGCTGTGGAAAATCTTCGAGGCCGAGAATGCCCCGAAGCGAGGCATTGTTGCCTACATCACCAACCGCAAGTTCCTGACTGGCAAGCCCTACGCCGGGCTGCGAAGGATGATGCGCAGACAGTTCGACCGGATCGAGATTATCGACCTTCGCGGCGACTCGCGGCTGGGTGAGCGGGCAGGTGTTGAGGGAGACCAGAACGTCTTCAACATTCAGGTGGGCGTGTGCATCACGTTGGCCATCGCTGACGGCAGCAAGGCAGCAGGTGCGGAGGCACGGCTGTTCTATCGTGACGCCTGGCATGCAGAAAAATTCCGCCGCCGCGAAAAGCTGGAGTGGCTGTCGGCGGCATGCGCCGATGGAACTGTGGATGGCTGGACCGAGGTGGAACGGTCAGGACTGGCGGATTTCCGCCCAAGACCGTTTGCCAATGGCGAATGGGTCGGGCTGGACGAGTGTTTTGTGTTCAAGAAATCGGGAATGAAGAGTGGCGATGATGGAGTGTTCGTCGCGGTCAGGAGGTACGCAATTGAACAGCAGGTGCGTTCGCTGCTTGAAGTTCGAGTTGACTCAACTCATCACGCATCGCTCGAACGCCGCTACATATATCGCCCCTTCGATTTGAGATGGTTTTACAACGACATCCCATTGTTGAACAGACCAGGCCCTGAACTTCAGAGAGTGTGGGGCACAACCAATCTGTGCCTCTACTCCATGCCCGCCGGAACCAACGCGGGACCGGCCACCTGGTGCCACGGCCTGCTGCCGGACTACCACGCGTTTCGAGGCAGCTATGGTGGATACGCATTCCCGCTCTGGGACCGCCGCAATGGCCAGCAGGCCCACAACCTCAACCCCGCGCTTCTTGCCGGTCTTTCGGCCTCCTATGGCAAGATGGTCACGGCGGAACAGGTGTTTGATGCCATGCTGTGCCTGCTTTCGGCCTCACGCTATTCGCTGGATTTTGCCGAAGACCTTGAGGACGTTTTCCCGCACATTCCTTTTCCGGCGAAGCATGACCTGTTGATGGAAGCGGCCCATGTGGGGGCGGACATTCGCGCAGTCGAGACTTTTGCCCGCGACCCCCAGCCCACGTTCTTGCCCGATAGCCTGTGCCGTTTTGCGACTGCCCCCAAAGGCCGGATCATTTCTCCCGTTTATGCCGATGGCGGGTTTGATTTTTGTGACCATGGCGCGGGGCGGGCCACCGGCATTCCGCCTGAAGTCTGGCACTATGCCGTAAGCGGGTATGAATTGTTGCCGCGCTGGGTGGAGGGCAGGGTGGGGCTTGACGTGGATTTTGCACTCGCCAAAGAGTTGCGGGACATCTGTGGACGGATTGCCGAACTGATTGATTTGTCCCGCAGGGCCGATATTGTCTTGGAGAAGACCCTGAATTACGTTCTGGGCCGCGCAGCCTTGGGGCTGGGGCCATCGCCTCACGAGTGACATGACACAGACCGATCTCTTTGGACACACGGCAAGGCAAGGAAGCTTGTTTGGAAACGGTGAAGACCGCATGCAAGCGCCTGAGGTGCGTGATGTGCCGGACCCGGATGTTGTGCGGCAGCGCATGCTGGTCGTTCTGGAAAAGGCCAGAGCGGCGGAGACGATGCCTTGGAACAAGCATGACGCCGAAGTCTGGCAGTTGATTTTCCCCAATATGGCGAACTGGTTGCCCGAAGAAGAGGGCCAGCAGCTCGTTCTCGCCTTCGAGGCAGAAATGCTCCGCTTGAAAGATGCCGCGTAAGCGCCCCCATTTGACATCCTCCCCCGTCCCGGCTATGGCCCGGCCCGTTCAACACTCACACGGGGGTTGGATTGTCTCACGCCTGCGCGAGCGGGCCACATAGAGCCAGTCCTTCCGGTGCTGGAGCTTCCAGTTCACTTCCCCCCGTGGCGGATCAACCGGAGAAGGAAAAAGACATGGGCGCAGTTCCCTTTACCATGCGTCAGCTCTTGGAAGCTGGCGTTCACTTTGGCCACCAGACACACCGCTGGAATCCCAAGATGCAGTCGTACATCTACGGCTCGCGCAATGGCATTCACATCGTTGACCTGTCGCAGACGGTTCCGCTGCTGCATCAAGCACTCAACGCCATTTCCGACACCGTGGCCAAGGGTGGCCGCGTGCTGTTCGTCGGTACCAAGCGTTCGGCCCAGGAGCAGATCGCCGAGGCTGCCAAGCGTTCGGCACAGTACTATGTGAACTCCCGCTGGCTGGGCGGCATGCTCACCAACTGGAAGACCATTTCCAACTCGATCAAGCACCTCCGCACGCTGGACGAAGTCGTCTCGAAGCAGGGTGCGGGCCTCACCAAGCGCGAACTCCTCAACGTCACCCGCGAGCGTGACAAGCTGGAAAAGGCGCTGGGCGGCATCAAGGACATGGGCGGCGTGCCGGATATCCTGTTCGTGATCGACACGAACAAGGAGCAGATCGCCATCAAGGAAGCCAACCGTCTTGGCATCCCGGTCGTGGCCATCATCGACACAAACTCCGATCCTGCCGGCATCACCTTCCCGATCCCGGGCAACGACGACGCGGCCCGCGCTGTCGCCCTCTATTGCGACCTCATCACCAAGGCCGTGATCGAAGGCATCTCGGCCTCGCAGTCGGCCTCGGGCGTTGACCTCGGTGCTGCCGAAGCCCCGATCGAAGAAACCATCGCCGCGCAGTAAGCGCCCGCGCGAAACCACTCAAGGGTCCGCGCGTGCCGCGGACCCTCTTGCACATTCAGGAGAATTCAAATGGCTGAGATCACAGCTGCACTCGTGCGCGACCTGCGCGAAAAGACCGGCGTCGGCATGATGGACTGCAAGGCCGCCCTGGCCGCCACCAACGGCGACATGGAAGCCGCCGTGGACTGGCTGCGGGCCAAGGGCCTGGCCAAGGCCGCCAAGAAATCCACCCGCGTTGCCGCCGAAGGCCTCGTGGGCGTTTCGGCGCGTGGCACCACCGGTGCCCTCGTTGAGGTGAACTCGGAAACCGACTTCGTGGCCCGCAACGAAAAGTTCCAGGCCATGGTCGCCGAGATCGCCAAGCTGGCGGTGGATGCAGACAGCTCGACCGAGAAGCTCAAGACCATGAAGTTCCCGGGCTCGGCCCACGACGTCGCGGCCTATGTGGCCGAGATGGTGGCGACCATCGGCGAAAACATGACGGTGCGCCGCACCACGGCTCTGTCCGTGAAGGACGGCGTTGTCGCGTCCTACGTCCACAGCCAGGCCGCCCCCGGCATGGGCAAGATCGGCGTGCTGGTGGCGCTGGAAGGTGCTGGCAACAAGGACGAACTGAACAGTTTTGGCCGTATGCTCGCCATGCACATCGCCGCCACCAACCCGGTGTCGATGAGCCTCGAATCCATTCCCGCTGACGTGCTGGCCCGTGAAAAGGCGATCCTCGAAGAGAAGAACGCCGGCAAGCCCGCCAACGTGATGGAGAAGATCATCGCGTCCGGCCTCAAGTCCTACGCCAAGGAAAACTGCCTGCTCGACCAGGCCTATGTGCATGACGGTTCCAAGACCGTGGCCCAGGCCGTCAGCGAAGCTGGCAACAAGGCTGGCGGCGGCGTCACCCTCAAGGCCTTCTCGCGCATGCAACTGGGCGAAGGTATTGAAAAGGGCGCCGACGACTTCGCCGCCGAAGTCGCCAAGATGTCCGGCCAGGGCTGATCATACAATCACGACTGAAATGGAAGGCCCGGTGGAAACGCCGGGCCTTTCTGCTTTTCGCGGCTGTGGTAAGATTGCTGGAGGGGGCAACATGAAACAGACACGCAGGACATTCCTGGCAGCATCAGCCGCTTCACTGCTGGCCCCCGGGGCAACGGCACAGGAGGCATGGCACATGCCGCCTGAAGATGCTTCGCACCTTAGGACCTTCATGCAATGGCCGGTGAGCGTTGATGTCTATGGCGCGCGGCTACTCAAGCGGGTGCAGTCGTCGATTGCCGACATTGCGCGTGCCATCTCGGCGTTTGAAGAGGTGGTGGTGCTGGTGGCAGACGAACACCGGGCCGAAGCCGTCGCTGCACTGGGAGACGGCATTGCGACATGGGACATTCCCACGGATGATCTGTGGTGCCGGGACAGCGGCCCGACCTTCGTTGCGAATGAGAGTGGAGAACTCGCTGTGTCGCAGATCCAGTTCAATGGCTGGGGCGACAAGCAGGAGCATGGCCATGACGCACAGATCGCGCGGCGGATCGCGGACCGGATTGGGCTGAAATATCTGGAAACCGGTCTGGTGGGTGAGCAGGGCGGGCTGGAACATGATGGTACGGGACTGGTGCTCGCACATGCCTCAAGCTGGGTGAACCCGAACCGCGATACAGCTCCCCGGGAGGTCATCGAAAGGAAACTCCTGTCTGCTGTCGGCGGCAGACAGATGATCTGGGCACCAGGAATCGCGGGAGCAGACATCACGGACTATCACATTGATGCCCTGGCCCGCTTTGTGGCACCCGGCAAGGTGCTGATCCAGATGCCGCAGAGCGTCTCGCCGGATGATCCATGGTCGCGCGCCGCCCATGAAACCCTTGGCGTCCTCAGGGATTTCCACGCGGCGGATGGCAAGGCGCTGGAGATCATCACGCTCGCTGAACCGGTGGACGTGCGCTCGCAGAAGAACGACTTCGTTGCCAGTTACGTGAATTTCTATGTCTGCAATGGCGCCGTGATCTGCAGCAACTTCGGGGACGACGCCGCTGATGGCGAGGCCGCCGAGGTGCTTCAGCAGCTCTATCCGGGGCGCCGCATTGTCTCCCTCAACACCGATCCGATTGGCGAGTCGGGCGGCGGCATCCACTGCGCCACACAGCAACAGCCAGAAGCGGGAACATGATCTTGTCTTTCCTCAACCGCAATTCCGGGGCCATTCAGGCGCTTGCTGCCATGCTCACAGTCATCCTTGCGGCGGGGGCTCTGATCGGCGTGAAGCTGCAGATCGATGCCGCCGACCGTATCCAGCGTACGCAATCGGCGCGTGACATCTACCGTGAGTTCCTGAACCTCTCGGTCGCCAACCCGAAATTCTCCCAGCCCGACCATTGCGCCATCTCAACGTCGGGCGACCTTGGTGCCTATGAGAGTTATGTCGGCTACCTGCTCTACAGCGCAGAGCAGTTGCTGGACGTTGATGCGGACTGGCACGACGTATTGCGGGCCGACCTTTCGGTCCATGCGGCCGCGATCTGTGAATTGGAAGATGGAGAGATGCGCAGCCATACGCAGGCCGTGGAGGCCCTGATCAAAGAGGTGCGGGACGCCAGTTGCCAGCAGGTGAAGCGCTGCGGCTAGCGCCGCCCGAACACCGGCTTGCCGCTGCCGAAGGCTGGGGCGGATGTGACCGTCGCGGCGGGACGGTTATAGGTGGATTGCACCATCGGCTCAGCAAGACGCTGCGACTGGGCCGCATAGTTGCGGAAATAGGCGTCATCCAGCTTGGCGAGGTTGCCATTGGAGGCAACGGCCAGATCGGAACCCTTGATCTCTTCCTGCAGGCGACCTGACCCCACAGGCGGGCCATAGATGTTGTCGCCATCATCACCGGTGCAGAAGCCGCACTCGATCATCTGCCAGATACCGCCGATGAAGGGAATGAAGACGATGAAGAACCACGCGCCACTCTTGCCTCGGTCATGGAAGCGCTTCACGGTGGAAGCCACATTGATCCAGATGGCAATCACCAGAGCGAGAAGGATGGCAAGGATGATCCCGCCGCCGGTCGCGGCATCGGGCTCGCCGCCATCGGGAATGGTCATGCCCAGCCCGGCAAGGGCAGTGAAGCCGAAAAGGTAGACAATGGGAATGGCGATAAGTTGCGCCAGCCACCAGGATCCGCGGCCAATGCGCCCTTTAAGGCCAAACAGCATGTTCATCATGGACGTTCCCTCCCGGCTCCATTAAAACCGGGAGTTGCTAAATCGCCGTTAAGACTGTCCGCCCAAATGGAGGTTTCGGTTCCGCCAATGTCAGGCGAATCGGATTGAAAGTGCTAAGCGAAACCGCGTATCCCGCCACCTCCGGAACCATCATGGCCATCACCCACAAGCGCATCCTCCTCAAGATTTCCGGCGAAGTGCTCATGGGGCCGCAGCCCTTCGGCATTGACCTGCCGACCGTGGAGCGCGTGGCCGACGAGGTGATCGCCGCACACAAAACCGGTGCCCAGATCGCTCTGGTGATCGGCGGCGGCAACATCTTCCGGGGCATGGCCGGGGCAGCGAGGGGCATGGACCGCGTCTCCGCCGACCACATGGGCATCATGGCCACGGTGATGAACGCGCTTGCCATGCAGGGTGTGCTGAAGGGCAAGGGGGTTGATGCCCGCGTGCTTTCGGCCATCGCCATGCCGAGTGTCTGCGAAGTGCATTCCGCTGCCAAGGCCATCCACCATCTCGAAAAGGGAAGGGTGGTGATCTGTGCGGGTGGCACCGGGCTTCCCTTCTTCACCACGGACACGGGTGCAGCACTCCGCGCCGCCGAATTGCGCTGCGACGCCATCTTCAAGGGCACCAGCGTGGATGGTGTGTACAGCGCCGATCCGAAGAAGGTGCCGGACGCAAAGCGTTTCAAGACAATCACTTACAAGGATGTCCTGGCGCAAGACCTGAAGATCATGGACAATGCCGCCATTGCCCTGGCGCGTGACAACGGCCTGCCAGTCGTTGTATTTTCCATCCGGGAAGCCGGAAACGTTGCGCGCGTACTCAGCGGACAAGGCACATTCACGACCATCACCAAAGACTGACCCGCAAGGATAGACCATGGCTGCACCAGCACCTTTCAACGCCCAGGACATCAAGCGCCGCATGCATGGCGCGGTGGACGCCCTGAAACATGATTTCGGCGGGCTGCGCACCGGCCGCGCCTCCGCGACGTTGCTCGACCCCATCCATGTCGATGCCTATGGTGCCAACATGCCGATCAGCCAGGTCGCCAGCGTCAGCGTGCCGGAACCCCGCATGCTGCAGATCAGCGTCTGGGACCGTGGCCTCGTCATCGCCGTGGAAAAGGCCATCCATGCCTCCAACCTCGGCCTCAATCCGCAGACCGAAGGCCAGGTCATCCGCCTGCGCATGCCGGACCTCACCCAGGACCGTCGCAAGGAACTGGTGAAAGTTGCACACCAATACGCCGAGAAAGCCCGCGTGGCGGCACGCAACGTGCGCCGCGATGGCATGGACCAGCTCAAGGCCCTGGAGAAGGCTCACCTGATGAGCGAGGACGAACACAAGACCAAGGCCGACGAAGTGCAGAAATTCACCGATGACACGATGAAAGACATCGACGCGGCGCTGAAAGTCAAAGAAGCCGAAATCATGCAGGTCTGAACCGGGCAGGGCATGCGATCCACCAGCACCATTCCGCGCCACGCCGCCATCATCATGGATGGCAATGGCCGTTGGGCCGCAGCCCGCGGCCTGCCGCGTTCGGCCGGCCACAAGGCGGGCATAGACGCGTTGCGAGCGGCGGTGCGGGCGGCTGCTGACTTCGGCATCGAATACCTGACGATCTATTCCTTCAGCACCGAGAACTGGTCGCGACCGAAGACGGAAGTGATGTTCCTGCTGGAACTGCTGCGCCGCTTCATCCGCCAGGACGTGGCGGAGCTTCATGCCTCCGGCGTGCGCATCCACGTGATCGGCGACCGCGAGGGCCTCGACCGAAGCATCGTCACCATGCTTGAGGACGCCGAAAAGCTGACCCGTGACAACACCAAGCTGAACCTGGTGGTCGCCTTCAACTATGGCAGCCGCCAGGAAATCACCCGCGCCGCCCGCGCCATGGCCGCCGATGTGGCGTCGGGGAAGATCGCTCTGGCCGACGTTACTCCGGAGGCACTGGACGGGCAACTTGATACCGCAGGCATGCCGCCGCCCGATCTTCTCATCCGCACCGGCGGTGAGCAGCGCATTTCCAACTTCCTGCTGTGGCAGTGTGCCTATGCCGAATTCGTCTTCGTGCCGGAGTTCTGGCCGGACTTCACCGCCGACATCTTTGCCCGCGCCATTGCCGAATATGCCTCGCGCGAACGCCGCTTTGGCGGCCTGAAAGCCCAATCCGCATGACGGCGGATGCCACCCAGCCGCCTTCGGGCGGTGGTGCCAAGTGGCAGGACCTTGGCGTGCGCGCGCTCTCCGCCGCCGTCCTCATCCCCGTCGTGCTGCTCGATATCTGGATTGGCGGATTGTGGTTCGAACTGTTCGCCGCCTTCCTTGGCATCCTGATGGCGCATGAGTGGACCGTGATTGCCCATGGCCGCTCGACATCTCAGTTCGCGCTGCATGCGCTGGCCGCCCTGTGCGCCGCCTTCCTGCCGCGCGAAATCGGTCCGATGATGACGCTGTCGGTGATCCTGCTCATCACCGCTGTGGCCTATGCCGGGGTGGCCTTCGGTCCACGGGCAAAATCCACCTGGTGCTTCGTGGGCGTGCCCTATGTGGCATTGCCGGTTCTGGCTCTCGTGGTGCTGCGCCATGATCCGCAGTGGGGACTGCACGCCATCATCTGGATCATGCTGATGGTGTGGGCCGCCGACAGCCTGGCGTACTTTGCCGGGCGCATCATTGGCGGACCGAAGCTGGCGCCAAAAATCTCGCCGAAAAAAACCTGGGCCGGCATGGGCGGCGCCATGGCGGGCGCGGCGATTGCCAGCGGGCTCTACGCCTGGTGGTTCGCGCCATCGGTCTGGCCATTGGTGGTGCTGGCCGCTCTGCTCGCCATCGTGGAGCAAGCGGGCGACATTTTCGAGAGCGCCTTCAAGCGCTTCCACGGCGTCAAGGACTCGGGCCACCTGATCCCCGGCCATGGCGGCATCATCGACCGGGTGGATGGCCTGATCGCTGTCACGGTGGTGGCCGCGATGATCGGCTTTCTCCGCCACGCGCCCTCGGCTGCGCAGGGCCTCCTGGTCTGGTAACCATCTTGCCGAAAAATTGACGCAAAGGCGCGGCGTTGTAGTTAAGACTTTGTAAACGGCGCCACGGCGGGCCGCACAAGAACAATTGCAGGAAGAGGCTATGGACCTGGCGACCTTGATGAATTTGCCCTTTGGCTATGTTTTGCCCTTTCTCGTGGCGATCACCATCATCGTGTTCGTGCATGAATATGGGCATTTTCAGGTGGCCCGCTGGTGCGGCGTGAAGGTGGAAGCCTTCTCCATCGGCTTTGGCCGTGAGGTGTTCGGCTGGGTGGACCGCCATGGCACGCGCTGGAAGTTCTGCTGGCTACCCTTGGGCGGCTACGTGCGCTTCGAGGGCGATGCCAACGCCGCCAGCATGCCGGGGCAGGAACAGGACCAGAGCCAGCGCGGCCCGGGCGATTTCCATAGCAAGCCGATATGGCAGCGCGCCGCCGTGGTGGCGGCAGGCCCATTCGCCAATTTCCTCCTCGCCATCTTCATATTTACGGCAGCCTATTCGATCGTTGGCGTGCCGTATTCCGAGCCGCGGGTGGATGAGGTGATGCCGGATTCGGCTGCCCAGGCTGCAGGCCTTCAGGCCGGTGACTTCATCCGCAAGGTGGATGGCAAGGACACCAAGAGTTTCGCCGAGGTGCAGGAAATGGTCTGGCAACAGGCGGGCGTTCCGCTTGCCGTTGTTGTGGAGCGGGCTGGAAGCAAGATCGAACTCACGCTGACGCCGCGCATCCAGGAACTTCCTGATGGTTTTGGCGGCACCCTCAAGGTCGGCCTTCTGGGCGTGCGCCACAACCCGGGCACCGACGAACCGCTCTATGAGCGCTATTCCGTGCCAGAGGCCCTCGCCAAGGGCCTAGAGCGAACCTGGTACATCATCGCCACCACAGGCCGCTACGTGAGCAAGCTGTTCACCGGAGCGGAGAGCATTGACCAGATCGGCGGACCCATCGCCATGGCCAAGGGGGCAGGTGACACGGCCTCGTCCGGAGGCCTTGCCTTCATCAGTTTCGTGGCCCTTTTGAGCGTCAGTATCGGACTTATTAACCTATTTCCTGTTCCTATGCTGGATGGCGGCCACCTCGTTTTCTATGCGGTTGAGGCCCTGCGCGGCAAACCGCTCGGGCCCAACGCCCAGGAATGGGGTTACCGCATCGGTTTTTCCTTCGTTGTGATGCTGATGCTGATCGGTATTTGGAACGATGTCGCGAGGACCATCAGTGTGGTTCTGGGCAGTTGAAACAAGGACTTAGTTTCAGTTGCATTGGGGGAGAAACGGTCTAAAAGGGCGATCGCGGATCGCGAACTGATTTGGGGAGCCGATTGCGCCATGGTGAGGTCACAATGGGTCGCGATTGGGGAACCGGGGTCGGGTTGCAAAACGCGATTCGTCGGGGTGGGGAGCATATCGAACCTTGTCCGGGCACTGGTGGATGGCACGGCACGAGTGAGATTGGCTTATTGGATGCGTAAGAGACTATCAGTTATCGGCGTTGTGGTGCTGTTGGTGCTGGCCTTTGCTCCGGTGCTTTCTCCGTCCTATTTTGCGGGTTCCGCCATTGCCGCGACCGTTTCCGGCGTCGTGATCCAGGGCAACCAGCGCGTCGAAGACGAAACCATCCTGTCCTACATGCAGCTTGGCGCGGGCGACCAGTTCGACAGCGAAGCCATCGACGAATCCATCAAGACACTTTTCCAGACAGGCCTGTTCCGTGACGTGTCGATTGACCGCTCCGGCTCGCAGCTTGTCGTGACCGTTGCCGAGAACCCGCTGATCAGCGTGGTGAACTTCGAGGGCAATACCGAAATCGACGACGAGACGCTGGCCAAGGAAGTGGAAGTGCGCGAGCGCATGATCTTCACCAAGGCGCGCGTGGCAGGCGACAACCGCCGCATTCTCGCACTCTACCAGAAGCAGGGCTTCTACAACGTCACCGTTGTGCCGAAGATGATCCGTCTGCCGGAAAACCGCATCAATCTGGTGTTTGAAGTCAACGAAGGCGGCAAGACCTACGTTCGCCAGATCAATTTTGAAGGCAACAACAGCTTCTCCGACGGCGACCTGCGGGACGTCATCGCCACCAAGAAGCGCAACTGGCTGTTCTTCTTCCTGCGCAACACCACCTATGACGAAGACCGCCTCCAGTACGACAAGGAACTGCTGCGCCGCTATTACCTGAAGAACGGCTTTGCCGATGTGCAGGTGATTGATGCCAATGCCCAGTATTCCGGCAGCGAGGAGGGCGGCTTCAACCTCAACTTCACCATCGAGGAAGGCCCGCGCTACACCGTGGCCGATGTGGCGGTGAATATCGGCGAAGCCAACCTTGATGCTGATCCGCTGAAGAAGGTCGTGAAGACCGGCGTGGGCGACAGCTATGACGCCTCCAAGGTGGACAAGTCGGTGGAACGCCTGACTCTGGAGGCATCCAACCAGGGCTTCGTCTTCGCCAAGGTGGAACCCAAGATCGAGCGCGATACCGCCAACGGCACGCTCGGCATCACCTATGACATCACCGAAGGTCCGCGCACCTATGTCGAGCGCATCGACATCGTGGGCAACGACCGTACGCTGGACCGCGTCATCCGCCGCGAATTGCAGCTCTTTGAGGGCGACGCCTACAACCGCACGCTCGTCGAGCGCGCCCGCCGCCGCCTGACCGCGCTCGACTATTTCTCCAGCGTGGATTTCAAGGAAGAAGAAGGTTCGGCCCCGGACAAGATCATCCTCGTCGTGGAAGTGGTGGAAAAATCCACAGGCCAGATTTCCTTCAGCCTCGGCTATTCGACCGTTGAAACCGTGATCGGCCAGGTGGGCCTCTCCGAACGCAACCTCTTTGGACGCGGCCTGCAGGCCAAGATCAACACCTCACTCAGCTTCAAGAAGCAGTCGGTGGACCTCAGCATCACCGAACCCTACTTCATGGGCAAGGCGATTGCTGTCGGCATCGACCTGTTCGGCAATGCCGCCGACAACCAGGCTGCCTCGTCCTATGAAAGCACGCAGATCGGCGGCGCCCTGCGCACCGGTTTCCGCCTCGACGAATACTCCTCGCTCAGCCTGAAGTATCTCATCGCCGGCCGCGACGTGAGCGGCATCGACCCGCTGACCTCTTCGCCGATGATCATTTCCCAGGAAGGCAAGAGCTGGAAGTCGGCCGTCAGCGCCATCTACACCTACGACGACCTCGACAACCCGATGAAGCCGTCCAGCGGCCTGCGCGCCCAGCTGGAGACGGAACTCGCCGGGCTCGGCGGTGACGCACAATACGCCTCGGTCGAAGGCCATGCCTGGTACTTCATCCCCTTCATGGACGAGAAGGTGGTGCTGAAGCTGGAAGCCAACGCCGGCCACATCCAGTCGCTCGGCAATGATGTTCCGCTGCAGGATCTGTTCTTCAAGGGCGCAGACTCATTCCGCGGCTTCGCCCGCTCCGGCATCGGCCCGAAGCAGATGGGTAACGACGGCGTCCTGGATTCCATTGGCGGCCAAACCTATGCGATCGGCACCATCGAACTGAACTTCCCCGTCGGCATCCCTGAAGAGTGGGGCATCGAAGGCGCGGTGTTCAGTGATTTCGGTACGGTGTTTAACTCGGATGCGATTTCGCTGGCGAACGGCGTTGGCAATTGTGGTCCTGTTGGCAAAGTGGGGACTGCCGCTTGCACCGTCTTCGACTCCTCCAACCTGCGGGCATCTGTGGGTGCGGGCATCATCTGGGCGTCTCCTTTCGGCCCGCTGCGCCTCTCGGCCACTTATCCGCTGCTCAAGGAAAAGACCGACGACACCGAGATGTTCCAGTTCTCGATCGGCACGCGGTTCTAGACCAACCCGTGATTTCAGCTAAAAGAGGCGGGATTTCCCGCCTCTTTTCTTTTCAGGACCCATCATGACCGACGCCCCCAGGACCGAGACTTCACCCGGCAAGACCGTGGACATCACCCGCATCCTGAAGCTCCTGCCGCACCGCTATCCCTTCCTGCTGATCGACAAGCTGATCAACCTGCAGGGCGAGGAGAGCGGCACGGCGATCAAGAACGTGACCATGAACGAGCCCTTCTTCCAGGGCCACTTCCCCGGCCGCCCGGTGATGCCGGGCGTGCTGCTGATCGAGGCCATGGCCCAGGCGGCCGGCGCCATCGTGCTGGAACATCTGGGTGATGCCCATGCAGGCAAGCTGGTGTTCTTCATGTCCATCGACAAGGCGCGCTTCCGCAAGCCGGTGGTGCCGGGTGATCAGGTGCACTTCCATGTGAAGCTCAGCCAGAAGCGTCCGCCCGTGTGGAAATACTGGGCTGAAGCCCACGTGGACGGCAAGAAGGTCGCCGAAGCCGAGATCGGCGCCATGCTGATGGATGAGCGCGGCGTGTAAGTTTGCCGGAAGCTGGGCGGCCCGCCTGAGGCGGGCCATCAATCTGGGTGAACCTGTTATCCGCGGTAGCTCATCGGCACGTAGTCGCGGCGAGTGGGGCCTGTATAAAGCTTCCGTGGACGGCCGATCTTCTGGTTCG
>ERZ1645187.2758-NODE-2758-length-15244-cov-8.454144_pt1 | contig 15244 bp, 13 predicted proteins | sample MGYA00575352_ERZ1645187 | MGnify/ENA primary metagenome ERZ1645187 (study PRJEB40837, sample SAMN11349314) | freshwater sediment metagenome | isolation source: river sediment | host: Sediment | place: India: Wazaribad , New Delhi | collected 2017-02-21 ...
TGGCCCATCGACAGCACCGGCACGCCCCATTCGCTGGGCACCGGGATCAGCTTGTCCGCCTTGGCCTGCGGCCTGATGCCTTCATTGCCCAGCAGGCGTGGCTGCGACGGGCCGTAAATGTCGGCATCGACCAGCCCGACCTTGCGCCCCATGCGTGCCAGGGCGACTGCCAGATTGGTCGATACGGTCGACTTGCCGACCCCGCCCTTGCCCGAACCGACGGCGATGATCCGGCGGCGCGGCTTGTCTGCCATCATCGCCACGCGCACGTCGGAAACACCGGGCTGACCGGAAAGCGCCTGTTTCACAGCCTCTTCCAGACTGTCGCGCTCAGCCGCGTCAAACCCGCTGGCTTCGATCACGACAATCGCGACGCCATCGTTCAGGCGCAGCGTCTGGAGGCGGGACTGGGCCAGCGGCGGCAAGGCCGCGCGCAGGGCTTCGGTGTGGTCTTGCGAGTTGCTCATAACCCAGTGCCGAAACCCGTTTCGCAGGGTTCTGGCAAGGAAAAATGCATTGGCCACCCTGTTATTTGCGCAGCGCCCCCTTATAGTGTGATCCATGAGCGAGAGCGATGGCCCAAAGCGGCGCAAGAAGAAAAGCGAAGACCCGCAAGCAGAGCCGGTCCAGCAGGGTGAAATCCCCGGCAATGCCCCACCGGTAGAGAAAACCCCCGTCAGCAATCCGTGGCATAGCCCTGCGGAAGAAAGCGCCCAGCGCCGCTCAGCCCGGATGGACGATGTTCTGCGCCAACGCGCCATGCGGGCCAGATCGCCCTTCCGGATGGGCAGCAGCGGGATGTGGGGCCTGGCCGCGATTGGCGTGGTCTCGGCCTGGCTGATCTCCACCTCGCTGCACGTTCTGCCTGCCAACCACAGCGGCATCGTGACCACGCTGGGCCGCTATTCCGGACAGCTGGCGCCGGGCATGAACCTGACCCTGCCCTGGCCGCTGCAACAGGTCAGCACCCGCGAAACCGGGCGCGAACAGGTGCTGATGCTGCCGGACAAGGAAGCCGAAACCCTGATGCTGACGCGCGACGGCGAACTGATCGACGTGCGCTCGCTGGTGCGGTGGAAAATCACTGACCTGAAATCCTTTACTTTCGCCGTACCGGATGGCGAAGCCGCGCTGCGCCGCCTGTCGGACAGCGCGATCCGCGCCGGGGTGGCCGAATTCACCTTTGACGAACTGCGCGGCGGCCGCCGCCAGGCCGAATTGCAGCAGCGCGTGATCGGACGGCTGCAGCGGGTGCTCGACGCGTGGAAGGCAGGCATTGCCGTCAGCGGCGTGGAACTGACCGCCGCCAATCCGCCCGCCCGTCTGGCCGAGACGTTCAAGAAGATCGACAAGGCCAACGAGGACGCACGCAAGAACCACGAAGCCGCCGTCGCCTATGCCGCACGCATCCGCTATTCGGCAGAGACCGAGGCGAATGCTTTCGACAAGGCTTACCAGCTCTATCGCATTGCCCCCGGCGTGACGCGCGAGCGGATCTATTACGAAACCATCGAACGCGTGCTGCGCAACAACCAGGTGGTAATCGGCAATGCCGGAACCGGGGTCAGCCTGCCGCCGCCTCCGGGCGAAAAGCCTGCAGAAAAGGGAGGGCAGTAAGATGAGCACTGCACTCAGCCAGTTCCGCCCCGGCATCTTTGCGCTGGTCATCGCCGTCCTGCTTGGCACCTCGGCCATTTCGGTCGTGACCGAAACCGAGCAGGCCGTGATCGAACGGATGGGCCAGCCCGACCGCGTGATCAACCGCTTCCGCCCCGGCGAAGGGAGCGGCGCAGGATTGGTCGCCAAGATCCCGCTGATCGAGACGCTGACTGTGCTGCCGCGCGGGCTGATTACTTTCAGCCTCCCGGCCAAGCGCGTCAAAACCGGGGACCAGCACTGGCTGCTGGCCGATACCGACGTGACCTACCGGATCATTGACCCGGTCAAGCTGACCACCACACTGGGCTCCGCCGCCAAGACCGAGGACCAGCTGAAAGCCCTGCTGCCTTCGCTGCTCGACAAGGAGATCGGGCAGCGCAGCGCTGTTGCCGTGGCCCAGCCGGGGGCAGGCGGCGCCAATCAGGTCATGCGTCAGGCGCTGGATGCCGAAGTGCGGCAATATGGCCTGCAGGTGATCGACCTGCGGATCGCGCGGGTCGCGCTGGACGAAGCCTCGCTCAATTCCGCCTATGAACGGATGGTTCAGCGCCACGAGGCGACCCTGGCCGAGATCGAGGTGCGCAGCGCCAACGATGCGCTTGCCGTCACTTCCGCTGCCGAGGCCGAGGCTACGGCGCGGCGCAAGCGCAGCGCCGATCAGGACCCCGAATTCTACAGCTTCTACCGTGCAATGCGCAGCTATGACGAGCTTTACGGCGATCCCAAGCGCAAGAACACGGTTACCATCGTCCTACCGCCCGACAGCGGTTATCTGGAACACTTCGGTGGAAAGTAGGGCGTTCAATTCCCATTCAGGGGCCATGACGTGAATCAGCCGCAAGAACCTGATTCCAACGTAAAGAAGGAACGAACCACGTGAAGTACGTATACAGTGTCACTTCGGCGCTGCTTCTGGGAGGAGCCGCGCTTTCGTTGGTCGGCGGCATCCCCGCCGGGGCCCAGGTGGCCCAGAACGATGCAGAGCAGATGCGCACCATCGTGCCCCGTGCGGGCGCTCCGGCCAGCTTTGCCGACCTGACCCAGCAATTGCAGCCCGCCGTGGTGAATATCGCGGTGCGCCAGAAGATCGAGGTGAAGAACCCGCTGGCCGCCCTGCCCTTTGGCAACCTGCTGCCGGGCGGCGGTGCCAATCAGGCCAAGATGGCCGAAGCAGTCGGTTCCGGCTTCATCGTCTCGCATGACGGCTTTATCGTCACCAACAACCACGTGATCAGCCTCGACCGCGAAGGTCAGGCCGATGAAGTCACGGTGCGCCTGTCGGATGGCAAGCAGTACAAGGCGCGCATCGTCGGCCGCGATCCAGAATCGGACATCGCCGTGCTGAAAATCGATGCGGGCAAGGACCTGCCCTTCGTCAAGTTCGGGGATTCGACCAAGGCCCGCGCGGGTGACTGGATCATTGCCATCGGCAACCCGTTCGGTCTGGGCGGCACGGTTACTTCGGGCATCATCAGCTCGGTCAACCGCAATACCGGCACCGGCGCCTATGACCATTACATCCAGACCGATGCCTCGATCAATTCGGGCAATTCGGGCGGTCCGATGTTCGACATGGCCGGCAACGTCATCGGCATCAACAACTGGATCGTGGCCCCCAGCGGCGGCAACATCGGGATCGGCTTTGCCATCCCCAGCGCCACGGCCCGTCCGATTGTCGAACGCCTGATGAAGGGCAAGGCGATCGAGCGCGGCTATCTGGGCATCTCGATCCAGCCGGTGTCCGATGAAATCGCTGACTCCCTCGGCCTGCCGCACGATCGCGGCGAACTGGTCCGCGCGGTCATGCCTGATCTTCCGGCTGCTGTCGCAGGGCTGAAGGTTGGCGACATCGTGATGAAGGTGAACAACCAGGAAGTCACGCCCGACCGCACCCTTTCGGCCATCGTGTCCGACACCGCCCCCGGCACCCGCATTCCGATCGAAGTGCTGCGGAATGGCAAGACCATCACGCTCAACGCCGTGGTTGCCAAGCGCCCGAACCAGCAGGAGCTGGCCAAGTCGCTGGACGACGAACAGCCAGGCAACCCGTTCGAAGGCCCGCAAAAGCAGGGCGAGGGACTTGCCGAAAGCGCGCTGGGCCTGCGAGTTCTGACCATGAACGCGGAATACGCGTCACAGCTGGGCGTTCCAGGATCGACCAAGGGCGTCGTCATCGCCGGGGTCAATTCGGCCTCTGACGCAGCCAACCGGGGCCTGCAGCGCCGCGACATCATCGTCTCGGCCAACATGGTTCCGGTATCGAGCGTTGAAGAACTCGACCGCGCAGTCCGTGATGCCAAGAGCGCGGGCCGCCCGACCATCACCCTGCAGCTGATGCGTCCGGGTCAGGCAGGCCTGTTCTACATCGCCCTGCGGATCAACTAGGCTCTAGCCATTAATTGGGCCGGGCGCGTTCGGTAGGCCGGACGCGCCCGGTCGCTTCATTCAGAAAGTCCTCATTCGCCGCAGGCGGTACGCGCGCCGGCGCTTGACCGCGACTGTCGCCTGCCGGACGGTCTGCCGGAGCATCCTGCTGCTCGACCGGATCGACCAGATCGCCCTGCTCGTCGTAGAAATAGTAATCCGCCGGCGCGCCGCTCATCAGCAACTCGTCGTCCGATTCCAGCTGCCAGGCTGGCAGGGTCGCATCGGTTTCAAACTTCTCGACCGGACGTCCGGCAACCGCCGTCTTCATATAGCTGGCAAAAGCCCGTGCCGGGGCAGTGCCGCCCTGCAGGCCCGGCACCGGACGATCATCGTCGCGGCCCATCCACACGCCGGTCGTCACGCCGCTGGAAAAGCCCAGGAACCAGCCATCCTTGTTGGCGTTCGTCGTGCCGGTCTTGCCCGCAACCGGACGGCCAATCTGCGCCGCGCGGCCCGTCCCGATGCTGACTGCAGTTTGCAGCATATCGGTAATGCCCGAGGCGACATAGGCTGGAACCAGCGCGGCCGGGGACTGCTGGTTACGCTCGTACAGCACCTTGCCGTCGGTCGTCGTTACCTTGACGATGCCATAGGGTTCCACCGCCGCACCCTTGGCCGAAATGACGCCAAAGGCGCGGGTCATGTCGATCAGGCGGACTTCATTGCTGCCCAGCACCATCGACGGAACGGTAGAGATCGGGGTGGAGATGCCCAGTCGCTTGGCCATGCCGGCCACGGCGGAAAAGCCCACTTCCTGCCCCAGTTGCGCGGCAACGGTGTTCTTTGAATAGGCAAAGGCGGTGCGCACGTCGATCTTGCCGGCATAATCGCCGGTCGAATTGCGCGGGCTCCACCCGTCAATCGTCACCGGCTCGTCGATCACTTCGGCATTGGGCGTGTAACCCGCCTCCAGCGCGGCCAGATAGACGAACAGTTTCCACGCCGAACCCGGCTGGCGCACGGCATTAACCGCGCGGTTGTAATTCGACGTAACGTAGTCCGTGCCGCCGACCAGCGCGAGGACGCCGCCATCGCGGTCAATGCTGACCAAGGCGCCCTGCGCACCCTTGGGCACATTGCTCTGGATCGCTTCGGTTGCGGCGTTCTGCAGTTTCACGTCCAGCGTGGTCCAGACCTCGATCGGCTGATCGGTTTCGCCCAGCAGCAGGTCAAGCTGGGGCAGGGCCCAGTCGGTGAAGTAGCGGACCGAATTCTGCCCGCTTTCCTGCGCGAACTTGATCTTGGTGAGGTCGGTCGACGCGGCTTCGCTCTGGCTGATCTTGCCGGTTTCCGCCATCAGCCCCAGCACCACCGTGCCGCGCCCGACCGCTGCCTCTGCGTCTGCCGTCGGCGCATAGTGCGACGGAGCCTTGACCAGCCCGGCAATGATCGCGGCCTCTGGCAGAGTGATTTCCGTGCCCGGATGACCAAAGAACTTGCGGCTGGCGGAATCGATTCCATAAGCGCCGCCGCCGAAATAGACCTTGTTCAGGTACAGTTCGAGGATCTCGTCCTTCGAGAAATTCCATTCCAGCGCCAGGGCCAGCACCGCTTCACGGATTTTGCGGCCAAAGGTGCGCGAATTGTTGAGGAAGACGGTGCGGGCAAGCTGCTGGGTGATGGTCGAGCCGCCCTGCTTCCACTTGCCTTCTTCCACGCGGACCCAGATCGAGCGGGCAAGACCGATCGGATCGATCCCGAGGTGCGTGTAATAACGCCGGTCCTCGGTCGCGAGCATGGCGTCTTTCATCACCTGCGGAATCTGGTCGCTGGGCACCCATTTGCCATAGCTGGGCCCCAGCGAGACCAGCTGCGTCCCGTCGCGGGCGCGAACCACGATCATCTGTTCGGTCTGCGTCGCCTTGATCTGGTCGAAATCCGGCAGTGACTGCGCGGTCAGGCCCACGGCAACGGTCAGCGTCAGCAGGCCGACCACGGCCAGCGACACACCCCAGACGAACAGGCGCCGGATCAGGCGGCCAAGTGCAGAAGAACGGGGCGCTTCGTCCCTGCCACGGCGCTGTGCAGGCGGCGCGCTGCGCCGGGAATCGTTTCTTGCCATAGGGTCTTCGTCATTCCTCCCGCGGGCGAACCGCCCCGGCTGCGGCTTCCATAGGGCAAATGCGCCGCAGGGTTAATGGGCGATTTGCACCCGCGCTCTGTGCGGGCAGACATGAAGGGCTAGTGAATATGTTCGACCAGCAGCACGACCCCGTCCGCACCGGTAACGCGCATCCGCGTGCCCGGCTCGGCATCGGGTCCACGGGCAAGCCATTCGCTGTCGCCAAGGCGCACCCGGCCCTGCCCCGCTTCGATCACCTGGCTGACCACTACCATTTCGCCAATCGCGCGCTCGCCGCGATGGTTCATCTTTGGGTCAGCGCTTTCCACCGGATGCTGGCGCAGGAACCGCCGCCCGGAAAAGACGAACAGGATCGACAGCGCGGCGAAAATCACCACCTGCAAGGGCACGCCCAGCGGCACCACCCATGCCAGCAGGCCCGTGACCAGCGCCGCGCCCGCCATCCAGATCAGGAACACGCCGGGGATGGTCATTTCCCCGATCGCCAGCAACAGGCCCAGCCCCAGCCAGATCCAATGTAGCTCGATCCCGTTCAGCCAGTTCATTTGCTCGATCCGTTATTGGACCCCGATCCGCTATTGGACAGGGCATCCTTGACCAGTTCGCCGATCCCGCCAACCGATCCGATCAGCTGGGTCGCCTCAACCGGGAACAGGATCGTCTTGGCATTGGGCGAAGTGGCAAAACCGGCAATGGCATCGGTATATTTCTGCGCCACGAAGTAATTCAGCGCCTGTGTGCCAGACTTGGCAATCGCGTCCGAAACCATGGTCGTTGCCTTGGCTTCAGCCTCGGCCTCACGCTCGCGCGCTTCGGCATCGCGGAAGGCAGCTTCGCGGCGGCCTTCGGCCTGGAGGATCTGGCTCTGCTTTTCACCCTCGGCGCGGAGAATTTCGGCGGCGCGCAGGCCTTCTGCCTCAAGAATCTGGGCGCGCTTTTCACGCTCAGCCTTCATCTGGCGGGCCATCGCATTGGAAATGTCGGCCGGCGGGCGGATGTCCTTGATCTCGACACGGGTGATCTTCACCCCCCACGGCGCAGTCGCGTGATCGACCACCACCAGCAGCTTGGCATTGATCTCGTCCCGCTTGGACAGGGTTTCGTCCAGATCCATGCTGCCCATCACCGTGCGCAGGTTGGTGGTCGTCAGTTGCATGATCGCAAGATAGAGGTTGGACACTTCATAGGCGGCCTTGCCCGCGTCCAGCACCTGAAAGAACACCACCGCATCGACGCCGACCATGGCGTTATCCTTGGTGATGATTTCCTGACCCGGAATATCCAGGACCTGTTCCATCATGTTCACCTTGTGACCGACACGGTCGATGAACGGGATGATCACGTGCAGGCCCGGCTGCGCAGCCAGCGTGTACTTGCCCAGCCGCTCGATCGTGTAGACATAGCCCTGCCGGACCACCCGCACCCCCATCAACAGGAACACGAACACCACGCCCAGAAGGATAAGAAGTACGCCGCCCATGGCGAAAAGCTCCAAACAGTTGAATGTCCAGCACTCTAGCGCTGCCACACCCCCCGGCAAGGAAAACCCGACGAAGGTGACGCGCAAACCGATCAGCCTCTTGCAGTAGCGGGCAGCCTGCTTAAGATCGGTTTCATATCAAAACTGGCGAGAGGACTTTTGGCATGGCATTCACCCCCTTCGATCTTGGCGGAAAAGTTGCGCTGGTAACGGGCGGCAATGGCGGGATCGGCCTGGGCATGGCCGAAGGACTGGCCGCCGCCGGGGCCAAGGTGGCGATCTGGGGCCAGAACCCGGACAAGAATGCCGAAGCGGAAAAAACGCTGAAGGCGCTGGGCGGCGAAGTGCTGGTCCAGTCGGTCGACGTGACCAGCGAACAGGCCGTGGTCGATGCCGTGGCAGAAGTGATCAACCGCTTTGGCCGGCTCGATTTCTGTGCGGCCAATGCCGGGATCGGCGGCGGCGCGCCGTTCCATGAACAGACCACCGAAAGCTGGCGGCGGGTGATGACGGTTAACCTCGATGCCGTGTTCTGGACCTTCCGCGAGGCCGCCAAGCATATGATCGACCGGGCTAATGCGGACGATCCGGGCGGTTCGCTGCTCGTCACTTCCTCCACCTCGGCAATCCACGGCGCCCCGGCCAACGAGGCCTATGCGGCAAGCAAGACCGCCGTACTGGGCCTGATCCGCGGGCTGGCGGTCGAATATGCCCGCTATGGCATCCGCGCCAATGCGATCCTGCCGGGCTGGATCACCTCGGACATGACTGCACGGCTGCAGGGCTGGGACAAGTTCAACGAAAAGGTGATCGCCCGCGTGCCGATGCGCCGCTGGGGCGACCGCCGGGACTTTGCCGGGATCGCGGTCTACCTCGCTTCGGACGCTTCGCGCTTCCACACTGGCGACAGCATGGTAATCGACGGCGGCTACACGATCTATTGATGGCCCTCCCGGCCACGCAAAGGAATTGAACAAGACCATGGTTACACAGCGCCACATCGCCGGACAGGCGGTCAATCCCGTTGGCCTGGGCTGCATGTCCCTGTCCTGGGCCTATGGTACGCCGCCGAGTGACGACTATGGCGCACAACTGCTGAACCGCGCACTCGACCTTGGCTACGACCACCTCGACACGGCCAATATCTATGGCCTTGGCCATAACGAAACGCTGGTGGGCAAGGCGCTGAAAGGGCGGCGGGACGAGTTCTTCCTGGCCACCAAGATGGGCATCGTCGCGGACGGACCCAATCGCGGGATCGACTGCTCACCCGAAGCGATCCGCCGCAATATCGACGGTTCGCTGCAACGGCTCCAGACCGACCGGATCGACCTGTACTACATGCACCGGTTCGATCCGAAAGTGCCGATTGCCGAAATGATGGGGGCGATGGCGGACCTCGTGAAAGAGGGCAAGATCGGCAGCGTCGGCGTGTCCGAATGGTCCGCCGCCCATATTCGTGAGGCCCATGCAGTCCACCCGATTGCCGCAGTCCAGACCGAATATTCGCTCTGGTCGCGCAATCCCGAAATTGCCGTGCTGGAAACCTGCCGCGAGCTGGGGATCACCTTTGTTGCCTTCTCCCCGGTGGGACGCGGGGCCTTGGCGGGCGGCGTGCGCGACGTCGCGGCTCTACCCAAAGGCGACATTCGCCCCGGCATGCCGCGCTTCAATGACGAGAACTGGCCAAGGAACCTGGCCCTGATCGACGCCTTTGCCGCCATCGCCGCGCGCGAAGGGGTCACTTCGGCACAGCTCAGTCTGGCGTGGCTGCTGACGCGGGGTGAGCATGTGGTGACGATCCCCGGCACCGCCTCGATCCCGCATCTGGAAGAAAACATCGCCCGCTGGGACTGGGATATGTCGCCCGAACTGGCGGTGGAACTCGATGCCCTGATCAACCGCCAGACGGTCGCCGGTCCACGCTATGGCCCGGCCATGCAGGCCAGCATCGATACCGAGGAATTTGCCTGAGCCCTTCCCCATCGACCAGTCGCCATGTGCGCGTACGGGTGCTAGTCGGGCCTGATGCAAGGCAACGGCATTCTCGCCGCAGGGATCGCGGGTCTGGCCATGGTGGCAATCGTGGCGCTGCGCTATCTCGCCACCAGCGGGCTGTTCGCCTGGCTGGGCGAGCGGCGCTGGCCCGAACTGCACCGCGGCCTTGGCCCGCAGATTCGGCGTGAGATCGGCTGGTCGCTGCTGAGCGCGGTGATCTATGGCCTACCTGCCGGGATTGTTGCCTGGGGCTGGCAGAACCGGGGCTGGACGCAGATATATCGGGATGCCTCGGCCTATCCGCTGTGGTGGATGCCGGTCTCGTTCCTGCTCTGCCTGTTCATCCACGATACCTGGTTCTACTGGACCCACCGCTGGATGCATGAACCCCGCGTGTTCCGCGCGATCCACGCGGTCCATCACGACAGCCGGCCGCCAACCGCCTGGGCCGCGATGAGCTTTCACCCCGGCGAGGCCCTGACCGGGGCCTTCGTCATCCCCGCGCTGGTCTTTGTCCTGCCGCTCCACATCGGCGTGGTCATGGCGCTGCTGCTGACCATGACGCTGATGGGGGTGAGCAATCACATGGGCTGGGAAATGTTCCCGCGCTGGCTGGTTCATGGCCGCGCAGGCCGCTGGCTGATTACCGCCACCCACCACCAGCTGCACCACGACCGCTACCAGTGCAATTACGGGCTCTACTTCCGCTTCTGGGACCGGCTTTGCGGCACGGACAAGGGCCTCGGCACGTTCCGCCGCAGCGGCAGCTAAAGCCCCTTGTAAAGCGCCAGCAGCCGCGCCCAGGCGCGGTCCGCTTCGGCCTTGTCATAGACCGGCGCGTCGAGCGTGCACCAGCCGTGATCGGCCTTGTACACCTCGACCTCGACCGGACGGCCCGAAGCCTGCCCCGCCGCGCGCAGGGCATCCTTGTCGCCGGGGGCCTTGGCATCGTCATTGCGGCCAATCGCAATCAGGAACCCGGCGTTGCTCTGCGCAAACAGGCGGTGCGGGCTATCCGGCTGGTCCGTCACCAGCCCGCCGCCGTGGAATGAGGCGGCCGCCTTGATCCGCTTGGGCAAGGCAGCGGCGCTGCGGATTGCGAAAGAACCGGTCTGGCAATAGCCCTGGGTGCCGATCCCCTTGCGCTTGTCGACTGCGGCCTGCCGGTCAAGCCACGCCACAAAGGCGGTCGCATCGCGCACCGTATGGGCGGGCGACAGGGTGGCAATCGCAGGCTTCAGCTTTTCCTGACCGGCAGGGGTGCGCCATTCCGCCATGGTGGCCAGCAAGGGCTCCTTGGCCGCGCGGTAGTAGTGGTTGACCGCCAGCACGGCGAAGCCATCGGCTGCCAGCCGCCGGGCCATTTCCTTGTAGGCGTCGCGCAGGCCGGCAATGTCGGGCCAGAGGATCACGGCAGGATGCTTGCCCGTGACGGGGTGGACGAAGAACGCATCGGCCGTGCCATCCGGCGTCGGCACGGAAACCATCGCCTCGCGTAGCGCGCGGCCCTTGGCCTGACTTTCCTGCGCAGTGCAGGCGGCCAGTACCCCGGCCGCACCGATCGCGGCGAATTCGCGGCGGCTCAGCCCCTTTGCGGCGAGCGCCTGCTCTTCTTCCAACGCGGTCAGATCGTCACACATCAGCACTTCTCCTCGCCCTGATCCAGATCACAGAGACTACGCGTAAAATTGCCTGTCACAACCCGCTCGTTCGGACAGGGCCACTGCCAATCGCCCGCACACAAATCGTGCAGGACTGACACGGAAAACAGGTTGCATTTATGGACTCGATTGTCGCACACCGTGCAGGCAAGATGTTCAAGAAAGGTCGCGCGACCCGATGGGGGTGGCGCCGCTAATCACACGGTGACCGGCCACAAGGTCGGCATGAGGAGAGGATTGGAATGCGATTGAAACTGTTGGCGCTTGCCGCGCTGTTGCCGCTGGCCGCATGTGGCAACAATGTCTCCGCTCCGCCAACCAAAGGCGTGACAGATGCCCTGATCGCCCAGCCGCCAGCGGGCGAATGGTTGACCTATGGCTACGACCGGGCCGAAACCCGGTTCTCCCCGCTAGACCAGATCAACGACCAGAACGTGGGCCAGCTTGGCCTTGCCTGGTCGGCTGATCTCGATACGGCGCGCGGGCAGGAAGCCACCCCGCTGATGCATGACGGGGTGCTCTACATCTCCACCGCCTGGTCGATGGTGAAGGCCTACGACGCCAAGACCGGCGCACTCAAATGGGCCTATGATCCCAAGGTCCCGCGCGAAAAACTGGTCGATGTCTGCTGCGACGCGGTCAACCGCGGCGTCGCGCTCTATGGTGACAAGGTCTATGTAGGCACGCTCGATGGCCGCCTTGTCGCGCTGGACCAGAAGACCGGCAAGGTCGTGTGGGACAAGCTGACCATCCCGGAAGGATCGCACATGTCGATCACCGGCGCGCCGCGCGTGGTAAAGGGCAAGGTGCTGATCGGTTCGGCCGGGGCCGAATATTTCACCCGCGGCTATCTGGCCGCATTCGACGCCGAAACCGGCGAACAGGTCTGGCGCTTCTACACCGTCCCCGGCGATCCGTCGAAGCCGCAGGACGGCAAGCATCTGGAAGCAGCCGCCAAGACCTGGAGCGGCGATTTCTGGAAATATGGCGGTGGCGGCACCGTGTGGGATTCGATCACCTATGATCCGGTGACCGATCTGGTCTATTTCGGTACGGCCAATGCCGAACCGTGGAATCCGGCCTATCGCAACACCGACGGTGCGGGTGACAGTCTCTACACCGCCTCGATCGTCGCGGTGAAGCCGGATACCGGCGAATATGTCTGGCACTTCCAGGAAACCCCGGAAGACCGCTGGGACTTTGACTCCAACCAGCAAATCACGGTCACCGATCTCGACATCGGCGGGCAAAAGCGCCGCGTGGTGATGCACGCGCCCAAGAACGGCTTCTTCTTTGTGCTGGATGCCAAGACCGGGGCCTTCATCGCCGGCAATCCGTTCGTTGACGGGATCAACTGGGCCAAAGGCCTTGACCCCAAGACCGGCCGCCCGATCGTCAATCCCGAAGCGCAGTATGAACGCACCGGCAAGCCCTTCGTCGGCTTCCCCGGCGCGGTCGGCGCGCATAGCTGGACGCCGATGAGCTACAGCCCCAAGACCGGGCTGGTCTATATCCCCACCAACAATACCCCGCAGGTCTATGCCCACGATCCGGACTGGAAACCGGGCACGACCGGCTTCCAGCTGGGGATCGACGCGACCCCGGGCAACCTGCCGGCGGACAAGGCCGTGCGCACCGCAACCAAGGCCGCGATGACCGGTGCTCTGGTCGCCTTTGACCCGGTCGCGGGCAAGGTTAAGTGGCGTGTCCCGCAGCAGACGCCGACCAATGGCGGCACTCTCGCCACGGCGGGCAATCTGGTGTTCCAGGGCACGGCACTGGGCGACTTCAAGGCCTATACCGCCGATACCGGCAAGGAACTGTGGTCGTTCCACGCGCAGAGCGGCATCCTGGCCGCGCCGATGACCTATTCGATCGATGGCGAACAATATGTGGCCGTCGTCGTCGGCTGGGGCGGCGTCTGGGACGTTTCAGCGGGCAAGCTGGTGACCAGCAAGATCACGCCGAACATTAGCCGTCTGGTGGTGTTCAAACTGGGCGCCAAGGGCCAGCTTCCCGCACCGCCGCCCAGCGCCGAGCGCCAGCTTGACCCGCCGCCGCCGTCCGGCACGCCGCAGCAGCTGGCCATGGGCGAAAAGCTCTACACCAACAGCTGCTCGGTCTGTCACGGTGCCACGGCAGTCGCCGGTTCGATCAACCCGGACCTGCGCCACTCGGTCGCGCTGGGCAATCCCAAGCTGTGGCAGGAAATCGTCCATGACGGCCTGCTCAAGCAGAACGGGATGGTCGGCTGGAAGGACCAGTTCAACCCCGATCAGATCGACGCCATCCGGCTCTATGTGATCAAGCGGGCGAACGAGGACAAGGCGCTGGGCGACCACTGATCGCCTTGACCCGGACCTCATGAAAAACAGCGGGAGCGGCTTTGCCATCCCGCTGTTTTTTCGTACGGGGTTGCCGGAAAGAAAGTCCTGCCGCTGCGGGGCTGGCGGGGAATTGATGCAAGCGGATCGGAAAACCGTCGATTGGGACAGCCTGCCGCACGGCGGGGACCTGTTCGGCGAAATGGAACTGGCCGCGCGCGAGGCAAACGGTCCCGCCGCCAAACGCCCTCCGCTGTTTCCCGGCCTGGCCCTATGCGGCGTTGCCGCTGCGGCGGCGGCATGGCTGTCCGGCCACTACGGCTTCCCCATCATCCTGCTCGGCCTGCTGGTCGGCCTTGCGCTCAATTTCGTGTCGCAGGACCCGCGCACCCATGCGGGGCTGGACTTTGCCTCGCGCACCTGTCTGCGCTGGGGCATTGTCGTGCTGGGCCTGCAAGTGACCTTCGCCCAGATCGGCGCGGTCGGCCTCGCCCCGTTCATTGCCCTGCTGGCGGTCATGGTCGTGACCATGCTGGCCGGCATGGCCGGAGCGCGGATTGCGGGACAGTCGCGCTATGCCGGACTGCTATCCGGCGGGGCAACCGCGATCTGCGGCGCGAGTGCGGCGCTGGCGCTCTATGGCGTGATCGGCAAGGAACGGCTCAGTCAGGCGCAGTTTGCCCTGACACTGGTCGGCGTATCGCTGGCCAGTGCGCTGGCCATGACGATCTATCCGGTCATCGCCGCGCAACTGGCGCTCAGCGATGCCCAGGCCGGGTTCCTGATTGGCGCGTCAATCCACGACGTGGCCCAGGCCATCGGCGGCGGCTATGCCTTTTCCGATGCTGCGGGCAGTCAGGCCACAATCGTCAAACTGGCCCGCGTCGCCCTTCTCGCTCCGGTTGTCGCCCTGACCAGTCTGGCCATCGGCCCGGCGGGCGAGAACGCGGATCAGCCACTGTGGCGCCGTCTGGCCCTGCCTTGGTTCATCCTCGCCTTTCTGGGCGTGGTGACGCTGAACAGCGTAGTGCCGGTTCCAGCAGCAGTGGCAGAGGGCGGGCTGACACTCTCCAAGACCTTGCTGCTGCTGGCGGTCACGGCCACGGCGATGCGCAGCCGCATGGACCTGCTGCTGGAAGCGGGCTGGCGTTCGGTGATCCCGGTGGCAACGGCAACGCTGGCCAGCTTTCTCTGCGCGCTCGGCTTTGCAGTGCTGCTGCTTTAAATCACGGAGTCCATTACTGCGGGCAACGGCTTGCGGCGGCGGTTCGTCACCATCGTGTCGTGCAACTGCGCGATCCGCTTGCTGCCGGTCTTGACGAACAGGAACGGCAAGAGGCCGTGGATCAGGCAAGCGATCCCGCCGGCAATCATCCGCACGCCAAACCCGGTCGCCATGGCCAGATGCTCGCCATAGGTTTCGCCAACACTGGCGGGATGTTCGGTAAACAGCTTGGCGGGGTCCATTGGCTTGTGCTCCTTTTCTGGACGCAACAAATGCCGCAAGTTCGATGCGATTTCATCGCCGTTTCTATGGATGATTGCCGCTTATTATGATAATTTATCCCAATGCCTGCCGATATTTCGCAATTAGATTCGATTGACTGGGCGA
>ERZ1645187.2759-NODE-2759-length-15243-cov-185.552146_pt1 | contig 15243 bp, 14 predicted proteins | sample MGYA00575352_ERZ1645187 | MGnify/ENA primary metagenome ERZ1645187 (study PRJEB40837, sample SAMN11349314) | freshwater sediment metagenome | isolation source: river sediment | host: Sediment | place: India: Wazaribad , New Delhi | collected 2017-02-21 ...
TCGTCCTCCGCGCCCTGGCCGCCCTCGGCACCCTGGGCGAAAAGGTCACGGGCCGGGCCATGCCTTTGACCCTGGCTACCCTGGAGAAACTCACCGGCAATGCCTGGTATTCCGCGGCCAGGATTGGCCAGGAACTGGGCTTCCATGCCCGGCATCAGCTCGACGAGACTATCCCTCTCCTGATAAGTCCGGCTCCTAGTAGATCGATTCGCGAAGCCGCTTTAGCGCATGGCGAACAGAAAATCATATAAAACAATATCTTTTGCTTTAATAATTCGCATAAGGTATTGATGAAACGAACTACTAGGAGCGCCAAGTGGCGCACCGGGCCTGAAAATCCCGAAGTATCCCCTCCAGTACCTTGGGACGGTTGAGGGCGTCAAACTCGGTTAATCGGCTGAGCCCAGCCGTTATCAGGCGCTGCCGTAACTCGGGTTGGGTGAGCAAGTCATTGAGGTGCCTCGCCAGGGAGTCCGGGTCCAGCAGGTCCATGAGCAACGCGGCCGTTCCCACCTGTTCCCGTAGGCCGGCTTTATCGGGGTAGAGGACCGGCACGCCTAAGGCGAAGGCCTCCAGGGGGGGGAGGTTGGTGGGACCGAAATAGGACGGCATGACCAGGGCCAGGGACTGCCGGTAGAGATAGGGCATCTCTTGGTCGGGGACGAAGCCGGCGAAACGGATGATCTCCGTCAGCCCCAGCCCGGCCGTCATCTCCTTGACCTTGGCGAGATTACCCTTGTCCCCCCCGGCGAAGATGGCGCCGATGCGATGCCCAAAGCGGTCGGCGAGCCGCCGGAGGCCCTGTAACAGATAGACGTGATTCTTGTGCGCCCAGAATTGGGCGGGGTAAAAGACATAGGGGACGGGTAGGGCGTACTTACTGCCGATGTCAATGAAACCGGCCTGATAGTCAGCCGCGGAAATACAGGTGCCCGGCGCCGGGGCGAATGGCATCACCTGGACGCGCTCCGGGTCCAGGCCATAGCGGCGGCAGGCGTGGACGCGGCTGGATTCCGCGTCCACCAGCACCGCGGTGGCCTTGGGCAGGATGCGGTGATAGAACCGCTCCCTGACCTCGAACTCCCAGTCGCGGCGCACTTCGGGAAATTCCGGATCGTCCCGATGGCAGAAGTCCCAGATGGTGGTGATGTAGTTGAGATGTTCCAGGTCCCCGGCCAGGCCAGTGGGCGACAGGAAGTAGAGGAGCTCGATCCCCTGGCGAATGAAAAAGGCCTCGAAGGCGTTTGCCCCCAGCAGGCGCTTCATCAGGATCTGCCAGGAGGGATGCCAGATCAGCCGACGGGCCTTCATAACCATCTGCCTGGGCATGGAAAAGCCAAGATATTGCGCGGAGATACCGAAACTGTTCAGGGTGGGGACATTGTCGGGGAGCGTGGTGAAAAACACCGGTTCGGCCAGCTCGGGACGGAGCCCCTGCACCACCCGGGCGGCGTTGAGGGCCTGCTGGTAACCACCCCCTTCGTGGAGGTGCTGGTCGAACAGGACCCCAAGCCTTACCGGTCGCAAGGGTGGATCTCCCTGAGACTGCGCCTCATGCCAGGGCTACCCGGACGGCGGCGGCCACCTCTGCCATCTGGGCCTCTGTCAGAGCCAGACCGCTGGGGATGTAAAAGCCGCGCCGGTACAGCCGCTCGGCGACTGGGTGGGCGTCGGTGGCGAAGAGCCCCCGGTCCCGCAGGACGGGTTGCTGATGCATGGGGTAGAAGAAGGGGCGGGTACCGATGCCTGCGGCCCCCAGCCGTTGTATTGCGCCCTCCGCGTCCAGGGGATGCCCGTCGCTTAGGACCAGACCGTAGACCCAGTAGATGTTGTCCGCGTAGTCGGTCCTGGCCAGGGGCAGTTGTACGCCGGGAAGGTCCGCGAGCAGCGAGCCATAGGCTTGACCCATGCGGCGTTTGCGGGCCACGAATTCGTCCAGCCGTTCCAGTTGGGCCAGGCCCAGGGCGGCCTGGAGATTGGTCATGCGCAGATTCCACCCCAGGCGCTCGTGGACGAAGCGCCTGCGCGGCAGAAAGCAGAGGTTGCGCAGGCCCCGGCAGGCCTCGGCCAGGTCATCGTCGTCGGTGAGGATCATGCCCCCCTCGCCGGTGGTGACGTGCTTATTGGGATAGAAGCTGACGGTGCTGATGTCGCCAAAACCGCCGCAGGGGCGGCCGCGGTAGGTCTGGCCGATCATCTCCGCGGCGTCCTCGATCACCTTGAGGCCATGGCGGCGGGCGAGGTCCAGGAGGGGGGCCAGGTCCACGGGCAGGCCATAGATGTGCACCGCCATGATCGCCTTGGTGCGAGGAGTGATCAGGGCCTCGATCCGGGAGACGTCCATGTTCCAGGTGTCCGGATCGCTGTCCACCAACACCGGGGTGGCGCCGGAACGGACGATCTGGTTGATGCAGGAGATAATGGTGAAGGTCGGCAGGATCACCTCGTCCCCGGGCCCGATGCCCAGGGCCTCGACGGCGGCGTCCAGGGCCGCGGTGCCATTGCTGACCGCAATGCCATGCTTACGGCCGACCCGGGCGGCGAAGGCCTGCTCGAAGCGGGTGACGAAGGGGCCCTCCGAGGAGATCCAGCCGGTGTCGATACACTCGGCGAGGTAGCTCTTCTCGTTGCCATCGAGCAGGGGTTCGTTGACGGGGATGAAATCGCGCACTTTGTTGAACTAAGGGATAAAGAGCAATGGGGAATGGCGTGGGATTAGTTACGGGCGGTCAAGCACGGTGGCGGGTGGAAAACGGGCAACCAGCCAGAAGGGCAGCGAAGGCTGACGCATCAGCACTTACGTAGCACCAGGCACAGACCCCATCCGGCCTCACTGGGTGGCTCACCCGTCAGAAACGTCTCGGCGCACACCCGTTCGAAGCCGGCGCCGGCGGCGAACAGATCGAGCTCGGGCAGGGAGAAATGCCGCATGGGATGGGTTTCGGACAGGGTATGGACGGAACCCGTCTGGGTGTCCCGGGCAAAGATGGTGTAATGGACATCGACCCGGTTGACGTTGGGGTGCCACTCTGGCTCCGCCAGGCGCGTGATCTCCACCCATTCCCCAGCTAGGCGCTTGACCCGCACCGCCGGGCGCTGGGCATAGACAGCCGGGCTGTACCAGACATCAAACAAAAAGAGCCCTCCGGGGCGGAGATGGTCCGCCGCCCGCGCAAACACTGCCTGTACATCCGCATTGGTGGTCTGATAGCTAATGACATGAAAGAGGGCGAGCACGGCGTTGAAGGTCCGGCCCAGTTGGACGGTGCGGATATCGCCTTGTTGGCAGGCGAAGCCGGGGAACGGCAGTGCCTGGGCGACCATCTCCGCGCTGCGCTCGATGCCCATTACCCGGTAACCAAGGATGACAAGTAGACGACCATGCTTGCCGGTACCCGAACCAAACTCCAGCAACTCCGGGCCGGTGATGCCGTAACGCTCTAGTAGCTCTCGAATGTAATTCACCTCGGCCACGTAATCCTTGTCGCGGTAGAGCAGATCGTAATAGCGGCTATAGGCGTCAAACGGCATGGGCGTCAAACGGCATGGGCGTCTCCGGCAGGGGGTGAGGTTCGCGCGGGTTCGTTGCTCTGGGAACTGGGGCCACCTGGATCAAGGATTCAGGCTCGTGCCTCAAGGCTTGATACGGGCCTGCTCGGCGCTGATACCCGTAAAGCGGGTCTTGTCCGCCTCCCCGGCGTAAGGTCCCTGCTTGACCTCGATCATCTCGGTGGGTTCGAGTATCTCGAAACCGTGGCCTCCATAAGCGAGCAGGAGGACATCGCCCTGCCGCAGGATGCGGCTTTCAAGGTAGCGCTGGTCATCGTCGTAAAAATCCACCCGCACCTTGCCGGACTTGATGAATAGGACTTCCTTGGTGTAATACACCTCGCGGGCCACCGGATTGTGCACGTGGGGCGGGATCACATAACCCTGGGGACGGTTCATGTACCCCAACTGTTGGGAGAAGTCGTCGGGGGTGAAGAACTGGATGCCTTCCTGCCGATAATCCGCATGCAGCAGAACGGCCAGGGTACGGTCGGCGTGGACGATATGTTCGATCATGGTGGGCACTGATGTTACCTGGGCAAGCAACAAAGCCTGCATTTACAAGTAGGTCGGTTTGTGCACCCAAGCACGCACCGCTGGATCGGTCCGATAAGCGTCCTGGTGGAAGGCGTAACCCTCCCGGTAGCCCGCCCACTCTTCGGCCCGTGCCCTGCGCACTGCCTGGGGGCAGCAGAGTTTTACCCAAGCCGCCTCCAGTCGCCGCCCAACGCCACGCGCGAGCCGAGATGGCAGGGTCCAGAGGGGTTGGGGCTGATTGATCCCCTCCCGCAGGGTAGTATAAGAATCCGAAACACCCTGGTTGAATCCCCGCTGATGAAAATAGCCCAAGGTCATTCGTTCTGGGGTGACCTTATGATGAATGGTGGCGGCGGGATGGAACAGGCATTTCATTCCCGCTGCCGCGACGAATCGGGCGATATGGGTTTCGCCATCACCCCGAAAGCGGATCAGTTCCCGGGGCATGCCATCGGGGTGAAATCCTCCCGCCTCCACCAGCAAGGACTTGCGGATGGCGAAGTTGCAGCCCCAAACATAGAAGGGGCTGATGGGACGTAGGGGACCTGGCAGTTGCAGGATGCTCAAGGTCGGCAGGGCCAGGCCACCTTCGGCCGGTGAACGGTGCCATAAGGCCAGTAACCAGGCAGGTGGTGGGGCCAGAAAAAGGGGCAGATTATTCCCGCCCATCATGGCGACGCTCGGGTCCACGAAACCCTCCGCGATGGCGGCAAGCCAGGTGGGCTCGGCCTCGATATCGTCGTCGGCAAAGACCAGGATATCCCCTCGTGCCGCCAGCAGGCCGCGGTGCCGTCCGGCGTGCAAACCGGGTTCTGGTTCATGGAGATAATGGAGATTGGCCATTTCCGTGACCAATGCCTGGACCATCGGTCTCGTACCGTCGGTGGAACCATTGTCCACGACCAGGATTTCAAATGCCTGGAGTGGGAGGGTCTGATGGCGGAGGGAGACTAGGGCCGCGCGCAGGAAATCCTGACGGTCACGGGTGGGAATGATGACGCTCAACATGGCCTTCAGCGGACCCGGGCCTCGACGAAGAGGCGCTGACATTCCCCTTCATTCCGACACGCGAATAACTGGCGACGATGGAAGCGATAGATAGCGGCCAGCAGTCGGGGTTCGTTGAGGACGAATAGGCGGTTGCACAACAGTCCGTCCAGGAGATCCCGACTCAAGGCTCTTTTCTCGAACGGCATGACCTCCAGGATCTCGAATCCGGGTTCCAGGTAGCGGCGCAGGCCCGCGATGTTGAAATGTTGAAAATGTTTGTATTCGAGAGGCTTATTGGCATGGGGTACGGTCAGGAGCAGGGTACCACCTGGCTGGAGCAGACGCCGCACGCCCGCCAGGAACGCCTCACAATCCGCCGGTGGAATATGCTCGAAAACCTCCATCAGCACGCCCAGATCGAAGGGTCCCAGCGCTTGGGGCAGGGTGATATCCGCCGCCAGGAAGCTGATCTCGGGACGATCGGCATTCATGGCTTGCGCCAGCCTGATGGCGCGGGCGGAAAAATCGACCCCGGTCACCGAGGCCACGGCGGTGCCCAGGCTCAGTTCGCGGGTCAGTCGACCATCACCGCAGCCGATATCGATGACGGCGGCGGGTTGCAAGGCGCGAACTCGGGAGAGGATGAACTCGATCGTCAGGGCGTAATTGATCCCCCAGGTATCGACGAAATGCTGGCGAAAGCGCCCCTCCTGGAATTGGGCGACATAGTGATAGGGGAAGGCGTATTCCTCTTCCTGGGCGGTGATTTCTTGCATCAGGTGCGATCGTGGGGTGGAAGGCGCTCAGTTCGGGCCAGTATACCCATCACGCCTGCTCGGCGATCCGGCCGCGGCCGCGAAAGAGGGCGATAAGTTCCTTGAGAAGTCGGTTTCGCTCCAGGAGGTAAATTCCGCCCGCCAGACAAGCCAGGGTGAAGCTGGTGATGAAGGCCAGACTGCGGAAGGGACTATCCAGGCTGGCGGCAAAGAGGTGGTACTTGGCCAGACTGGCCAGCGCCAGTGTCGCCAGGCCTAAGACGAGGAGCCGCGCCAGTAAGGGCAGGATATCGATCCGCAAGAAAATTTTCAGCACGATTAACTGGATCATCAAGCCCAGGCCCATCAGCAGGAAGCGTGCCCAGAGGAAGGCTTCCAGGCCGAAACCTACTGCGTAGAGATATCCGCCGAGGTAAAAAAGGACGGTGCCCGCCATGGCCAGGGTTTCTACCTGGGGGTGACCCATGGCCCGATAAGCCTCACCGTTCATCCCGACCACCCAGGCAAAACCATGCACCAGACTCAGGATGGCAATCACCCCGCCGATGCCCTCCCAGCGGCTGGAGAACAAGAGGGTGGCGACCTCCGTGCCGGTCACGAATAGCAGGCAGGCCATGGGAACGCTGATCAGGATCACGACCTTAATCACCAGGGTCATGGTGTCCCGCAAGCGCTCCCGGTCCCGTCCAAGACGCGACAAGCGACTGTACAGGACTGGTAGGACGGGCGCCAGCAGGATGCCGAAGATCATCATGACCAACTGGTTACCGGTCCGATATATGCCGAGATCGTGCGTGCCCAAATACCGGGCGACGATCAGGGCGTCGGCCCAAGCATAGAACCAGCCCATGACCCCCGACAGGCCGACCCAGACGCCGAAACCGGTCATTTCCCGAGCCACGGCGGATTGGAAACCCCAAGCGGGTCGCCACTGACCCAGACGCCACAGCAGGATAACCTGTGCCGCCTGGCCCGTGAGCGTGCCTGCGACCAGGGCCCAATGGCCCATGCCCGTGAGCGCCAATGGAATGGAGGCCATGCCCGGGATACCCAGGGTGGCCAGCCGGACCCAGAACAGTTTCTTGAACCCCATCTCTTTTTGCAGCAGGGCCGTCGGCACGGAAGAAAGGGCGCCTAGGACCAACTGCAAGGTCATTACCTTCAAGACCAGGGTGACTCGTTCATCCTGGAAAAGGGACAGGGCTATCCATCGCGAACCCAGGAAGAGGATGGCGGCAATCATGATCCCAAGTCCCAAGTTGATCAAAAAGGCGACCTGAGCCGCTTCGGTGATGTCCGTCTGTCGCTGAATCAGGGCCTTGCCCATGCCCGCCTCCCAGAAGATCTCGGAAAAGGCGATGACCATGGCGGCGGCGGACATGACCCCGAAGTCCTCCGGCGTCAACAAGCGGGCCAGGATAAGGAAGATGACCGGGGTTAGGGCCTTGGAGGCCAACTCGGCTAGGAAGGACCACTTCAACGAATGAACGAGGTGGGGGAGGTTTGGCTTGACAGGAACGTTCACGGTGGACAGCGTCCGGGAATCACCCCAATGAGTGCAATAAAAAACCTCCGCCTGCCATCCCCGTACCCCTTTGAAAGCTATCCTTATCTCGTCGAATCGCTTCAAGAAGAAGAGGGCGGGGGTTACCTGATCAGCTTACCGGACGTGCCAGGTTGCATGTCGGATGGCTCAACCGAAGCGGATAGGAGTTATGAATGCCTGCACGTCCCTCACGTGGCATCACCCGCGGGAGCAGGTACCGCGCTCGCCTCCAGCGCGGCCCGGGCCTGGCGCCAGGCTTGCGCCTCCCGCAGGGCCTTGAGGGCTTTGTAAAGGTCATTGTCCAAGTTCGTCTGGTAGCGCGTCAGCAGGTCGGTCTGGGTCGGCAGGGTCTGGCTCTCCACCACCAGCAGGCACATCTCCCGGATACGCTGCCGCTCGATCAACTCATCAAACAGCTTGAGATGCTGGGCGACCAGTTCCTCCCAACTGCCATACTCCGCCAGGATCGCCGCCTCGATGCCACCGGCATCGACCCCATGCACCTGCAACAGATGCGCCTGCATGGCCTCCGGCAGGCGCGAGAAAGGCGCGGGTGCGGTGACGATGCCCTCATCCAGCAGCGCCTGCCAGGCCGCGCGTTGCTGGACCAGATCCGCCAGCAGGTGCGGGTCCTCGTCCGCGCTGTCCGCCAGTGGCGCCGGGATGCTCCGCCAGGCCTCCTCTGGCAACCCCAGCCGCTGAGCCACCTCCCGCGCCTGGGCCTCGCCAAACGTCCGCCGGTTGAGATTCACCATCGCCGCCTCCGCCCGCACGAAACGCGCCTTGCGCCACAGGCAGATGGCCACCTGCTCCACCAGGCCCGTCTCCACCACGCCCACGGGACGATATTCCGCCATCAATTCATCCAGCAGTTGCTGGAAATCCTCCGCGGACTCCCCCTCGATAATCAGATGGCGACTGAGAAAGCCGTGTTTCAGGGCATTGTCCCGAGCCACCGCCTTGCCGGCCGCCGTCCGCGGCCCCGAACTGCGAAGGGCATTGCGTCGATTGGCCGCCAACTGGCGGGTGCTGAGGAGCGGCGTGTGTTCCTTCGGGGTGGCGATGTCCGGCTGGGCGGGATGGTCAGCAAGTAAAATGGTCATGATCTTGGCCTCAAAAAGAATGAATAATCAAAAATTTTGAGGCCGAAAGCGCAATTATTCAAGGGAAATCAGACGTTCACTCGGCCGCCGGAAAAATGGCTTTCCTAAGAAACTCCGGCTACCGGTACCGGTTCGAGGACATGGCTGAACGAGTTTCTGCGCCTACAGGGACGGGGCGCGGCCCCGGGGAGGGGTTGTTTCGCAAAACGGCCTTTTTTTAGCCACCGGTGCTTCGCCCAAGTTGGACCAGGAGCCACAGCCTCTCCATGCCGATCCTCAGCCGTCCCCCTCTCCCCCATGGCGGGGAAGGGCAAGGGAAAGGGGGTCTGTACGGTTACGTTAGGCTGAATCAAGCTCCTCGTCCCGCAGCCGGCGCGGGAGCTGCTCGATGACCTGGGGCCGGCTCTTGATGGCCTGGGCGCCGCGGTCGGCATCGATCAAACGGATGGCGTCAGGGGAGCGTGAGATGGATAGCTTCTCTGCACCCATGTAATGATCCTCAAAGGGGTGGCAACTTGATACTACTGTTCTTGCTACCCTTTCCGCACACGCGCCATCGCTGCCTCCCGAACTGGATGCAAACGATTAAAATGAGGCAAAGCCTGTAAGTGGCTGGCAATAGAGGTCGAGCAGCAGGCTTAAGAAGCCGCCTTGACCAAATTTTATCGTGAAGGGGGTACGACCTTGAAAGCAGTCATCCTCGCCGGCGGCTTGGGCACCCGGCTCTCCGAAGAGACCCTGGTCAAGCCCAAGCCCATGATCGAAATCGGCGGCAAGCCCATCCTCTGGCACATCCTCAAGACCTATGCCCACCACGGCGTCAACGACTTCATCATCTGCCTGGGCTACAAGGGTTACCTGATCAAGGAATACTTCACCAACTACCTGTTCCACAATTCCGACCTGACCGTTGACCTGAGCGCCAACCGCATCGACATCCTGGAACGCAACGCCGAGCCCTGGCGCATCACCCTGGTGGATACCGGCGAACATACCCAGACGGGCGGTCGCCTGGCACGGGTCCGTCGCTTCCTGCGGGACGAAGAGATCTTCTGTTTCACCTACGGCGATGGCGTCGGCGATATCGACATCACCGCCCTCATCCACTTCCACCAGGCTCACGGCAAGGCCGCCACCGTCACCGCCGTCACCCCGCCCGGCCGTTTCGGGGCCCTGGGACTCGACGGCGAGGACGTCATCGAATTCACCGAAAAGCCTAGCGGTGACAATGGCCTCATCAATGGTGGCTATTTCGTGCTCAACCGTGGCACCCTCGACCTGATCGCCGGTGACCAGACCGCCTGGGAGGGCGAGCCCGTCACCACCCTGGCCCGCCAGCGCCAATTGATCGCCTACCACCATACCGGTTTCTGGCATCCCATGGACACCCTGCGTGACCGCACCTATCTGGAGCAGCTCTGGGCCACGGGTGCCGCCCCCTGGAAGGTCTGGGCGCGGGGGTAAAGGTTTTCATCGCTGGCAATGGCTGGAGATCCAACTTGATTCTTGGTAATTGTCTGGGTACGTCCATCGCCTCAGACTATCCCGCATGAATCCCACGCCCGACTTCTGGCACGACCGCCGCGTCTTGCTCACCGGCCATACTGGCTTCAAGGGCGCCTGGCTCAGCCTCTGGCTGCAACACCTGGGCGCCACGGTCAGCGGCTATTCCCTGGCACCGCCCACCGATCCCAACTTGTTCACCCTGGCCCAAATCGGTGCCGGCATGGACTCGCTCATCGCCGACATCCGAGACTTGCCCCGCCTGCAACAGGCCCTGCGCCATGCCCGCCCCGAGATCGTTTTCCACCTTGCCGCCCAGCCTCTGGTGCGTCAAGGCTACCGTGACCCCGTCGAGACCTACGCCACCAACGTCATGGGCACCGTCCACCTGCTGGAGGCGGTGCGCCATACCCCCAACGTCCGCGCCGTCGTCATCGTCACCAGTGACAAGTGTTACCACAACCAGGAATGGGTCTGGGGCTACCGAGAGAATGAGCCCCTGGGTGGCCACGACCCCTACAGCAGCAGCAAAGGTTGCGCCGAACTGGTCACGGCCGCCTACCGCGATGCCTTCTTCAACGCCGCCGATTACGCACGCCATCAGGTCGCCATCGCCAGCGCCCGCGCCGGCAACGTCATCGGCGGCGGCGACTGGGCCGAGGACCGCCTCATCCCCGACCTGCTGCGCGCCTTTGAACGGGGCCAGACCCCCATCATCCGCTCCCCCCAGGCCATCCGCCCCTGGCAGCACGTCCTGGAACCCCTGGCCGGCTATCTGCTCCTCGCCGAACGGCTTTACGGCGAGGGCCCGGTTTACGCCGAGGCCTGGAACTTCGGTCCCGCCGAAGAAGACGCCCAACCCGTCCACCGCCTGATCGAACATCTACGGACCGCCTGGGGCCAGGGTGGTGGCGCGCCTCCCCCCTGGCATTTCGATCGCCAACCCCAGCCCCACGAGGCCCATTACCTCAAGCTGGATTGCGCCAAGGCCCGGTCACGACTAGGCTGGCAGCCACGCTGGCCCCTGAGCGAGGCCATCCATCGCATCGCCGCCTGGCACCAGGCCTACCTGGAAGGGGCCGACATGCGCGCCTACTGCCTAGCGGAGATCCTGGCCTTCACCACCGCGGCCGGCGCCAGTGTCCAGCCACCGTTGATCAATCGGGAGTAATACTTCGATGTCTATCCAAGCACGGCGGCTTATCGTGGGCGAGGGAGGCAAAGTGACCTTTCGGGTCCCCCGACCGGCAGGCACCCCGCTGCACATCCTCATCCTGGACGATGACCAAGACACTGATCAGACCAAAAACCCTGAGCTGGGTCAAAATATTGAGCAGGGCCAACACCTTGATCCGCGACGAAATTATGAGCAGACCCAAGATCTTGACTTGACCGATGCCGAACGCTTCCAACTTGGCACTCTGGCTAACGTCACCGCGGATGATCCCGAGGAAGACGCCATCTGGGAGCGCTACCTGCATGGTTGAGACAGTCCGGCCGGGTGATATCTATATCGTCCTGGTGCCCTTTGTTGACGGCAAAGGCGCCAAGCCCCGCCCCGTGTTAGTTACCTCCCTCCCCAACAGCAAGGGCGATGTCCTGGGCATTCCGGGCACCTCCCGGCTCGACCAGTGGCAGGAAACTCACCAGCTTGTGCTCCAACCTGCCGATCTGGCGGTTGGCCGTCTCGATCAACCGACGGTTTTTCCGACCAGCAAGCAGATGGTCTTCTCCCCCCGGCTGTTCGCCGCCTATGTGGGGCGGATCAAACCGGACTGCCTGGATAGCGTGCTGCGGCAGATAGTCGCGGGACGGGTCAGCTCCTACGACGCCATCCAGCGCGCACCAACCCCTTTTGTGCCTGGAAAGACCCCCATTCCCGTCGCCGGCAAGGTCCTCGACGCGGCCGAATTACAGAACATGGTCGCCGCCGCCCTTGACGGCTGGCTCACCACCGGGCGCTTCAACGACGCCTTCGAGGAGCGCCTGGCCCGCTTCCTCGGCGTCAAGCACCTGATCACCGTCAACTCCGGCTCCTCCGCCAACCTCATCGCCTTCGCCACCCTCACCTCACCTAAGCTAGGCGAGCGCGCCATCCAGCCCGGAGACGAGGTCATCGCCGTCGCCGCCGGTTTCCCCACCACCGTCAACCCCATCCTGCAATACGGCGCCGTGCCAGTCTTCGTCGACGTCGAACTGGGCACCTACAACATCGACGCCAGCCGCGTCGCGGCCGCCCTAGGCCCCCGCACCAAGGCCATCATGCTTGCCCACACCCTGGGCAACCCCTTCAACCTCGACGTCATCACCCGCCTGTGCCGCGAAAACAATCTCTGGCTCATCGAGGACTGCTGTGACGCCCTCGGCTCCACCTACCATCTTCCTCCCTCCCCCCTCGCGGGGGAGGGCCGGGGAGAGGGGGAAGCACCCGGCGTCAACGCCCCCCGCCTGGTCGGCACCTTCGGCGACATCGGCACCCTCAGCTTTTACCCCGCCCACCACCTCACCATGGGCGAGGGCGGCGCCGTGTTCACCAACCACGGCCTGCTCAAGCCCATCGCCGAATCCTTCCGCGACTGGGGCCGCGACTGCTTCTGCGCCACCGGCCAGGACAACACCTGCAAGAAACGCTTCGCCTGGCAACTCGGCAGCCTGCCCGCCGGCTACGACCACAAGTACACCTACTCCCACGCCGGCTACAACCTCAAGATCACCGACATGCAGGCCGCCTGCGGCCTGGCCCAACTCGACAAGCTGCCGGACTTCATCGCCCGCCGCAAGGCCAACTTCGCCTTCCTCCAGGAGCGGCTCCAGGATTGCGCGGACGTCCTCATCCTGCCCCAGGCCACCCCCAACAGCGATCCCTCCTGGTTCGGCTACCCCCTCACCCTGCGCCCGGCGGCCAGGGTGGCCCGGGTGGACCTGTTGCGCCACCTCGATCACCACAAGATCGGCACCCGCCTGCTGTTCGGCGGCAACCTCACCCGCCAGCCCTATTTCCAGGGCCGCCACTACCGCATCGCCGGCGACCTGACCAACACGGACCGGATCATGAACGACACCTTCTGGATTGGGCTTTATCCGGGCTTGACCGAGGAGATGCTGGATTACACGGTCACGCAAATCCAAGCTGGCCTGTTACAGGCCAGGGACAGCTGACCATGCCGCCATTCCGGATCACCCGGCCAAGAACTGGGCTATTAAGGATAGCGACAGCTCCATTGAGGCGCCATCATGGCCTCATCGAGGCTTTTAAGAGAGACAGCAATCCATTCCCGTGACATTGGTGCATAAAATCATCACGGATGGCCAGATTGTATATGAATGAAGAATTGCACCAGTTAGCCTTGGCCTGGCTGGAAAAAACCAGCCATGATGTGGAAACCGCGCGGCGTCTAACGGAGAGTCATCAGCAAATTACCGATGTCGCGGTGTATCACTAGAGGTTGCCTTAGCCGTGGACGCCTGTCTGTCAGCCCTGTTGCGTGCCGTTCAATTTCAGGGCGATGCATGAGCGCGCTTCAACCGCGACCACCCCGATCGCCTGGTGGAGGAGATCCGCAACATCGCCAGGCCCTGGCTCAGAGATGCTTGGCCACTATAATCCCAGTCAGAACGACAAGGAGGGCGCGCCATGAAGACGGATCACCCCATCTACCTCTTCCTCTCCGCTGGACCGGAGGCCTTTCGGGTGCTCACTGGCGGCTATGAACTGCCAGGTCCCTACCGTTTCTCCTCCCTGACCCTCAAAAGCCTGGAGCGGCGCATCGATGGTCTCTTCGAGCCGGAAGGGCACGCAGGCCCAGTTTACGTGATGGAATTCCAAGGCCAGCGCGCGGAGCGGGCTTGGTACAATCTCCTGACCAAGATCGGGCTCTATGGTGAGGAGCATCCCCAGCGCGATGTTATCGGCGTCGGGATCTTTCTGCGCGAGGCGGATGTCCCCACTTATCCGCGGTGGGCGAATGATCCGACGGCACCGTTGCTCAACGTCGTCCTGCGCCGGGTCTTACCGGACTGGCTCGCGCGGGAGCCGGACAACCCTTACGTGGCGGTGTTCGCCCCGCTGCTGATTGAGGATGACGCCGACCTGCGTGCCCGCGCCCCGGCCCTGTGGCGTACCGTGCAGGAGGCGCCGCTGGCGGAGGAGGTGCGCGACATCCTCTCGCAGGTCCTGGAATTCTGGTTTTTCGAGCGATTTCGCGGGCTGACCGCGATGGAGGTATGGGCCATGCTGAACCTGGTCACCCCAATTCAGGAGACCAAGGCTTATCAATCCATATATGCCGAAGGTAGGGACAAAGGCTGGGCCGAGGGCGAAGTGCAGGGCCTAGCAAAGGGCAAAGCCGATAGCCTTAAGCATCTGCTCAGACGGCGCTTCGAATCCGTGCCCGCTTGGGCGGTACAGCGCATCGATGCGGCCTCAATCGCACAATTGGATACCTGGCTCGACGGCATCTTTGATGCCCCGAGCGTGGAAGCCTTGATCGGCACCGAGCGGCACTGATCCCTTCTTGCTTGAACGACCACTAGCCGCGCCTGTCAGACGTTCGCTGTGCGGGCATAACTCACGTGGCATCACCCTCGGGAGCAGGTACCGCGCTCGCCTCCAGCCCGGCCCCAGCCTGACGCCAGGACTGGGCCTCGCGCAGGGCCTTGAGGGCTTTGTAAAGATCATTGTCCAAGGTCGTCTGGTAGCGCGTCAGCAGGTCGGTCTGGGTCGGCAGGGTCTGGCTCTCCACCAGTAGCAGGCTCATCTCCCAAATACGCTGCCGTTCGATCAACTAATCAAACAGCTTGAGGTGCTGGGCGACAAATTCCTCCCAACTACCAAACTCCGCCAGGACCGCCGTCTCGATGCCTTCTGTGGAGGGCATGGCGCCGATTGGCTGCCAACTAGCGGTTGCTGAGGGGTGGCGATGGTTCCATCGGTGCGGCGATGTCTGGATGGGCTGTATGGTCAGCAAAGGAACCGGCCATGGGATCGGCCTAAAAAGAACGAATAATTAGGAACATTGTGATCAAAGGCGTAATTGATCAAAGGTAATCAGGCGTCCGGCCATCTGAGGCAAAAATGGGTTCGTTTCGCAAAATGCCCTTTTTGCCAACCGCCGATGGTCCAACCTTGAACATCCGAGGCTCCAGCTAACCCTGTTATTTAACGTACCCGCGGCATAAGTTACGGGTAACTATTCAGGTTGTACTTGCTTAACAAGCAGCTAAGCAAGTAAATTTCCCT
>ERZ1645187.2761-NODE-2761-length-15234-cov-174.927663_pt1 | contig 15234 bp, 12 predicted proteins | sample MGYA00575352_ERZ1645187 | MGnify/ENA primary metagenome ERZ1645187 (study PRJEB40837, sample SAMN11349314) | freshwater sediment metagenome | isolation source: river sediment | host: Sediment | place: India: Wazaribad , New Delhi | collected 2017-02-21 ...
CTGCTCGGCTCCAACGCCGCCAAGATCGTCCGCCACGCCACCTGCTCGGTGCTGGTGCTGCGGAACTGATCCGGGCTGCGACGCCGCCCCACCGCGATACCGACGTCGACCGCCGCGCAGGAGCGGCGGTCGAAGAGTTTTCGGCGTCCGCGTGCATCCGGCGGATCTGCTCGGTCGCCTTTACCACTCCTAAGAGAGATTCGAAGAGACTTCGCCCCGTGTGAAGCCGGTCGCGCGACCTCGACGGCACGACCGTCACAGGGGGCCGCCACGCGACGATGCGGGCGGAAGCAACATGTTCGATCTGTACGGGACCATCCGCCCTTTCGATTTCCTCCGGGCCATGGCGTATCGCCTCCTCTGGCTCGGCGTCTTCACCTTCGGCTATCCATTCATCCACTCCACGATCCTGCGCGCGACCGGTTGCGGGATGGACTCGTGCGGGGCGGTGGGTCTGGTCGCGGCGATGGCGATCAAGCCGACCGCCGTCACTCTGGTTCTGCTCTCCCTGCCCGCCCCGCTGATGGGCCGCTGCCGCGACGCCGGCCTTCCCGCCTGGCTCGGCCTCTTCCCCCTGATCTTCCTGGCGCCGGCCGTCACGACCCTGGTGGTCGCCGGCGCACCCTGGACAATGTCCTTCTCGCTCGGTCTGATCGGGCCGCGCCCCGTTCCTTGGAACCTCCTCTTCGCCGTCTGGCTCTTCGTCGTCCTCGGCGCTCTGCCGACGCGTCCACGCCGCGACCGGAAGGCCCGCCCGCTCACGCCCCTCGAACTCGCCACCGCCATCGCGCTCGCCTATCTCGCGGCGACCAGCATCCTGGGCCTGGGCCTCGCGCCCCCCGGTGACCTGTTGCTCTCCGTCGTATGGCTGGTGAAGATCATCTTCTTCCCGGTGTTCTGGCTGCGCTTCGCCGTCGTGGCCGCGACCGCTCTGATCCTGTGGTCGGCGTTGCGCGAAGACGGCACGGCGACGACGAGCGCCGGATCCACGACCCCGTCGTCTCCCGCCGAGCCGTCCACCTTCGGCCGCCGGACGACGTCGGAACCGGCGGTGTTCGAACGACGCCACAGCTTCACCGCCGCGAATACGGAGAACGCGACCCCGGGGGACACCGCACCGCGGATCCCGGTCGCCACCGTCGTCGCGGTGGCCACGGCCGCGGCCGTGATCCAGTGGTTCGCCGTGGCGAGCGGGCCGCTCGCCCCCCTGCGCTTCGCCATGGAACTCTCCTCGGTGATCGTCCCGACGGCGGCGCTCGATGGCCTGCTCATCGTCGCTCTCTGGTTCGCCGTCGCGACGCGGACGAAATGGTCGGTGATCCTCCTCCTCGTCGCGGTCACTCCCTTCGGACTGTGGGTTCGCGAACTGGCCGTGGATCACCGTGCCCGCGTCGGCCAAGCGGCCGAGATCGCCGCCATCCCGGTCACACCGCTCACCGCGCGCCCGACGACCCTCGTCATCCACGCTCCGGCTCTCGTCGACAGGGCGTTCGTGTCCGTCGTGTCCACCGCCGGCGGCTTCTCGACCGTGCTCGTCGAGCGCTCCGATCACACCTATTGGGACGCCACGCCGCCACGGCCCGGCGCCGTCGGACGCGCTCGATCGGCCGACGAGAAAGCCTCACCGCCAGCCGAACACCTTCGCCTCCTGATCGGCCCCGAGAGCTCCTTCTCCCAGCCGCCCGTCCACTTCCCCTCGAAGCGGGGACCCTTCGAGCTCCGCTTCCATACGGCGACGCGCGACGACCTCGTCGCCGTGACCTACGACCATCTCCGGCGGCAACGGGTGCTCGTGCCGCTCCTCGGCATCACCGGATGGCAGCTCGATGTGGCCGACGAGGCCGCGGACGGCTGGGGCGAGATCCCGGCCGAGTTGATCCGGCACGCCGTGTACGGGCTGTCTCCCGGCCGCTGACCACGCCGCAGCACGTGACCGGCCGATCGGCCGTTCACCGCGCCAACTCGCGCGCCGCACGGTCGAGGCCCTCGATCGTCAGCGGGAACATGCGGTCGCCCATCAACTGCTTCATCATGCCGATCGACGGAGTGTAGCCCCAGTATTGTTCCGGTGTCGGGTTGAGCCACACCGTCTTGGGATAGACCGTCGTCATCCGGCCGAGCCAGGTCGCTCCGGCCTCCTCGTTCCAGTACTCGACCGAGCCGCCGGGATAGGTGATCTCGTAAGGGCTCATCGAGGCGTCGCCGACGAAGATCACCTTGTAGTCGGACGGGTACTTGTGCAGCACCGACCAGGTGTCGATCTTCTCGGAATTGCGCCGGGCGTTGTTCTTCCACACGAAGTCGTAGAGACAATTGTGGAAATAGAACCACTCCATGGTCTTGAACTCGGTGCGGACCGCCGAGAACAGCTCCTCGCAGACGCGGACGTGGTCGTCCATCGAGCCGCCGACGTCGAAGAAGACGAGCAGCTTCACCGCGTTGCGCCGCTCGGGCCGCATCTGCACGTCGAGCCAGCCGTGCTTGGCCGTCTCGCGGATGGTGCCGTCGAGATCGAGTTCGTCCGCCGCCCCCGTCCGGGCGAAGCGACGCAGGCGCTTCAGCGCCACCTTGATGTTGCGGGTGCCGAGTTCGACCGAACCGTCGAGATCCTTGAACTCGCGCTTGTCCCACACCTTCACCGCCCGGCGGTGTCGACTTCCCTCCTGACCGATGCGCACTCCTTCCGGGTTGTAGCCGTAGGCACCGAAGGGCGAAGTGCCGGCGGTGCCGATCCACTTCGAGCCGCCCTGATGGCGCTCCTTCTGCTCCTCGAGCCGCTTCTTCAGCGTCTCCATCAGCTTCTCGAAACCGCCGAGCGCCTCGATCTGCGCCTTCTCCTCCTCGGTCAGGAATCTCTCGGCGAGCTTGCGCAGCCATTCCTCGGGAATGGCGACCTCCGCCGCCTCGCTCATCAGGTCGAGGCCCTTGAAGACGTGGCCGAAGACCCGGTCGAACTTGTCGAGATGCTTCTCGTCCTTGACCAGACAGACACGGGCGAGATGGTAGAAATCCTCCACCCGCCGCTCGGCCAGATCCGCCTCGAGCGCCTCCATCAACGTCAGATATTCGCGCAACGAGACCGGGATCCCGGCGCCTTTGAGCTCGGTGAAGAAGGTGACGAACATCGGGCCTCGCCGCACGGTTTCGTGCGCACAATCTGCGCCGAACCGTCCGCGTCGACAAGCGACCGCCGGAGGCCCGCCCGCGACGGCCCCGCTCGTGCCGGTCCGCCGCCATGCCACCGAGAGCAGCAGCGAGTTAAATGAATCTGAAGAAGTTGCTCGTAGCCTCGTCGGAAAGAACGAAGCACGCTGGGAGCGGGTCGAGGGGGGAGCATGCGCTCACGACGACGGATCGCCGACTTCGCGCACGACGAAGCCGGATCCTTCGTCGCGCTCACCGCGTTCATCGTCTCGCTTCTGGTCGTCGTCGTCGGTGCCACCACCGACTACATCCAGGCGATCAACCTCCGGAACCGCTTGCAGTCGGCGGCCGACGCCTCGGCGGTCGCCGGTGCGGTGGCGGCCCGCGACAGCGCGAGCGGAGGCACCAGCCAGACCGACCGCAATGCCGCGAAGGCACGCGCCGACGCTCACTTCGCCGAAGCCGCCGGGCGGATCGGCTCCACGTCGAGCGGAACCTCCTCGGTCACCTACGCCGACGCCACCATCACGGCGAATCTCACCTGGCAGGCGACCTTCATCCCTGCCTTCTCGCGCATCGTCGGCATCGAGACCTGGCCGGTCTCCGGCACCGCCCAGGCGTTGGCGCCGGTCAGTCTGCCGACCTACATCGACATCCACTTCGTCCTCGACACCTCCCATTCGATGGCGATCGGCGCCACCGCCTCCGATCAGTCGATCATGATGAACAAGATCGGCTGCACCATCGGCTGTCACATGCAGACCGGCACCGACACCGTCGCCCGCGCCCGCAACTATGGCGCCACCTTACGTTTCGACGTGGTGAAGTCGGCGGTCGCCGCCATCCTGACCAAGGCCAAGTCGATCCAGGACAAGTCGATCGCCGCCGGCCGCGGCTCGGTGATCCGGGTGGCGATCCACACCTTCTCCAACACGATGAAGACGCCGTTCGCGCGCTCCACCGACATCGCGGCCGCCGCCACCGCGCTGACCTCGATCGACATCGACCCCGCCATCGGTCAGAGCGGCACCAATTTCCACACCCTGTTCACCTCGCTCGGCACCGCCGGCCTCGCCTTCGGCGACGGCAAGACCGCCTCGACCCCGAAGTCCTTCGTCATCCTGATGACCGACGGCGTCGAAGGCTCGGTGACGCAGCGCTCCGGCAATCCGCAGTGGACGCGCGACAGCGCCTTCGTCAACTACGCTCCCTACGACCGCGACACCTCGTTCGGCTTCAACTGGGACATCCAGGGCTTCGACCCGTCGCTGTGCACCTCGCTGAAGTCACGCGGCGCCTACATGATGACCCTCAACGTCGAATATCTCATTCCGACGCTGGCGCCCGACAGCAGCGACGGCCGCTATCTCTTCGTCAAGAACTCCCTGAAGTCCCGGATCCAGGCCCACATGTCGAGTTGCGCCACGACCTCGGAGATGGCGCTCTACGCCTCGAGCCCGGCCGACATCACCGCCGCCACCGACAAGCTCTTCACCCTCGCCGTCTCCACCTCCGCCTATCTGGCCAAGTGAGGGACGCGCCGGGATGTCCGGCGTCATCGCGCGCCGGGATCGTCCCCTCGCCGAGCGCGTCCGGCAGGTCCGAACAGTCGCAGGCGTCCTCCACCATCACCATCGGCCAGCCCATGTTGGCGCCGGTGCGGATGGTGGTCGAGACGCACATGTCGCTCGCCCAACCGATACACCACACCTCGGTCGCACCGAGCCGGCGCAGGCGCAGATCGAGATCGGTGCCGATGAAGGCGGAATTGACCGACTTCACGACGAGCCCCTCCCCGGGTCGCGGCTCGAACCCGGGGCGCAGTGCGTTGCCGGGGTGATCGGGGTGGAACCAGGACCCGGCCTCGACCGAATCGTGGCGCACGTGGATCACCGATCGACCGGCCCTGCGAAATGTGGCGATCACCGCGGTCGCGTTGGCGTCGAGCTTCGGGTTGCCACGTGGCGGTCGTCCCGGCAGATCGATCGCTCGCTGCATGTCGATCACCACCAGCACCGCGCCCTCGGGAATCGTCATCGCTCCGCCCTCGTTCGTCGTCCTCGCCTCCGGCTCGGCCATCGATCACGCCAGCGCCGAAAAGCCTTGCCGAGACGTCCCGACCGGCATCTCATGGAGCCCCCCGCCGGTCCAGCCGACCCGCCGGGGGGCTGCTCTGCCGAAAACCCGTGACCGGAAGGTGTCGATGATACCCGCGCGCCGTCTCGCTCCCCTCGTCGCCGCCGCCGTCCTCGCCGGCTCCCTCCCCGCACTCGCCGCGTCGCGACCGGCGGTCGAGGGCGGTCGCGGCATGGTGGTCACCGCCAATGCCCGCGCCACCGAGGTCGGGGTGAAGATCCTCGAGGCCGGCGGCAACGCCATCGATGCGGCGGTGGCGGTCGGCTATGCGCTCGCGGTGGTCGATCCCTGCTGCGGCAACATCGGCGGCGGCGGCTTCATGACGCTGAGACTCGCCGACGGCCGCGAGCTTTTCCTCGACTTCCGCGAGACCGCGCCGAGAGCGGCGAGCCGCGACATGTATCTCGATGCCGCCGGTGAGGTGGTGAAGGACGCGAGCCTCACCGGTTGGCGCGCCTCCGGCGTGCCCGGCACCGTCGCCGGCCTCGACCATGCCCTCTCCCGCTTCGGCAGCCTGCCGCGCGATCGGGTCATGGCCCCGGCGATCGCGCTCGCCCGCGACGGCTTCACCCTCGCCCGCCCCGACACCGACATCCTCGCCCGCGGCACCGCCCGGCTTTCCCGCGACCCGGAAGCCGCCCGCATCTTCCTTTCCCCCGAAGCTCGCACCCTGAAGCCGGGCGACCGCCTGACCCAGCCGGACCTCGCGGCGACGCTGGAGAAGATCGCCGCCACCGGTCCCGATGCCTTCTACCGCGGCGAGACCGCGGCGAAGGTGGAGACGGCGATGAGGGCTGCCGGCGGCACCCTCACCGCCGCCGACTTCGCCGCCTACCGGGTGAACGAGACGACGCCGGTCACCTGCACCTATCGCGGCCATCGCCTGATCTCGGCGCCGCCGCCTTCCTCCGGCGGCACCACCGTCTGCCTGATCCTGAACGTGCTCGAGGGCTTCGACCTGAAGGCGATGGGCTGGCATTCCGCCGCGGCGGTGAAGACCTGGGTCGAGGCGATGCGCCATGCCTTCCTCGATCGCAATTTCCTCCTCGGCGATCCGGCCTTCGTGAAGGTGCCGGTCGACAGGCTGCTGTCGAAGGACTACGCCGCCGCGATCCGCGACCGCATCCGCGCCGACGGCCGCATCGCCTCGAAGTCGCTCGCCCCCGGCGTCGCCCCGCACGAGAAGCCCGAGACCACCCACTATTCGGTGGTCGACGCCGCCGGCAACGCCGTCGCCGTGACCTATACGATCAACGGCCTCTTCGGCGCCGCGGTGGTGGCGCCCGGCACCGGCCTCCTGCTCAACGACGAGATGGACGACTTCACCGTCAAGCCCGGGGTGCCCAACCTCTTCGGACTGGTCCAGGGCGAGGCCAACGCGATCTCCCCCGGCAAGCGCCCGCTCTCCTCGATGTCGCCGACCATCGTCCTGAAGGACGGCCGGCTCTTCCTGGTGCTCGGCTCACCGGGCGGCAGCCGCATCATCTCGATCGTCGCCGAGACGATCGTGAACATCGTCGATTTCGGTATGAGCCCGCAGGAAGCGGTCGATGCGCCACGCGTCCATCATCAGTGGCTACCCGACGAGGTCTATTTCGAGCCCTTCGGCCTCTCGCCGGACACGTTGGCGATCCTGAAGACCGAAGGCTACGTGCTCAAGGAGCAGTCCCCCTGGGGCGCGGCCGAGTTGATCGTCGTCGCCCCGGCGGAGACCACCGCCGGCCCGGCGAGTTCCGGCAACGATTCGGCCTCCTCCGGTGCGGTGCTGTCCGGCCGCCTCTACGGCGCCAACGACGCCCGCCGCCCGGCCGGAGCCGCCGCCGCACCGCCGTGAGGCGGCGGGAAGCGGGCGCACGCCGCATGGATGGGTCCGCTCCACCATGTCGCCTTGACTCGGTGTCGTCCGGCCGTCCAACTTCGACCGACGGGGCCTCGCCCGGCCCTGCGGCAAGGAGATCCCCCATGACGGCGAGAAAGACCATCACCCGCATCGCGGCAGCCGCGCTCGGCGTTGCCACTCTCGTCGGCGCGACTCTCGCGACGGCACAACAGATGTCCTTCTTCCGCATCGGCACCGGCGGCACCGCCGGCACCTATTTCCCGATCGGCGGCCTCCTCGCCAACGCCATCTCCAACCCGCCCGGCTCGCGCGAATGCGACAAGGGCGGCTCCTGCGGCGTGCCCGGCCTGATCGCCACCGCGGTCGCCTCCAACGGCTCGGTCGCCAACATCAACGGCATCGTCGCCGGCTCGCTGGAGAGCGGCCTGACCCAGTCCGACGTCGCCTTCTGGGCCCATTCCGGCACCGGCGTCTTCGACGGCAAGCCCAAGGTCGAGGAACTGCGCGCCATCGCCAACCTCTATCCCGAGACCATCCATCTCGTCGCCCGCAAGGGCTCCGGCATCAAGTCGCCGGCCGATCTCAAGGGCAAGCGCGTCTCGCTCGACGAGCCGGGCTCCGGCACGCTGATCGACGCCCGCATCGTCATGGGCGCCTACGGCGTCACCGAGAAGGACGTGAAGGCCGAGTATCTGAAGCCCAACGCCGCCGGCGACCGGCTGCGCGACGGCGCGCTCGACGCCTTCTTCTTCGTCGGCGGCTATCCGACCGGCGCCATCTCCGAACTCGCCACCTCGGCCGGCATCGAGCTGGTGCCGATCGGCGGGCCGGAAGCCAAGAAGATCCTCGCCGACTACAAGTTCTTCGGCCCCGACAAGGTCCCGGCCGGCACCTACAAGGACGTCGGCGAGGTCGAGACCGTCTCGGTCAACGCCCTGTGGGTGACCTCGGCCAAGCAGCCGGAGGAGCTGATCTACGGCATCACCAAGGCGATCTGGAACGACAATTCGAGGAAGCTCCTCGATGCCGGCCACGCCAAGGGCAAAGTGATCCGCAAGGAGACGGCGCTCGACGGCGTCGGTGTGCCGCTGCATCCCGGCGCCGAGAAGTTCTACAAGGAAGCCGGTCTGCTGAAGTGAGACGAGGCGCGGCGCGGGCCATCGCCCGCGTCCACTCGATGCCGCGTCTCCCGGCGCGGCCCCCGGTGCCTGCCGAGATCGGATCTCCCATGTCGCAATTCGAACTCGACGAAGCGAAGGCCCGCGACCTCGAGGAGAAGTTCGACGCGGAGATCCGTTTCCGCCCGCTCGCGCCCCTCGGCGGCGCCATCGTCGGGGCGGCGCTCGTCGTCCTGTCGATCTTCCACTACTGGACCGCCGGCTTCGGCCTGCTGCCCGAGCTGACCCATCGCGGCGTCCATCTCGCCTTCGTGCTCGGGCTCGTCTTCCTGGTCTTCCCCGCCCTGCGCATGCGCGAGGTGGCGGCGACCGACGCCCTCCATCCCCTCGGCATTCCGGTCTGGGACTGGGGGCTGTTCGCGCTGGCCATCGTCGCGGTGCTGCACGTGCCGCTGATCCCGCTCGACGACCTCGCCTTCCGGGTCGGCAACCCGTCGACGACCGACGTCTGGCTCGGCGGCGCCCTGGTGCTGCTGCTGCTCGAGGGGACCCGGCGGACGACCGGCTGGCCGTTGCCGGTGATCGCCATCGCCTTCATCGCCTACGCGATCTTCGGCCGCTCGATCCCCGGCATCTTCGTCCATCCCGGCGCCACCCCGAGCCAGTTGATCAACCACCTCTATCTGACGACCCAGGGCATCTACGGCGTCCCACTCGGTGTGGTGGCGACCTACGTCTTCCACTTCGTGCTCTTCGGCGTCTTCGCCACCCGCATCGGCCTCGGCCAGCTCTTCCTCGACTGCGCCGCCTGGGTCGCCGGCCGCTACGCCGGCGGACCGGCCAAGGTGTCGATCTTCGGCTCGGCCCTGTTCGGCATGATCTCCGGGTCGTCGGTCGCCAACGCCGTCACCGTCGGCTCGCTCACCATCCCGATGATGGTCCGCCTCGGCTACAAGAAGCACTTCGCCGCGGCGGTGGAATCGACCGCCTCGACCGGCGGCCAGATCACCCCGCCGATCATGGGCGCCGCCGCCTTCCTGATGATCGAATTCCTCGATCTGCCCTACACGACGATCATCCTGGCGGCGATCGTCCCGGCCTTCATGCACTTCCTCGGCGTCTTCGCCCAGGTGCATTTCGAGGCCAAGCGCGACGGGCTGCGCGGCCTCACGCCCGAAGAGATGCCCGACATCAAGGCCGCCTTCGCCCGCGACTGGCCGACGGTGATCCCGCTGATCGGGCTCATCTACATGCTGTTCTCGGGCTACACGCCCTATCTCGCCGCCTTCACCGGCATCACCCTGTGCTTCTTCGTCGGGCTGCTCAACCCGAAGCGGCGGATGAAGCCGATCGAGATCTTCGAGGGCCTGCGCGACGGCGCCAAATACGCTCTGGCGGTGGGTGTCGCCTCGGCGACCGTCGGCATCGTCATCGGCGTGGTGACGCTGACCGGCGTCGGCTTCAAGATCTCCTTCATCGTCACCTCCTCGGCCCTCGACTTCGCCCAAGGCGTGGCGACGTGGCTTCCAGCCTGGATCATGGGGGTGAAGACGCTGACGCTGCTCTTCACCCTGATCCTGACGGCGCTCGTCTGCATCATCATGGGCTGCGGCATCCCGACAACCGCCACCTACATCATCATGGTGACGGTCGCCGCCCCTGCCCTCGGCCTACTCGGCGTCGAGCCGATCGTGGCGCATTTCTTCGTCTTCTATTACGGTGTACTCGCCGACATCACCCCACCGGTGGCGATCGCCGCCTACGCGGCGGCGGGCATGGCCGGAGCCGACCCGTTCCGCACCGGCAACACCGCCTTCCGCCTGGCACTGGGCAAGGCGCTGGTCCCCTTCGTCTTCGTCTTCTCGCCGTCGATGCTCCTGGTGGTGAAAGGGTTCTCGTGGAACGAGATGATCCTGGCGACCGCCGGCTGCATCGCCGGCATCGTCTTCCTCTCGGCGGCGTTCTCGCGCTATTTCCTCACCAACACCAAGCCGTGGGAGCGGCTCCTGCTGGCGGTCTCGTCGATCCTGCTGATCGCCCCGGAGCTGTGGTCGTCGCTGATCGGCCTGGCGCTGGTGGTCCCGGTGGTGGCGACCCAATGGCGGCGCGTGCGGATCGAAGCGCGCGCGGCGATGGTGTGAGAGAAGGCGGCTGCAACGGGGCAATTCGTCGTCGTCGGATACCGCGATTTCAGGCAGTTTCGGCGAGTCTTCGGACCCAATCCTTCATGGCATCGAGAAGTTCGAAGGTCGGGTAGTCGCGGATGTCGTCTTCGGAGAATCCCAGAGCGATCTGTCGCTCGTAGTGCCAAGCTTGGAAGTCCTCGTAGCGATCGAGGATGCGCCGCGGTCCCATCGTCTCGGTTCCGGCGACCTGTGCCAGCCAATTCCTGACCTTGCGTACCGCGATCTGAAAGTCGGCGCCGTGTGCCGCGATATCGCAGCCCGCGAGGTCGGAGAGAGCCGCCTGATAGCGGAACGGCCTTTCCTCGAGGATCAGAATGTTCTTCGTCGCCCAATGTGCTCCGGCGAATTGCCGGCAACCGTAGTCGACGCCGAGCTCGAACGGCATGTTGAGACGATACCGCTCACCTCGCTCCGTTGCTTCACAACGGCTGAGATCGTGGATCGAGTAACGCGATGCCGTGATGAGTCTTTTGATCTTTTCCAATCGAACCTGACCGGAATCGACGGTTTCGGTCGCGATTCTGGGGATGAAGCCGAGGGCGACGACGCAGAAGAGAGTCGCCTGGAGAATCGGCGCGTAGTCCGGGTCGAACGGGCAGTTGATGAAGACGGATCGGTCGAAATCGTCCGACACATCTCACCCCTTCGACGGGCAGAAAGTGCAATTATAGGAACAACGTTCACGAATTCGACCGTCTCGGCCGTGAATATAGAGTTCGGTGCCCTGGGTCCGAGCGAGATCGCGGGCCCGTTCGATCGCTTCGATCTGTGTGTCGAAGATACCGGTGGCCCGCGACGCACCGGTTCGCCGAACGATCCACTTGCTCCCACGGGGAGCAACGTGTTGGCCATTCCCGCTCATCTCGGCAGTCTCCCGAACCGACCCCGACAATGTAGGAGAGTTTCTCCTTGTTCGCCAGTTCGCCGAGCAGATCCGCTCGTGGATGGCCCTTCGGACCCTCCCGGCGCACCCCTCAGTTCACCCCGAGCTTCTTCTGCAGGTTGGTCGACGAGGTGGTGTACTGGAAGACGATGCGCTTGTCGGGGTCGACGATGCGCTTGGCCGCCTGGGACATCAGCGCCGCCTCGTGGAAGCCGGAGAGGATCAGCTTCAGCTTGCCCGGATAGGTGTTGATGTCGCCGATGGCGAAGATGCCGGGCTCCGAGGTCTCGAACTTCTCGGTGTCGACCGGGATCAGGTTCTCGTGGAGATTCAGGCCCCAGTCGGCGATCGGGCCGAGCTTCATGGTGAGGCCGAAGAAGGGCAGCATGCGGGTGGCAGGGGCCTCGACGATGGTGCCGTCGTTCTTCTTGATCACCGCGGCGGAGAGATTGGCGCCCTCGCCCTTCAGCTCCTGCACCTGACCGATGACCAGCTCGACCTTGCCCTCGGCGACCAGCTTGCGCATCTGCTCGACCGAGTGGGGGGCGCCGCGGAAGTCGTCGCGGCGATGGACGAGCGTCACCGACCTGGCGATCGGGGCGAGGTTGATGGTCCAGTCGAGGGCCGAGTCGCCGCCGCCGACGATGACGATCTCCTGATCGCGAAAGGCGTCCATCTTGCGCACCGAATAGAACACCGAAGTGCCTTCGTAGACCTCGATGCCGGGGACCGGCGGGCGCTTGGGCTGGAACGAGCCGCCACCCGCCGCGATCACCACCACCTTGGCCAGGAACTCGGTGCCGGCGTCGGTCACCACCCGGAAACCGGCGCCGCCCTCCAGCCGCTCGACCCGCTCGACCTGCTGGCCGTAGTGATGGGTCGGATGGAACGGCCTGATCTGCTCCTGCAGCTTGTCGATCAGCTCCAGCGCCCCGATCACCGGATAGCCGGGAATGTCGTAGATCGGCTTCTCCGGATAGAGCTCGGCGCACTGACCGCCCGGCTTGTCGAGGATGTCGATCAGGTGGCAGCGGAGATCGAGCAGCCCCAGTTCGAACACCGCGAAGAGGCCGACCGGCCCGGCTCCGATGATGACGACGTCGGTGGTGATGGCTTCGGACATGGACGGTCTCTTCGGTCGAGGGAACGAGGCGGACGACGGAAGGCGCCGGCCCGCAGGGGCCGCCGCCGCATCGCGACGAACGGATCGCCGGCTTCTCTAGACGGAAGCTCTCGCGGGCGAAAGAAACGCTTTTTCGCGCGACCCGCAAGTCGGCGAAATCGATACCCTTCGCCGCACGCGACGATGGTCCGGCCCCGCCGCTTGCCGGATCAGGCCTGCTTCTCGGGGATCTCGACGACGAGACCGTCCCAGTCGGCGACGATCTTCATCTGGCAGGACAGCCGCGACGTCGGCCGGACGTCCCAGGCGAAGTCGAGCATGTCCTCTTCCATCGGCTGCGGCCCGCCGACCTTCTCGTACCAGTCGGCCGCGACATAGACGTGGCAGGTGGCGCAGGCGCAGGCGCCGCCGCATTCCGCCTCGATGCCCGGCACGCCGTTGCGCACCGCCGCCTCCATCACCGTCGAACCGATCTCGGCGTCGACGACGATCTCTTCCTGGCCGTGGGGGATGAAGGTGATCTTGGGCATGTGGGCCTCGGAGCTGGGCATGCGGGAGTGGCTCGGGTCGCGCCGCCGCCGGCAAGGCGCGTCGCGCGCCCTCGACTTGGCCCCTTCGCGGCCCGTCGTCAAGTCGAAGCGGCCCGTCGACAGCTCGAACGGGCCGCACTTCGTGGATTTCGCGTGGTGACGGGGGGCTTCAGGCGGCGGGAGCCAGGAGTTCCGCGACGAACCGCTCGACGTCCTCGACGGCTCGGGCGAGATCGGCGGCGAGGCCCGCCGCTTCCCGCTCGCTCGCCGTCTCCAGCGCTTCGGCGAGCCGCCCCACCTTCGTCGCACCGACCGCGCGGGCCGATCCCTTGAGGCGATGGGCGTATTCGGCGCGCGCGGTGGCGTCGCCCGCGGTGGCGATGACGCGGACGAGCCCCGCGCCCTGTTGCACGAAGAGGCGCAGCACCTCGCGCTCGAGATCGGCCGATCCGAAGGTCTGGCGCGCCAGATGGACGAGATCGACCGGTGCCGGCTCCCGCCTCGCCGTCGCGATCAGGGCGGCGGCCTCGACCGCGCTCGTCGGTTCGATCCCCACCATGTTCATCACTCGCTCTCCCACCCGTCGTCCCTCGTGGTTCGTGGGAAGCGAGTATGCCGACGCTCGACATCGACCCGGTTAAGACCGGACCGCCGATCCGCCGTCTTCGTCGAAGAGGGTGAGGGAAGAGTGAACGGCGCTCAGATCGGGTCGGTCGCCCCCGCCGGCGGCTCCGCGCCGAGCAGGCGGTAACCCGCCGCCGTCAGCCGCGCCACCACCCAGTCGGGTTTGATCGGGTTGGCGAACCACGGTTCGGCCCAACCACGGGCGATGCACACCCGAATCGTCTCGTGCGCCACTTCGCGCCCATCGGCGTCGAACAGCGGCAGCTTGCCCCCCGGCTGCCCCAGACCGCGGGTGAGATAGGCGCGCTGGGCCACACTCGGCGGCGCACCGGCCCCGCCTCGGGCCCCCCGGCCGCTCTCCGCGGATTTCCCCGCCGACTTCGCCTTCGCCCCCGCCATGATCCACACCCGTTAACGATGATCGCCGAAACGCGGCAACGACTGTTTCATAATCGTTAATGTGCCATTACCATTCGACTGCGGCAATCTGCGAGGAGGCTGACCGGACGACCGTGGTCGCGCGGTTGTCTCCACGCACGCACGGCATCCCCCACTCCCCGGACCGGCGGCGGTTCGAGATCGGTGGCCGGCGATGTCCCGGGCTACGACCCGATCCGCCCCTCGGCACGGAGACGCTCCGAGGATCGTCCGGGCGGGTCGAAGAGTACGGTGTACGGACGCGAGGCGAAGACCCATGGCGACCCATCCCACGAAGACCATCGACCCCGTCGAGGCAGCGCTCTCCGCGGTCGAAGAGGCTCTCAAGCTCGATCTCGAGGGCACCCCGGCGGAGAAGCCGGCGGAGGCGCCTCAGGTCAAGCCCGAGCCCAGGGCCGAGTCGCCCGCCGACAAGGCCGCCCGGTCTGTCGAAGCCGCACTCGCCGAGCCCACGCCCGCCGCGCCGCCGAAGCCGGCGGCCAAGGTCGAGCCCGAAGCCAAGCCCAGAGCCGGCGGCGACGCCCGCGCCGAGGCGCGCAAGGCCGCACTGCAGACGCCCGAACCGGCCAACGATCCCGCCGTCGCGCCCACCCGCGCCGCCGCCAACGACGACCGCCGTGCCGTCTCCGGCGTCACCTACGCCCTGACCCGCCGCCCTTCGTCGGCGCCGTACTGGTTCGCCTTCCTCGCCTCCCTCGCCTGGGCCGGCGTCACCGGCTGGCTGGTGTGGACCAGCTTCGTCGGTCCGACCCCCGACCTCGCGGCTCTGGCGAGCCATCCGAACTTCCTCTTCGCCGCCGCCGGCGTGATCCTGCCCGTCCTGCTGCTCTTCGGCTTCGCCGTACTGCTGCGCCGCGCTCAGGAACTCAGATTGACAGCCCGCTCGATGACCGAGATCGCCCTGCGTCTCGCCGAGCCGGAGACCAACGCTCAGGAAGCCGTCGTCTCGGTCGGTCACGCCATCCGCCGCGAGATGGCCGCCGTCGGCGACGGGCTCGAGCGCGTCGTCGCCCGTGCCGGTGAGATCGAGGTACTGGTCCACAACGAGGTGTCGTCGCTGGAGCGCGCCTACGGCGAGAACGAGTTGCGCATCCGCTCGCTGATCGAGGAACTGGTCAATCAGCGCGAAGCCATCGTCAACAATTCCGAGCGCGTCCGCTCCGCCATCTCCGGCGCCCACGAGGGCCTCGCCGGCGAGTTGATGACCACCCG
>ERZ1645187.2762-NODE-2762-length-15228-cov-3.903776_pt1 | contig 15228 bp, 16 predicted proteins | sample MGYA00575352_ERZ1645187 | MGnify/ENA primary metagenome ERZ1645187 (study PRJEB40837, sample SAMN11349314) | freshwater sediment metagenome | isolation source: river sediment | host: Sediment | place: India: Wazaribad , New Delhi | collected 2017-02-21 ...
GCTTGCTGCGTGTGCTGGGGTAGTAAATGAATCGCACAAGCACAATGACAACAATTAAATTGAACGCAAAACTTAGTAATAGATTGCTTAACTCACTCATTTTGAGCTCCTTCGGATATTCTTTTGATCTGTAGTAATGTTTTCTTTATTGAATTTTTCTTTACAGAATCAAATACAAGTGAAGTACCCACGCAGTATTTACTGAAACTTTGTGTGGGAATATGCTGTTCTCGCATCATGCGCCTGAACGGGGAGAGATGATCATGCCCGTTCTGCTTCACCTCCGCGACCGCGACCCCTTCCAGTAATGAGATGTGATCAGCATTGTAAAATGCGATATCGACATCGATCGTTACCCTCTCACAACTTTCCAGGTTCACGAGGGTGATGCGGGTGAAAGTATTCCAGGTTTTGGGTTCAAGGTAATCATTCCCCCAGGGGATGAACTGGTCAAGCCATTTGCCGGCTTCACTGGTCACACGGCGTAACGGTGCCTGGGTGAGCAGACGCTTTTTGATCGTGCGGTCTTTACGTGTCTTGTGTTTCACTTCCAGGTAATTGAGGTGTGTGTCCAGGTACTCCCTGGAGCGAACTTTATAGCGCTCCGCCAGACCGTTGACATGATTGTTGTATAACCTGAATCCTGGGGTATCAAAATAGAGTGTGCGGTAATGGTTGAGGGGATTTCCATTCACCACCAGCACGCGGTATTCAGTCTTCAACGCCAGCAACGTGTGCTGCAGGGTCGCGAAGGAAAGCACATACTTGTGGTCCACACGATTTAACAAGGCGACGGAATCCATTTCGTTGAGCGAGATGGGTTGGAACCCTTCCAGAATGGCAGTCAGGTTGGTGATCAATGAGCGCCGGGAGCGATTGCTTCCAATAATGCGCCAATTATGTCCGCCCATCTCCGCGGGGTTCGTAAATGTTAGCATTGAGGATGTGTTGGTCATTTTTGTTCCATTTAATAATGCTCATGTGGTTATGCTGATGATAAACGATGTGTGCCGTATACTGGTTTATTTCTTGTATAACCCCGGGATACGGTAAGAACAGCGGGGCGCATTTCGCGCCCCGCTGTTCGGGTCTTACCTGCGGTGTCCTCCGCCCGGTCCCTGGCTGAAGACATTACCGATCGTGGTCAGGACCGAATTAACTGAAAAGCTGTCATATTGACTCCCGCCGGAGTAACCGACCAGAGTGGATAGACCGTCAGTGACCTCACCTGTAGCTGCACCACCGGTGTAGATGGTATAGTCAGACCCGGTCACGAGATCAGGTGAGGAAAACACGACGGATTGATAATCCTTGGCTGGCGTAAAAGTGAGAAGCGAGTTACCACTTTCATCCTCAATATGGAAGGTCGTATTGGCGGGCAGTCTTGTGTCAAAATTCAATAGCAAGGAATTCTGGGTGGAGGATTCACTCAAACCCATCGCCATTCCGGCGCTGCCTGCAGCGATCAATGTTCCGCCGGAGATGTTAAAGGTGTCCATGTAATCCAACGCGCTGTTCATACTCTCTGTCGGTCCGTTAACCAGCACCACACCACCGGTCATTTCCGCGCTGCCATTGACATCAATACCGTCACCATCAGCGTTGACGACCACGTAACCACCGTTGATATATAGGAAGTAATCTCCGGACGCGTTGAAGGCATCATGACCAAGGCCGCCGGGTTGCCCACCGGGTTGGGGTGGCGCACCAGTTCCCGGATCACCAAACCAGCCCCCCTGCATCCCGGAGCCATCCACACCGGATGCCACGTTGATACCATCATCGCTGGAATTGATGTGCAGGTTGCCGGCGTTGAGCGTGATCACCGCGCTTTCAATACCCTCATAACTCTCACTGATCTCGATCTCTCCGCCGTTAATGGTCAGCGTAGTATCAGCATGCATGCCATCATCACCACTTGCCAGGTACAAACTGCCAGCGTTAACCGTGATGTCGCTGTTTGAGTGGATGGCATCATCCGCGGCATTCACGCTGATGGTACCGCCATTGATCTCGACGCTCGCCAGCCCCTTGATGCCCTTGGCGGACAGAGATTCGTCCAACCAGGTACCACTACCGCCACCGGAAGCGAGTGTCAGCGTACCGTTATTGACCACCACATTCATCTCGGCGGTGATGGCATCCCCCCCGGCGGTGACCTGCAGATTTCCTCCTTCGATCTGGATATACCCCAGAGACGGATCATCTTCCTCGTCAGATTTCAGACCGTCACCCGTCGTGTTCACGATGATGTTACTATCCTTGATCACCAGGTAATCCTTGCCGCGGATGCCGTCGTCCACCGCGTTGACCACGAGCGTTCCACCGGCGATCAACAGGCCGTCCTTGCTGCTGATGCCATCCAGGTAGTTCGCGTTGACGGTTAACTTCCCGCTGCCATAGAGGGTCAGGTTTGATTTACTAAACAGGGCGGCGTTCGGTTCATTTTCCTCCGGATCAGCCAGAGTATAAGCTGAACCATCGGTTAGTGTGTTCTCGCTGTCCTCCGCGAGGATGATGATCACTTTTTCTGCGTTGGTGATGTACAGCGGAGCGCTGGTGGTGCTGGTGATGGCGGCGTTATCCAGGATGAGCCGCACGGTTCCCTTCCCCTCTGTGTCGACGATCACCTGGCCGTCGGCCAGGGTGCCGCTCAAACGGTAGGTACCAGCCTGGCGGATCGTTACCGTGCTTTGCGTTATTTCCACTCCCGCAACGTCCACACCGGCGGTTAAATCCTCCAACGAGGTCAGAATCTCATCATCCATGTTCCAGGTGTAATCCTCCGCCTTTTCATGGGTATCCGCCAGGACCATTACGGTCTCGGGTGTTGCTATGACAGAACTGTCCGTTTCTGCGGTTTCAATTGTTGCTGGAGTAGTGCTTTGAACTTCCGTCGTTGCTGTGGATCCAACCGGCGCTGCGCTGGGTGCCGTACAGGCTGCCAGGCTGGCGATGAGCAGTAGCGTAACTATAATCAATATTGGCTTTTTCATTTCATTCTCCGAGAGTTCGATTAACCGGGTAGTAAATATCCGGGTAATTTCATTCTATGAAAAAGCCTGTCCAGCGGGTATAGATCTGGTATAGACCGGAAATTATGTAGTGATAAGCAGGAAATTTTACGTCATAAATCACAAAGCGGGCTAAGCGCCCGCTTTGTAAGCCCGTAGTGGTCGTTCCCGCGCCCGGGCATGCTCCACGATCGGCGCGGGGTAATCCTGGCCAATAATGACCTTAACAGCTGATTGCTCCAGCGGGCTCATTTCCCAGGGTGTGTGGATGAACTTGTCCGGAACCCCCGCCAGTTCCGGCACCCAACGACGCACATAGTCACCCTGCGGGTCGAATTTTTTCCCCTGCAGCACCGGGTTAAAGATCCTGAAGTAGGGCGCCGCATCGGTGCCGGTGCCGGCGGTCCATTGCCAGCCGCCATTGTTGGCGGCCGGATCACCGTCAACGAGGTGCTGCATGAACCAGCGTTCACCCTCCTGCCAGTTGATCAGCAGATCCTTTACCAGGAAGGAAGCGGTGATCATGCGCGCGCGGTTGTGCATCCAGCCGGTTGCAGCCAGCTGACGCATCGCGGCGTCCACTACCGGGTAGCCGGTTTGCCCCTGCTGCCAGGCTCGCAGGTCACCTGCTGCATCGCGCCAGGGGATGTTGCGCAGCCCTGCGTTGAAGGCGGTACCGAGGACGAATGGGAAATGATACAGGATCGCCTGGTAGAACTCGCGCCAGATCAGCTCGTTGATCCACACTGCGCAGCCCTTGTGCACCATGGCATCATCACTCTCCCCGGCGAGGTCCATGGCTGCAGCCACAGCAGCGCGCGCGGACAGCATACCAAAACGCAGGTACGGAGATAGGGCGGAGGTGCCGTCGAGATCCATACGATTGCGCGCGTCAGCGTAATCACGCACCGGGCCGGATAAAAAGGCTTCCAGCCGGCGAATGGCTTCCGTTTCTCCTGCCGGGAATTGCTCAGTTGAGGGTGTGGACGGGATTACCTGTGTATCAAGCAGAGGAAACGGTGGCAGGCTGGTCGGTAATGGATGCGTGTAGCCGGAAAATGGTAGCGCTTTCCACACTTTGCTGAAAGGTGTGAAAACGGTGTAAGGACTGCCATCCGTTTTGGTGACCAGCGTGGGCGGGTGAACCCCCAATCCGTGCACGAGCCTCAGGTTGACCAGCTTCGCCACGGCCGCGTCACGCCGCACCGCGTACGGGCTGTAATCCTCCTCGGCGAACACTGAACCGGCACCGCTTTCCGCGGCAAGGTGGGGGATTTCGCGCAGCGGGTCACCACGGCGAATCAGCAACCCGGATCCCAACTGTTGCAGGTCTGCCTGGAGGGAGCGCAAGCCGGAGAAAAGGAAAGACTGCCGATTTTCCGCGGGTTTGGCCAGCAATTGCTCATCCAAAACGAATACCGGGAGCACTCCCTCGTCCCCGGCCAGGGCGGCAGCCAGGGCAGGGTTATCGCGCAGGCGCAGGTCGCGCCGGATCCACCAGATATTCATCGACGAATCTCCAGATCAACGGGTGGCTTATTCACGACCACCACGCACCAGTTGCATGATCTCATCACGGGTGGAATAGATCTTCACCAGTTTTCCGTCCTGCATCATCAGCACGCGATCAACGTATTCGCACATGCGCAGGTCATGCGTCACCATGATGCCGGCACGTTGTTGTTCATGAATTAGCCCGGCAAAGGTTTCCACCACCTGGTAGGCGCGTTCGGTATCCAGGCTGGCGGTCGGTTCATCCGCCAGGACCAGGCTGGGATTGTGGATCAGGGCGCGGGCGATGGCCACGCGCTGCTGCTGACCGCCGGACATCTGTCCGGGCAGGTTGTGCAGCCGTTCTCCGAGACCGAGGCGGGCGAGCAGTTCGCGTGAACGCAGTTTTCCCGCCTTATCCAGGCGGTTGTTCAGACGCAGCATCAATTCAACGTTCTCAACGGCGGAAAGGTAGGGGACAAGGTTGTTCGCCTGGAAGGTGAAACCGATCTTTTCGCGACGCATGGAAACCCGTTCCTTATCGTTCATTGCGGCCAGGTCGCTGCCGTCCAGCAGGATCTGTCCATTGCTCGGTTGGAGCAGCGCAGCCAGCATGGATAACATGGTCGTCTTGCCGGATCCGCTCGGTCCAACCAGCGCAACGAATTCCCCTGCGGCCACGTTCAGGCTGACTTCATCCACCGCGTTGATCGTACCAAAATCGGTCTGGTAGATCTTGCTGACGCCTTTTGTTTCGAGAGCGTATTTACCATTTGTGTTCGTGTTCATGATGACAACCCCAGTGCCTTGAGCGGCTCGATGCGTGTGGCGTAGCGAATGGAAACCAGCCCGCCCAATGGCCCGATCAACAGCAGGGCAACCAGCGCCAGCGCGGATGTGGTTCCGTTGAACACAATGGGCACGGTGGGCGGGAAAGTGAGCGAAAAGACAAAGGTCAGCAGACCGCCGATTGCGACGCCAATGATGGTGACAACGATGATCTGAATGACCGAAGCCCAGGCGACGACCGGATTGGCTGCGCCGATGGCTTTCAACACACCGATCTGCGCCACCTTTTGCAGGATCTGGATCTGGAAAAAACCGCCGATCACCAGGATGCCAATGAAGAGGGTAAACCCGCCCTGGGTGTTGAGCGTGCTCTGTTGAGCTGAATAGCCCGGCAGCGCCTGGATGGCCTGTTTGAGAGTGGCGGCTTCGACATTATTCACCTGCGCGTTGATGCGCTGTTGCACAACCTCGCTCTGCTCCGGGTCAGCCAGTTTGACGATGACCACGTTGGCAACCGGGTTGGAAAGGTTGACCTCGGCTTCTGATTTAGGCCGCACACGGTCCCAGGTATTGAAAGGCAGGAAGATGGAAGGCTGGAGTGAATACTGTTGACCATCGCTGATGCCCACAACCTGGAGGGTGAAGAACTCATCCTTGGTACCCTGGGTGGTGCGCAGGGTGAGGGTGTCACCCACCTGCAGGTTGGTGCGGTAGGCGGTGTTGCTGTCGATGATAACCTCATCTGCCAGGTCAGTGCTGAGCTGCCGGCCTTCCAGGGCTGGTGGTTCTCCGACGTGCCCCGGTTCGATTCCCAGAATGGCCACCTTGAGCGGTTCCTCCGGCAGTATCAGGGTGGCGCTGGCGGTTCCCAGCATACCGGCGTCCGCCACGCCATCCACCCGTCGGATGGATGCCAGCCGATCGCGGCTGAGGCGGCTGGCGGCGATCAAATTCTCTGATTTTGCCTGGTAAACGAGCAACTGGCCGTCGAGCTTGGAGATGTATTCGCGGTTGCCATTGCCCAGGCCTTCACCCAGTGCGGCGATGAAGAGAACCAACAGGGTGATCAGGGCGATGACCAGGCTCACCAGCAGGAAGCGGCCGCGGTTGCGCCATACTTCTTTTACTGCCAGGTAACCTGCTAACGATAATATTTTTCCCATAATGCTTTTCCTCTCCCGGTCAGGGTTGGAAGTAAACGGCAGCTGTCATGCCCCAACGCATGGCAGGGTCAATTTCATTGACTGCGATGGTCACAGTGTATGTTGTGTCGCCGCGTTTTTCCTCGTAGCGGGCGTTAATGTGGGTGACAACACCGGTGAGCTTCAATTCAGGTAAAGCATCCACTACCACTGTCACCGCATCGCCAGGTGCGACTGATGCAACCTGCGTTTCACTCAGGTTGTCGGTCTTCACTACCCAACCCGCAGGGTCGGCTATGGCAAACAGGGGGGTTCCCGCGGCGATCTTCTGACCCGGCTGCAGGGCGAAACCGACTACGACCCCATCCAGGTTGGCTTTGAGTTGCTGGGCAGCGACCAGCGACTGGGCGCTTGACAGGGCGGCGTTGGCAGAATCGAGCCTGGCCTGCGCTGGCTGCAGCAATTGACTGTCAACTCCAGCGCCTTCCTCGAGCCTGGTAAGTTCGTCTTCAGCCAATACCAGGGCGGCCGTGGCAATATCCAGCAGCGCCTTGTTCTCGGCGCTGTCATCCACGTCGTAATCAGCCTGCGCGTCTTCCAGGGCTTCCTGGGCGTTCAATACCTTTAACTGACCCTGGGCGAGCGCTAACGCGGCGGATGCATTGAGATTATCCAATGCCTGTTGCGCCGCGAGGAATTCCTGTTCAGCACGGGCGAGAGCCAGCGCAGCGTCCGGTGCAGGTTCCAGGCTGGCGAGAGGTTGACCATTAGTTACGAGATCTCCATCCTGCACCTGCACGGATGCAACCGTGCCCGGTATGTTAAAGGATTGTTCCAGCCAGTTTACAGGTAGCAGGCGTCCTTCCGCGATGATGGCAGCCGGTATCACGTTGGGCTCCGCAGTAGTAGCGGCAGGGGTGTCAGCAGCGCTGCAGGCGGTCAGCGTGAACAACGCTGTGATAACAAGGATCAGGATAAGGCTAAATCTTTTCATTTTATTGTCTCCAATGTTAGTTTGGTTAATCATCTACTCCGGGACCCACCGGTCCTTCAAAAGGCACGTCCCAATTGGTGGAAAGCACGCCGGATAACAGCAACTCCAGGGGAGGATGATCGGCGATATGATCGTAATAATATGGCAGGGCGATGCGGCAGTCCTTCGTGATAATAAAAGTGCCGGACATTTGCATGGCATCCTGGCCGGCGGGGGGAGGTTCCACCCGGTAGCCTTTCTTACGCGCGCGCGAGATGGCGCTCCAGACATTGGGGTTAAGGAAGGTCTGGAAGAGATTACCGCGTTCCAGTCCATAAGCTTCGTAGGCTTTGCGCTCCGGATCCGCCAGCAGCAACAACCCCGGGGCAAATTCAGCGGCGAACAGCTCAGCGGCTTCCGGTGTACCCTGGGTGATAACAGCGAGCGTAAGCCCGGCTTCCGTGATCTTTTCCTTACCGGCTACGAGGTCGTCGAGCATTTCCTTACATTGCGTACAGCCGAAATGCCGGGTGAACGCCAGCAGCAAAGGTCGCTCCTGCCACAGGCTGGAAAGCTGGACAGGATAGCCGGAAGTGTCCTGAAGCAGGATATCAGGAGCAGCGTGGTAGAAATTCAGATGTTTGTCTTTTTGCATGGTTCTCCTTAAGTTCTAGTTGCGCAAGGGTGTATTTTCGTAGATCTTGGTATCCAGCCACCGGGTGACTGGTGCGCCTTGAATATCGAGCACATGGTGAATCGCATCGCGATAGGCTTTAAGGTAAGATTGCAGCCGATCATGGGAGATGTTCCGGCTGGATAGCAATTGCAGCACCCATTCCAGATCAGCCTCGATCCATTCCGGGCTGCCTAACGTGAGGGCGGCGTAAACGTCATTACCGAAGTGATAATTGGCTTCATTGAGGAAACTTACCGGCCATCCACTGCTGCGCATATTCTGAATGACCTGCATCTCGACCGAGACACGTTGCTCCATGAAGGATTGCGCCAGTTCAAGGTGTGGATTTTCTGGTGTGGGGAGTGTATGACGCAGGTTTTCAGCCAGGAGCGACTCTACGACCGATATGGAGGTACCGATCTCTTCCCCCAGAAAAACTGCCGAGATGCGCTCGCGTAGAGCCGGTACACGATTGAAGATCAATCCACCGTATGCCAGTTGTTTACCTGAAGCCTGTAACGCAAGGAAGGTTTCCTGTAGATTGGCGGCTGTGCGCAAGGTTTGGGCGGCCATGATGATCAGGTCCGGCTTTAGCTGCAAAACGGTATTCACCATCTGATCGATGGGAACATCAGCGCCGAGGTTAATGACCTTGAGGCCTTGGCGCCGCAGAAACAGGTCCAATTGCAGCACAGGCAGCGTATGCAATTCTCCGGTCGGGCAGCCCATGAGGATGGTCTGACTGCGGTTGGGGGGAGGGGTCATGCTGATCAGAGTTTGCAGACGCCGGCTGGCTAGTGAAGAAGCAAAATGCTCCTGTTGAACCGAAACCCTGTCTTCGTACCAGCCATTGCCGATCTCGTGCAACCCCTTTTCCATGATCTCAGTGCACACGGTCTCTACCGGGTGCAGGGCAAAGGCCAGGTTTAAGACCTCCTCTGACCGCGCTGAATTGAAATCAAGGCAGGCTCTCACCCAATCTCTCCGTAACTTGTCTATGCCGGTATCGATACTGGTGTCAGGTTCCTGGACGGGAGAGTGGTTGATCTGCGGTAAGTGGTTGAGTGGATCCTCACCCGCGTCGACAAGTGTATGCCATAGATCAACAGCGCGGCTGATGGTCAGACCTTCAGCCTGTTTCTTCATCAGCCACTTGATCACCTCAATGTCAAAAGCGGAATAGAGCCGGTGCCCACCTTCGGTGCGCTGCGGCTTGGGCAGGTCGTAACGACGTTCCCACGCCCGCAACAGGTCAGCCTTCAGGCCGGTCTCATGTAATACGGCGCTTAGATTGTATAGTGGGATTTTGTTCTGATCTGCCATTTATTCTCACAGTTAACAACGCGGGCTAAATACTACACAGCATTATTACGGAGGATTTTACATGTTTGTACAATAATTGTCAAGGTATATCTTGACAAAATCTTGACAAACCGTATGTATTTTGTTATGATGCTGTTTAATAGTCTGGATATTGATCGATCATGGAGTGCAAATGAGAGTTCTAATCACGGGTGGGACAGGTTTGATCGGAAGGGCGTTGACCGCTGACCTTCTTAAGGACGGACATTCAGTGATCGTTCTAACACGTGACCCACAGCGGGTGAAAGAGCCGTTCGCCGGCGTGGATTACCAGTCATGGGATGGCAAAACAGCCCGCGGTTGGGGTCACCTGGTGGAGGGAACAGAAGCGATCGTGAACCTGGCGGGCGCGAATCTTTCCGAAGGACTGTGGACAGAGGATCGTAAGCAGGCGATCCGTAACAGTCGGGTGGATGCCGGTCGCGCAGTAGTTGAAGCGATCGGCGCTGTGCAATCCAAACCTGCGGTACTGATTCAGGCTTCGGGGGTTGGTTATTACGGTGTAAAGAACCCGGATCTATTGGATGAAAGTGCTGAGAATGGGGATGATTTCCTTTCCGCCGTTAGCCGTGATTGGGAAGCTGCCACACAACCCGTAGAGGAAATGGGTGTGCGGCGGGTGATCATTCGCTCCGGTGTGGTTTTTAGCCCGCGGGGCGGAGCGCTGGCGCGCATGCTGCTGCCGTTCAAGCTTTTCGTGGGTGGACCGCTTGGCTCTGGTAGACAATGGCTTTCCTGGATCCACCTGGACGATGAGGTGCGTGCGATCCGCTTTTTGATCGACACAGTGGCGGCGCATGGAGCGTTCAACCTGGTTGCGGAAGCGGTGACAAACGCGGGTTTCGCGCGCGTGGCGGGCAGGATCATGCAGCGCCCTGCCTTCATTCCGGTTCCGGCGTTTGCGCTGCGCCTGGTATTAGGAGAGATGAGCACGGTCGTGCTCGATGGTCAACGGGCTTCTTCGAAGAAGTTGACTGATCTTGGTTTTCAATTCAAGCATTATGCATTGGACGAGGCCTTAAAGGACCTTGTTGAAAGAAAGTAAAAAAATCAACCTCAGGCTGACAATCAATCACGCCGGAAAGTAAAGGGAACCAATGAACAAGGATAATTACGTCAATTTGCTGTGATCGCTGCCATTGTGCTCATGATCGTGGTGAACGCGCTGGCGAATGCCCTGCCCATCAACGGTCAGAACACCGGGGAGATTTCCGACCGTTTCGATGTCTATTTCACCCCGGCGGGTTACGTTTTTTCCATCTGGGGTCTGATCTACCTGGGTTTGATCGCCTACGCTGTTTACCAGGCGCTACCCGCGCAACGTGAGAACCCCCGTTTGCGCAGGATCGGCTGGTGGGTGGTAATTGGCAGCCTTGCCAATACCGCCTGGATCTTCCTGTGGCACTACGAGGTCTTTCCGTTGACGCTGCCGGTGATGTTGGTCCTGTTATTGACCCTCATCGTCATTTATCTCTCGCTGGGTATCAACCGGGTAAAGGTCTCCACCGCCGAAAGATTGGCGGTGCATGTGCCCTTCAGTATCTACCTGGGCTGGATCACGGTGGCGACGGTTGCCAATGCTGCGGCTTTACTCGATTACATCAAATGGAATGCCTGGGGTATCTCTGAGGTGGCGTGGATGTGGATCATCCTGGCAGCGGTGCTCGTGATCGCGGTGATCGTGAACTTTACACGGCGCGACATCGCGTACGCGCTGGTCATCCTGTGGGCGGTTGCCGGTATCGGCATCAAGCATGCCACTGTGACCGGTGTGGCTGCGCCCGCCTGGATCACCTTCGCTGTGGTGGCGGTAACCCTGGTTTACGCCTGGTTCAGGAAGCGCGCTGCCTGAGCGAGCATGTAGGCTGGCATTGATGAAAAAAGCCCTGCTGGTTCTGCTTATCCTCCTGCTTCTGGTGATGACCGTGCCACTGGTCGTCCCGGTACCTCCGCTGGAAGGGACCGTGCCGCCGCGGGAGCTGGCAGATCCGGACAGTCAGTTTATCGAACTGAACGGGGTGGATGTGCACGTCAAGACCAGTGGGGCGGGAGAGCCGGTCTTTGTGCTGCTGCACGGCTTCGGCGCAAGCCTGTATTCGTGGAATGCAGTAATGACCTCGATCGCGGAAAACGGTCGGGTCATTGCTTATGATCGCACCGGTTTCGGGTTGACCGAACGACCGCTGAACTGGGTGGGTGAAAACCCGTACTCCAGTGAGGCGCAGCTGCAGCTGCTGTGGGCGCTGCTCGATCATTTTGCAATGGACAAGGCGATCCTGGTGGGCAACTCGGCCGGCGGCACGCTGGGGCTGCAATTTTCCCTGGCTTACCCGGAGCGCGTGCAGGGGCTCGTGCTGGTGGATCCGGCGGTTTACAGCGGTGGCGGCGCGCCAACATGGTTGCGCCCATTGTTGAACACACCCCAGGCGAAGCGTTTGGGTCCTTTGTTTGTGCGTCAATTTCTCGCCAAAGGATCCTCATTGTTGGATTCAGCCTGGTATGACCCGACATTGATCAGCTAGGAGACGCGCGACCTGTACACCAAACCGTTGCGCGCAGAGAATTGGGATAGGGCGTTGTGGGAGTTTACACTGGCCAGCCAGCCAACCCGCTTACCGGAACGTCTGGGTGAGATTGCACTGCCGGTGCTGGTGATCACTGGCGACAACGACCGCATTGTACCTGCTGAGCAAAGTGTACGGCTGGCGGGCGAGTTGCCTCAGGCAGAACTGGTTGTCATCCCACAGGCTGGCCATGTGCCGCATGAGGAAAAACCGGACCTGTTTCTTAACGCGCTGGAGAAATTTGTGTATACAATTAATAAGTAAGTGCTAAAGTAAATGGAGAAAAAATGCCAAAAGTAGAATTGAACAAACCCGCGCCGGACTTTGCCCTAGAGGATTTTTCCGGGCGTGTCGTGAAATTATCAGAATTAAATGGAAAAGCCAATGTCTTGCTGGTGTTCAATCGCGGCTTTACCTGACCATTCTGCCAGCGGCACATGGCGCAGTTGCGCCAGGACCAAGCAGAATTTGATCAGCGCGACACCAGGATCATTGTAGTGGGACCTGAAGACGCGGAGGCTTTTAAAAATTACTGGGAAAAGAATGACCTTTCCTTCATCGGCCTCCCCGATCCAAAGGTCAGTGTGTTGAAACTTTATGGGCAGGAAGTGAACCTGTTCAAATTAGGCCGCATGCCGGCACAGGTGATCGTTGACAAAGCCGGTGTCGCCAGGTACGCCCATTACGGTCATTCCATGTCCGATATTCCGGAAAACAGCGAATTACTCGCACTATTGGATCAGATCAACCAGGGATAAAGAGAAGAAGATGGTATTAACGGTATTGAAGATTATTGCATCTCTTGCCACAGCAGCTACCGGTTTGCTGGCGCTGGTGAAACCGGACGCAGTTTACGGTTTCACCGGATTGACCGCCACCGGCGCGCGCGGGATTTCCGAGATCCGGTCGATTTTCGGCGGGTTGTTTATCGTCATGGGCATTGCGCCACTTTTCCTGCGTCCGCAGGGATTCAGGATGCTCGGCATCGCATACCTGGCTATCGCACTTGCCAGGCTCTTTTCGATGATCTTTGATAAATCCTTTGATAATTCAAATATCATCAGCCTCGTGATCGAGATCGTCCTGGGTGTTATACTGGTACTGTAATAGGAGGGAGAATGACAATCAGAATAGTCACTGACAGCACCTGTGATCTGCCGGCGAGCACGATCGAAAATTACGGGATCAAAGTGCTTCCGCTATATATCAACGTCGGGGAACAGGAATTCCTGGACGGGATCGATATAACGAAGGAAGAGTTCTATGAAAAGCTGCCGGATTTTCCGGTTAACCCCACCACGGCTGTTCCTTCCCCATTGAAGTTCAAAGCGATCTACGACGCCTTGGCGGAGGAAGGCGCGACAGATGTGATTTCCATTCACATCTCTGAAGCGCTCAGCGCGATGGTGAACGTGGCGCGGGCGGCTGCCCAGGAAACGGTCTCCGCGGTCATTCACGTGATCGACGGGCACCAGCTCAGCCTGGGCACAGGTTTCCTCGTCGAAAAAGCCGCGGAACTGGCTGCCAGCGGACTCAAGGTAAAGGAGATCCTTGATGAGCTCAATTCCCAGATGAAGCGCTCACATGTCTTCGCCGCGCTTGACACCCTGGAATTTCTCAAACGCAGCGGACGCATGAATCGCTGGGTGAGCAATATCGGGTCGCTGCTGCAGATCAAGCCTATCCTCACCATGCACGATGGCCTGCCCGGTAACGAGAAGGTGCGTACGCGTGAAAAAGCGCTGCGGCGTGTTGTGGAAATGCTGGAAGCCGTCGGGAAGATCGAACGCGTTGCCCTGGTGCACACCCACGCCCCTGAGCGCATCGCAGATCTGCGCAGAATGGCTGCTCACCTGTTGCCCGCAGGCGACATTCTCACTGAGGATATCACGCCTGTGATCGGTGCCCATATTGGCCCGGGTGCGGCGGGTTTCGCCGTGATCGCCGCTGAATAGTCGGTAATAAGACAGGATCTTAATCATGGGATTTGTTTCAACTTACCTCGTACTGGCCGCGGTTATCTTTGGATTGATGATCCTGCTGTGGCTGCTCAGTCTAGCCTTGAAGAACTCAAGCATCGTGGATATCTTCTGGGGCAGTGGTTTTGTCATCTTCGCCTGGGTGGCCTTCTTCCTCACCCCTGAGGGTTACCTGCCCCGCAAGCTCTTACTCACCATCCTCGTGACCATCTGGGGATTGCGCCTCTCCATATACATACTCATCCGTAACTGGGGCAAACCGGAGGATTTTCGCTACCAGGCGTGGCGAAAACAGCATAGAGCCAATTGGTGGTGGTACAGCCTGTTGCAGGTGTTTCTGTTGCAGGGTTTGCTGTTGCTGAACATTGCCGCGCCGCTGCTGGCAGCGCAGTATAGCGCTACACCTGCCCGTTTGGGTGTGCTGGATTATCTAGCCATTCCGCTTTGGATCATCGGATTCATCTTTGAATCCGTTGGGGATCTGCAATTGAAGCGCTTCAAAGCCAACCCGGCGAATAAGGGCAAGGTAATGGATCGCGGGTTATGGCGTTATACCCGCCACCCTAATTACTTTGGAGATGCCACGCAATGGTGGGCTTATTACCTCATCGCGGCTTCTGCCGGCGGCTGGTGGACGATCTTCAGCCCTCTCCTGATGACTATGCTGCTGCTGCGGGTTTCCGGTGTGAAGCTGCTGGAAAAGACACTCGACACGCGGCCCGGCTATAAGGAATACTCCGAAAGAACCAGCGAGTTCATCCCCTGGTTTCCGAAGAAAAAATAGGCAGGTCTGGTATATAAAAAGGACTCCCGGTGAGGAGTCCTTTTTTGGTCTAAGGAGTGACAGTTGGGGTGGGCGTCTCGCGCACCAGGTAGATCTCAGGTATCCAGCCAACGCGGCCTTCAGCGTCCATCACTTCCACCCAGACCATCGCGTCAAACAACTCTCTGCCATAAAGCACGGTGATGGGCTGTCCTTCTTCCAGTTCACCGATCACTGGTCCACCCGGTTTCTGGAACATTTCAAGCCCCGGCGGTTCACGCAACCACACCTCGGCGCCGGATGGAGTGCTGGTGCTGGTCGGCGTGGCTGTTGCTGTAGCAGTGGGCGTAGGTGTATTGGTGGGTGTGGGACCGGGGGTGCTTGTAGCCGTCGGGGAAGGCGTGATGGTTGGGGTTGGCGGGGTCTTTGGATCCAATTGTTCGACAAAGCTCTGGTGGAGTGTGAGGGTGACAGG
>ERZ1645187.2764-NODE-2764-length-15222-cov-28.118217_pt1 | contig 15222 bp, 11 predicted proteins | sample MGYA00575352_ERZ1645187 | MGnify/ENA primary metagenome ERZ1645187 (study PRJEB40837, sample SAMN11349314) | freshwater sediment metagenome | isolation source: river sediment | host: Sediment | place: India: Wazaribad , New Delhi | collected 2017-02-21 ...
CCGGGGTGGAAGAGGCTGAGGAGAGATCCGACGAATATCTGTGGTTGTCGCGTTTAGTTCCCGATTTCAATTGAAGCAGTAAGCTGAAACTGAAGCGCTGGAATTTCACCTTAGCGCTTCACCAACGCGTCAAGTTTCTTGAGCTTCACAGCCCTGCCGCTTTGGTCAGGTTCACCCGGAACCTGTCGCGCCTGCGCTGGTAGCGCCGGGTCATCTCGGCCGACGCATGTCCGAGTTGCTTTTGAACATAGCGCTCATCAACCTCTGCCGACGAGGCGAGTCCGGCGCGCAAGGAATGACCGGAGAACATTTCCAGCCGCTTGGCTTCCGGCAAATCGGATCTGACGCCGCTCTTCAGAACGGTTGCCTTGATCAGCCGTGCGACGTGCTTGTCGGAGAGGCGGGCTTCGAGCGCACGTTTGCCATCCCGCGATGTGCGTACGAAGACCGGGCCATAGTCGATCTTGGCAAAGTGTAGCCATTGCTCCAGCGCGTGGACGGGACAGGTCTGGTCGCTTGAGCCGCGCCCGACCTCGACCTCGCGCCATCCGGTCTTGGCATTGAGGGTGAGCAGGGCGCCTCCATCGAAGATCTCGATCCAACCGCCGGAGTCCGGAGTATCGTCCTTATGCACATCGAGGCAGACCACCTCCGACCGGCGCAAGCCGCCTGCATAGCCCAAAAGCAAGATCGCCCGGTCTCGGAGCCCGCGGAGATCGTAGGGAAGGCTGGCCACCATGGCCTGGATGTCCTCAGGCAGGATCGCCTCTTTCTGAACCGGCGGGCGCGCATGCTTGCGTTTGATCCCGGCCAGAACCGTGGCGATGTGGCGGTTCTTGCGATCAAGAGTGAACCCGCGCTGCCTATAGTTCCAGGAAAGCCCCGAGAGACGACGCTCGATCGTGGAGACCGAAAGGGCAGGGGTCTTCCCGGTTGGTGCAGCCAGATCAGCCACATAAAGTCCAATCATCTCGGGTGAGGGGGGCAGAGGTTCCGTGCCTTTCAGTCGGCACCAGCGGGTGAAGTGTTTCCAGTCGGCCGCGTAGGCCTTGTTGGTGTTCCCGGCCGTCGAGGCCTCGGCGTAGTCTCGGGCGGTATCGATCAGCCGGTCGAGCGCGCCGGACCCCGCGACATGAGAGGGCAGGGCGATTGCATCGCGGTCTGAACGATCTCTCTCGTCGTGTTCGTCACCGTTCAGCGAGTCATAGGACGCTGAGCTCGAAATCTCGGATTCTGACCCGCCCGACCCCTCGATTTTGGTGCTGTTATTTGTGAGACGACCCATGTTCTTGAGTATATCATTTTTACGTCCGATAAGGCAAGGTTATTGGACTTGATTAAGACATGACATGCGCGGCGGATATATCAGACGTACGTAGTATAAAGCGCCGATAGATGCTAGCCTTCCGGCATGGTCCGCGCCCCGAACCCTCTTCATCTCGCCCCAATCCCTCCGGCGCTGCCGCGCTGGCTCCGGCAGGCTGTTGGTCGCGATGATATTGAAACGGTGATGTTTTCCACCGGTGCTGCGCTTGCCGCCCTCGATCCGGTGGTCCGGTCCGACGACCCGGTCGGCTTCCTCTGGCGCAAGCGGCTGGCGCTTTCGGGTGCAGTGGCGGTCTCGCAGCTCGAGGGGCGCCGGGAAGATGCTGCTCGGCTGGCGTGCCTTGGGCGAGGCGCGGTTGGTCAGGCGGGGGCGAGGTCCGTGACCCGGCGGTCCGGCTTGCGGGTTGAGAGGTGGATGACGAAGTCTGAACCGCCGGGATAAGTGGATTTTCCACGCGACAGCAGCATTGTGCCGGGAGCAGGGAGAATGCGATGGGAAGACAATCGCGCCGAAACCACAGCCTGGCCTTCAGGCTGTGTGGAGGATCAGCAAACTGTCCGGGGCACTGTTTTCCAGACGCTTGAGTGCCAGTTGCCGTGGTCAGGGGCGAAAGAACGCCGATCGAACTGGTGCAGGATTTCAACGTTCACCCAGGCAGATCTGTCAGTGGAGCGACCATCTCCCTGGGGCGGGACGGGGTGTTCGGGGAGGCGATTAAGGCAGAACCGCAATCGACCATCGACGATAAGAACCTGCTCGCAAAGACTGGAGAGCTATCGCCGGACAATGGTTTCTGTTCGCCCCAACCGGCGTGGCGGGGCTGTAGCCGGGCGCGAAAAGAAGGGCGATCTTACGTATCGCTCAGCACCGGCCGCCAGGTCTTCGCGCCGGGGATCAGCCTGGGCATGCCATGGGACTACACCGCCTGAACGGCCAGGGCTTCTTCTCCGGAACCCGGTTCGGTCGAGCGGGCGCGATATCCTCAGGCCTGGCCGCGTTCCGGTGGAAAACAGCGGCCTGTTGCGCACAGAAGCACTGGTCAGAAATGCGAAGGGGCGCCGACCTCGGCCATCGTCAGCCTGCGGTCGGGCTCGGCACGGGCAAGTCTCGTTCGATGGAGTGACCTGGAGGGGCTGCCGAGGGCTGGCCGGCCGATTTTCCGCCTGCCTCAGTCCGGTCGGGATATGTCGTCCGCGCTGGCGGGCAAGCCGAAGCGCGACAGCAGCTTGTCGGCATAGCTGGCCTTCTCCGCGCCAAGGTGGTTGACGCCGATGGTCTCGGCCAGAAAGTCATAGCCTTGCGAGGCGGCAATCAGCGCGAGCGACATTTCGTCCAGATCGCTCCCGGCGGCAAGCGCTCCGGTTTCGACCAGCTCCTGCAGCGCCATCATGATCTCGCGCTGCATATTCGCGATCCCCTCGGTGAAAGCATCCCGGATTGCGGGGGTTTTGCGACTGTCCCACGCTTCCTGCCAGAGGTGATGCGCGACGACCAGAAGCGGGTTGAGCGCCGGATCGATATCCGCCACGCAGCCGGAGAGGATGGTCGCGATACGCTCACGCGGGGCATGGCGGCGCAACAGCGCGACGAGATCCGGCTCCAGCCGGCGCCAGACCTCGCGCACCGCCTCGGCCCGCAGCGCGTCGGCCGAGGCGAAATGATGGTGGATCTGACCGGGAGAACATCCCAGATCCTGGGCGATGCGTCGTACCGTGGCGGCTGCCAGGCCCTCTTGCGAGACGAGGTCAACCACCGCGTTCACGATCTGCTCTCGCCGCGCCTCACGTGATAAATATGCCACAATCAGCCCTCCCGGCGCCGCTTTCGTGCAGTATAGCGGTGATTTCCCGCCCGAGCAATATGGACACGCGTCCAACTTGGACATATAGCCAGGATTGAAATCATATCTTCCGTTCCCAGCTTTGGACTCTCCCATGCCCGCTTTCAGTCGCCTCCTCGCGGGGGCACGGTTTCTGCCGTTGATCCTTCTTTGCAGTCCGGCATTGGCCCAGGACGGGCAGATGCCGCCCTCGGGGGTTGGGGTCATTGTGATCCAGCCCGAAAATCTTGCCGTCACCTCAGAGCTGCCGGGGCGGATCTCGGCGACGCAGGTTGCCGATGTGCGGCCGCGGGTGAATGGCATCATCGAGAGCCGCGATTTCGAGCAGGGCAGTGTGGTGGCCGAAGGGGATGTGCTGTTCCGCCTTGACCGCGCGACCTATGAGATCGCCGTCGAAGCCGCGAAGGCCACAGTTGCCCGTGCCGAGGCGGTTCTGGTCGATGCGCGGGCAACCGAGCGGCGCTATGCCTCGCTCAATGAGCGCAATATCACCAGCCAGGCCGAATATGAGACCGCGATGGCGGCACGGCTCCAGGCCGAAGCGGCGCTGGCCGAGGCCAATGCGCAATTGCGCGCGGCCGAAGTCAATCTCGGCTTCACCGAAATCCGCGCGCCGATCTCGGGGCGGATCGGGCGGGCGCAGGTGACCGAAGGGGCACTGGTCTCGGCGCAGGGCGAGGTGCTGACCACGATCCAGCAGCTTGATCCGGTCTATGCCGATATGCAGCAGCCGGTCTCGGAACTGCTGCGGCTGCGGGCCGAACTGGCCTCGGGGCGGCTGACCGAGGTCGAGCCGGGCGCGGCGCGGGTGGTGCTTCTGTTGGATGACGGGTCACAATATGAACATGCCGGCAAGCTGCTCTTTGCCGAGGCGGCGGTGGAGCGGTCCTCGGGCCAGGTGACGCTGCGCGCCGAATTCCCCAATCCTGACGGGGTGTTGCTGCCGGGCATGTATGTGCGCGTCTCGGTCGAGCAGGCGACTTCGGCGGCGGCCATCGCGATCCCCAGCCAGGCAGTGCAGCGCAGCGCCTCGGGGGCGGCCCAGGTCTATGTCGTGACCGCCGAAGGCACCGCCGCGCTGAAGCCGGTCGTTCTGGGCCGGGCAACCGGTAATCGGGTGATCGTGGAAGAGGGGCTGAGCGAGGGCGAGACGCTGATCGTTGACGGCTTCCAGAAAATGGGCCCCGGCGCGCCGGTGGCTCCGGTCTGCTGGGCCGATCCCTCCCTCTCCGAGCCACCCGCAGATGTCTGCATCCAGCGCCTCGGCGGTGATGCGGCCGCTGGCGATACGAACTGAGTTCTGATCCATGGCACGTTACTTTATCGACAACCCGGTTCTGGCCTGGGTCATCGCGATCTTCATCATGCTGGCGGGCGCGCTTTCGCTGCCGATGCTTCCGGTATCGCAATATCCTGATGTGGCCCCTCCCCAGGTCTCGATCTCAACCCGTTTCGCGGGCGCCTCGCCTGAGGATCTGTATCAGCAGGTCACCCAGCCCATCGAGGAAGAGCTGAACGGCATTCCCGGGATGCTCTATTTCCAGAGCACCTCGGAATCGACCGGCGCCGTCACCATCGATGTGACTTTCGAGGCCGGGACCGAAGTCTCCCAGGCCGTGGTCGACACGCAAAACCGTCTGCGCCGGGTGGAATCCGCCCTGCCGCAGCAGGTGCAGCAGCAAGGCGTCCTGGTCGAAGAGGCCGGTGCGGGCTTTCTGATGATGGTGACGCTGACCGCGACGCCGGAAACCGGTCTCGATGCCGTGGCGCTTGGCGACTATATTTCGCGCAATGTCGTCAATGAGTTGCGGCGTGTGCCCGGCGTGGGGCGCGCCCAGGTCTTCGCGACCGAACGTGCGCTGCGGGTCTGGATCGACCCGGCAAAGCTTGTTGGTCTGGACCTTTCTGTCACCGACATCACCAGCGCCATTGCCGAGCAGAATGCTCAGGTCACCGCCGGCTCCATCGGTGCGGAACCGGCGTCTGCGGGCACGCAGCTTCAGGCCACGCTGCTGGTGAGCGGCCAGCTTTCCACCCCCGAGCAATTCGGCAATATCGTGCTGCGTTCGGCCGAGGGTGGCGGGCTCGTCTTGCTGAAAGATGTCGCGCGCATCGAAATCGATGCCGAGATGTATGCCTTCAAGACTTTCCTCAATGGCCAGGAAACTGCGGCTATCGGTGTCCAGCTCTCGCCCACCGGCAATGCGCTGGATACGGCATCTGGCGTGCGCGATGTGATGGAACGGCTTGCGCCGCTCTTCCCCGAGGGGATCGACTATCAGATCCCCTATGACACCACGCCCTTCGTTTCCGCCTCGATCCACAAGGTGGTGATGACGCTGCTGGAAGCCGTTGGCCTCGTCTTTGTCGTGATGTTCGTCTTCCTGCAGAACTTCCGCTATACCGTGATCCCGACCCTTGTGGTGCCGATCGCACTGGCGGGGACGCTGGCGGTCATGCTGGCGGCGGGTTTCTCGATCAACGTGCTGACCATGTTCGCGATGATCCTCGCCATCGGCATTCTCGTCGATGACGCCATCGTGGTGGTGGAAAACGTCGAGCGGATCATGTCCGAAGAGGGGCTATCGCCGAAAGAGGCCTCGAAAAAGGCGATGGGGCAGATTTCCGGCGCGATTGTCGGGATCACGCTGGCGCTGATGGCGGTGTTCATTCCGCTGGCCTTCTTCCCGGGCTCGGTGGGCATCATCTATCAGCAGTTCTCGCTGACCATGGTCGTCTCGATTGCGTTTTCCGCCTTCCTTGCGCTCTCGCTGACGCCGGCGCTTTGCGCGACCTTCCTCAAGCCGGTCGCCAAGGGTCACGGTCACGCCAAACGCGGCCTCTTTGGTTGGTTCAACCGCAATTTCGACCGCGCCACCAAAGGTTATACCGGCGTGGTCGGCGGGCTGACACGTCGCGCGGGCCGGATGATGATCATCTATGTTGCGCTGGTGGCAGGCCTGGCCTGGTTCTATGTCAAAATCCCTTCGTCCTTCCTGCCCGAAGAAGATCAGGGCTATCTGGTCGCCAACCTTCAGGCCCCGCCCGGCGCCACCACCTACCGCCTGCGCGAGGTCACCAAACAGGCTGAGGGCTTTGCGCTTGGCATGGATGGCGTCGATTCCATCGTGGTGATCCAGGGTTATTCCTTCTTCGGTCAGGGGCCGAATTCGGGTCTCGCCTTTGTGACACTGAAAGACTGGGCCGAGCGCAAAACCCCCGAGCTTTCCGCCGGTGGTCTGGCAGGCCAGCTTTCGGGGATGCTGTTCTCGATCCGCGATTCCATCGCTTTCGCGCTGTCGCCCCCGGCGATCCAGGGCCTTGGCACCAGCTCGGGCTTTGCCTTCCGGCTGCAGGACCGCGCCAATATGGGCAATGCGGCGCTGCAGGAGGCCGCAGGCCAGATCATGGCCGGTGCCGCTGACAGCCCGATCCTTGGCCAGATGTATATCGAGGGTCTTCCCGCCGGCCCGCAGCTGAGCCTGCGTGTCGATCGCGAAAAGGCCAATGCCTTCGGCGTGACCTTTGGCGAGATCAACCGCACCATCTCGGTCGCGCTTGGCTCTGGCTATATCAACGACTTCCCGAATGAAGGCAAAATGCAGCGCGTCATGGTTCAGGCCGAGGCGTCGAGCCGGATGAACATTGAAGACGTGATGAAGATCAACGTCCGCAATGTGCAGGGTGGTATGGTACCGCTCTCATCCTTTGCGACGGCGGAATGGGGTTACGGCCCGACGCAGATCGTCGGCTATAACGGCTATCCTTCGCTCCGGATCAACGGCGAGGCCGCACCGGGCTATTCCTCGGGCGAGGCCATCGCCGAGATGGAACGCCTGGCCGGCGAGCTGCCGACCGGTTTCGCCTATGAATGGACCGGTCAGTCGAAACAGGAGATCGAAAGCGGCTCCCAGGCACCGATCCTGATCGGCCTCTCGATCCTCTTCGTGTTCCTTTGCCTTGCCGGGCTTTACGGCAGCTGGTCGATCCCGCTTTCGGTGATGCTGATCGTGCCGATGGGGGCGATTGGTTCGGTGGCGGCGGTGATGTGGGCGGGGATGGCGAATGACGTCTTCTTCACCGTCGGGCTGATCACCATTGTCGGGCTTTCGGCAAAGAACGCGATCCTGATCGTCGAGGTCGCCAAGGATCTGATCGCCGAAGGGATGGAGCTGATGGCCGCCACGGTCGAGGCCTGCCGCCTGCGGTTCCGCCCGATCCTGATGACCTCGCTGGCCTTCACCATGGGCGTGGTGCCGATGGCGATTGCCACCGGTCCCTCGGCTGCCAGCCAGAATGCCATCGGCATCAATGTGGTGGGCGGCATGCTCTCGGCGACCATCCTGGGTGTTTTGTTCGCGCCGATCTTCTTCGTCTTCGTGATGAAGATTTTCGGGACGCATAAGCGCCTTGGCAACAAGGCCTCCGTTGCGGGCGCCCCGATGTCCTCGCATCCCGCGGAGTAGCCCTGGCGGGGGCATGGCAGAGCATGCCCCCGTTTCCCCTTCCTCGCCCATAACAAAAAGACGAAATCCATGAGTAGAGCATCCCTTACTCCCCGTCGCAGTTCAGGTCTGGGTCGTTTTCTGACCATTCTGCCGCTGACGCTGGCGCTTTCCGCCTGTGTCACCACCGAATATTCCGCGCCAACCTCCGATACGGCGGCCAGTTTCGCCGCCTCCGCCCCGGGGCGCAGCGCGACGGGGTCCTGGTGGCTCAGCTTTGGGGACAAGACGCTGGACGGTCTGATCTCCACCGCGCTGGCGCGCAATCTGACGATCCATGAGGCGGTCGCCGCGATTGATGAGGCGGGCGCCGGCGTCGGTATCGCCGGGGCGGGCGCGCTACCGCAGGTCAGCGCCGGCGCCAATGCGACGCGTGGCGACAGCCAGGGCAGCGGTGTGATCTCGGACAGCACATCGGCCACGCTCTCAACCTCCTGGATGGTCGATATCTTCGGCGGCAACCGCGCCGCGCGCACGGCAGCCATCGCCGAGCTGGAGGCGGCAAAGCTCTCGCATGAGGTGGCGCGCCGGGCGGTGACCGCTGCGGTCGCCACCGCCTATGTCGATCTGCGCTATTACCAGGAAAGCATCGCGCTGACCCGCCAGAGCATCGCAAGCCGCCGCGAGACGCTGAACCTGACGCAGGAGATGCTGGAAGTCGGTCAGGCCAGCCGCCTCGATGTGCTGCAGGCCGAACAGGCGGTGGCGCAGGCCGAGGCCGGGCTGCCCGCGCTGGAGATCGGCTTTGACCAGGCGGTGAACCGGCTGGCGACGCTGACGGCCTCGCGCACGGCCGAGCTGCGCCCGGGCCTGCAAAAGGGCCGCGCGCAGCCATCGGCGCGGGCGAAACCCTCGGTCGGCTTTCCCGCCGAGGTGATCCGCGCCCGCCCCGATGTGCAGATCGCCGAGCGCAGCCTTGCCGCAGCGGTGGCCCGTATCGGCGTCGCGAAGGCCGAGTTCTGGCCCTCGGTCAGCCTGTCGGGGTCGATCCGGCCCAGCAATATCCGGGGCGGCGCCAATCCGACCTCCTGGTCTCTGGGGCCGCAGATCAACCTGCCGATTTTCACCGGTGGTGCGAACCGGGCCAATCTGAAAGCGGCGGAATCGCGGGCGGTCCAGGCCCATATCCGCTGGCAGGCCGCCGTGCTTGATGCGGTGGAAGAGGTGGAGAACGGGCTTTCCGCCTGGCGTCGCGGCGGGGCCAATGTCGCTGCGCAGCGCAAACTGGTGGGAACGGCGCAGGAGACGGTGACGCTTGCGCGCGATTCCTGGCGGGCGGGGCAGACGGATTTCTTCACCGTGCTCGATGCCGAACGCACCGCGCTGACCGCGCGCACCGCGCTTGCCGCCGCCCTGCGTGACCAGGCGGCAGCCTATATCGCCGTTTCCATCGCGGCAGCCGCCCCGATGTAAGGGGCAAAGGACTAGGGCGGCACAGCCCGCCCCGGTCCCGTTCCGACAAGCCCATAGCCAAAGCAAAGAGATGAAACATTTCCTCCTTTTCCTGGCCATATTGCCTGGTCTTGTGATGACGGGCGACGCGAGGCCCGGCTTCGCGGATGAGGTCATCGCAGGTCTCGGCCAGTCCTCGTTCAACAGCCGCGACGGGAAGGATTCTGTGGTCCTCTCGGCTGAGTATCGACCCGATCCGTTTGGCCGGTTTCTTGGGGCAGCTGCGAGTTTTGCAGTCGCGTTTGATGCCCATGCCGAGGGTGATGTCTTTGCCGGGTTCGGTCTCGGGCTTCGCTGGGATCTGAACCGCCGCTGGTTCCTCGATCTGTCGGTGATGCCGGGCCTGTGGCGTGCCTCAACCCCGGGCAATGATCTCGGCGGCGATTTCCAGTTCCGCTCGACCATCGGGCCTGGCTACCGCCTGACCGACACTTCGGCCATCTCGTTTGTCCTGAGCCACAAATCCAACGCCCATATCGAGGACCGCAATCCCGGGCTCGATATGGTGCTGCTGCGCTGGCATATGGCCTTTTGACGATGACCGATGTCTTTCGCCCCGGAAATGCCCTCACGGAACTGATCGGCCTGATCCGCTCGGGCGATGACTGGGAGTCGGGGCTGGTGGTGCGGGCGTTTGGCACAGGCGCCCATGTCGCGAAAGTCCATCACGCCTGCCATGGATCGCTGGATGCGGCGCGGGCTTTGCAAGAGGCGCTCTTGCCGGAATGGAGCGTGAGCCACAGCCAGACCTCGTCCGAATGCTGGGTCTCGGTGTTGCGGCGGCCGGATCGCAGCTTTCGACCGCTGTGCAGGGGGGCAGGGCGGCCGGCCCAGGCCTGGCTACTGGCGATCCTTTATGCTGTCCAGGCCGAGAGAAACGAGACAACATGAACCGGCAGCGCCGGATCTCATGCCTGCAATCAAGGGTCAGACTGCAAGGAGGGCAGCCCTATGAAACCGATCTGGAGAGACATCGCCGTTTTCATCGATGCGTCACCTGAGGGAGAGATCCTCGCAGGCCATGCGGTCAGGCTGGCCGCGCAGCACCAGGCGCATCTGGTCGCGGTCTATGGCCTGTCGCGCCATGATGAAGGCGCAAGGATGCCGGGTTATATCCGCGGCAGGGCCGCCATCAGCAGCCTGATCGAGCGCGAAAAGGCAGAGGAGACCCGCAAGGTCGTCAGGGCCGGTCAGCGATTTGCAGAGCTGACGGCAGGGTCCGGGATCACCTCCGAATTCCGTATCGTCTGGCGTGACGATATGGGCGATGAAAAGGTGCTCAGGGCGCTGCATTGCGATCTGGCGATTGCCGCCCATCCAAGGCTCGCTGGCCTGCCGACAAGCTGGTCGGCCGAGCGCATCCTGATCGATTCCGGCCTGCCGGTGCTGATGATCCCGCAAGGCTGGCAGGGCGACACGATCGGTCAGAAGATTGTCATCGCCTGGAATCGCAGCCGTGAGGCCCGGCGGGTGGTCAGCGACGCCATGCCCTTCATCGAGGCGGCGCAGAGCACGACCATCCTGACCGTCGATGCCGGGCGCGATCCCGACTATTACGGCGACGATCCAGGCTCTCACCTGCGCCAGCATCTCGCGCGCCATGATGTCAGCGCCGAGGTCACGAATGTCAGCTCGGCCGGGCTTTCCGTGGCTGAAACGATCTTGCAGCAGACCTCGCAGGCGGGGGCGGATCTCCTCGTTGTCGGCGCCTATAGCCGGCCCCGCGCCAGCGAAATCCTGTTTGGCGGCACGACAAGATCGCTTATCGGCGAGGCCCGGATCCCGATGCTGATGTCCCGCTGACCAGGGTCAGCGCCCCTCGGGGGGCTTTCGCCAATCGTTCAGGCGGGTCGCCAAAGCGACGACGCATCTCTGCAATCACCTGTATCGCGGCACGGGTTTCCGGGGTGTCTGGCGGCCTGTTGCGCTCTTGATTGCCCCGACAGACGGGGGTGGTGCTTCCCTCGGTCGAACCCTGAGCGGGTGTCAGGGACCATCCGGTGGCATCATCGCATTCAGCAACGCCATTTCGAGCATATGGTATTGATCCTCTTCCGGGATCGACACCAAATCCTGCGGGCACAGCACCGCCCGATGCGTCACAAAGCCGCTCAGCAGGCTGAGGGCAAAATGTGCCCTTCCCATATCGGAATGGCCGAAGGCTCTGCTGAGGGGAATGGCAAGCGAGGCCTCGATAAAACCGGCAATGATGGTGCGGGCTTCGCTGCACAGGCTCGATTGTATCAGGAGGTGCAGCGGCCGGACATCCTCAAGCTTGCGGGGATTGCGCAGGAAGGCCAGATTGCAGATCCGCCGGATCATGGTTGCCCCATCCGGTTGCCCTGTCGCGATGTCGTCAATCGGCCCGAGCGCCAGCAGAGCATGGCGGAAGATCTCGGCCTTGGAGCCGAAAGCGCGATGGACATAGGCCACATCGACCTCGGCCGCCGCCGCAATATCGCGCAGGCTTGTGTCGGAATAGGGCATCCGGGCGAAAAGCAGCATGGCCGCATTCAGGATGCGCTCTTTCCCGCTTGTCGTCTGGACGGGCGCGCGGGCGATATCGCTGGCTGGGGTCACATTTCTGGGCATGGGCGGGTTTGTTTCGTCCGGATTGTCTTACGGAAAGCAACTGGTGATTGTTCCTGGCGCGGTCGACGCACCTCTGGGCGGCTCCGAACAGGTTCTGGTATTTAGCCCTTCTGCTGTCGCGGAACAACCGGCACCGTGTTTCGGGATATTGGAAATACAGGATTTCTGCCGGGTCATCGTGTGTTGACAAGTCCGGAGCCGGGGGTGAAAACCGCAGGGGAACAGGCGTTAAGCCTCCATCAGCACAGTGTCAGAGGCGGGTCATGGCAAAGCGGAACGGAATCATCCTGGCGGGGCTGGCCGCAGCGGCGGCGCTTGGCTGGCTGGCCTGGGACAGGTTGCAGCCGGCGGGTCTGCCGGCGGGGTTCGCCTCGGCCAATGGCCGGATCGAGGCGACCGAGATTGATATCGCGGCCCTGACCGGCGGGCGGATTGCAGAGATTACCGCAGCCGAGGGCGATCTGGTCAAGGCGGGTGATCTGCTGGTGCAGATGGATGTGGTGCAGCTGAACGCGCAAAAGCGCCAGGCCGAGGCGCAGCTGGCCCGTGCCGAAATCGGGGTCGAGACCGCAAAGGCCTTGGTCGCCCAGGCCGAGGCCCAGGAGCGCGCCGCGCAGGCTTCGGTCGATCAGGCGGCGGCGGTCGCCGATGCCGCCGCCCAGCGTTATGCGCGCAGCGTGCAGCTTGCGGCCAATGCCACCGTCTCGCAGCAGGTGCTCGATGATGATCTGGCGCGCGACCGCCAGGGCAAGGCCGGGCTCGCCTCGGCCGAGGCCAGCCATGCGGCGGCGCTCGCCGGGGTCAGCAGCGCCGAGGCCCAGGTCGTCGATGCCGGGGCTGCGGTCGAGGCGGCGAAGGCCTCGATCGATGCGATTCAGGCCAGCCTTGATGACGCGACTCTGACCGCGCCGCGCGCGGGCCGCATCCAGTACCGCATCGCGCAGGAGGGCGAGATTGTCGGCTCCGGCGGGCGGATCCTCAGCCTCGTTGACCTGGGCGATGTCTATATGACCGTCTTCCTGCCGACCTCGCAGGTCGGTCGGGTGCAGGTCGGCTCTGAGGTGCGGCTGGTGATGGATGCGGCGCAGGAGCTGGTGATCCCGGCGACGGTCTCTTATGTCGCCGATGTGGCGCAGTTCACGCCGAAGACGGTCGAGACCGCCGATGAGCGCGAGAAGCTGATGTTCCGCGTCCGCGCCCGCATCGACCCGGAACTGCTGTCGCGCCATATTGAATATGTCAAAACCGGCCTGCCGGGCATGGCCTATCTGCGGCTTGACCCCAACGCCGCCTGGCCCGACTTTCTGGCCAATGTCGTGAAATGAGCGGGTCCGTTTCTGGTGCAGTTGCCGGGGTCTCCGGCCTGACGCTGCGCTATGGCAAGGTCACGGCGCTCGACGATGTGACGCTTGAGATCCCCTCGGGCCGGATGGTCGGGCTGATCGGGCCGGATGGGGTCGGCAAGTCGAGCCTTTTGTCGCTGCTGGCGGGCGCGCGGGTCATCCAGGACGGTCATGTGCAGGTGCTGGGCGGTGATATGCGCGATGTGGCGCATAGAAACCGCGTCTGTCCGCGCATCGCCTATATGCCGCAGGGGCTGGGCAAGAACCTCTATCCGACGCTTTCGGTTGAAGAAAACCTCGATTTCTTCGGCTCGCTGTTTGGTCATGACAAGGCGGAACGCGAACGCCGGATCACGGATCTGCTGGCAGCAACCGGCATGACGCCGTTCCGCACGCGCCCGGCTGCGAAACTCTCGGGCGGGATGAAGCAGAAGCTGGGCCTGTGCTGCGCGCTGATCCATGACCCGGATTTCCTGATCCTCGACGAGCCGACCACCGGCGTCGATCCGCTCTCGCGCCGCCAGTTCTGGGATCTGATCGACCGCATCCGAGTGACCCGGCCGGGGATGAGCGTGATCACCGCCACCGCCTATATGGAGGAGGCCGCGCGCTTCGACTGGCTGGTCGCGATGAATGCGGGGCGGGTGCTGGCGACCGGCACCACCGAGGATCTGCTGTCGCGGACCGGGGCCGATAACCTCGACGCGGCCTTCATCGCGCTTTTGCCGGCGGAAGACCGGGGCGAAGACAGCGCCGTGGTGATCCCGCCGCGCACCCGTGATGACAGCGAGATCGCCATCGAGGCCGAGGGGCTGACACAGCGCTTCGGCGATTTCGTCGCAGTGGACAATGTGTCCTTCCGCATCCCGAAGGGCGAGATCTTCGGCTTTCTCGGCTCAAACGGTTGCGGCAAGACGACGACGATGAAGATGCTCACCGGTCTCCTGGAGCCGAGCGAGGGGCGCGCGAAACTCTTCGGCCATGAGGTTGATGCGAGTGATCTCTCGGTGCGCCGCCGGGTCGGCTTCATGTCGCAGGCCTTCTCGCTTTATGCCGAACTGACGGTGCGGCAGAACCTTGATCTGCACGCGCGGCTCTTTGATATGGCAGCGGAGAAGATCCCCGCCCGGGTCGAAGAAATGATCGCCCGTTTCGATCTGGGCGATGTGACCGACAGCCTGCCCGAGGCGCTGCCGCTGGGCATCCGTCAGCGGCTCTCGCTGGCGGTCGCGATGATCCATGCGCCCGAGATCCTGATCCTGGACGAGCCGACCTCGGGGGTGGACCCGGTGGCGCGGAATGGTTTCTGGCGCATTCTGGCGGAGCTGTCGCGCAAGGATGGCGTGACGATTTTCGTCTCGACCCATTTCATGAACGAGGCGGAATGGTGCGACCGCATCAGCCTGATGCATGCGGGCAAGGTGCTGGTCTCGGATACCGCCGAGGGCATCACCAAGACCAAAGGCTGCGCCACGCTGGAGGATGCCTTCATCGCCTATCTGGAAGAGGCGATTGGCGAGACGGCACCCCCGCCTGAGACCCCGGCTGCCCCGCCAGTCGAGGTGGCGCATCCCGCGCCGCAATCCGGCTTCAGCCTGCGGCGGCTGCTCAGCTATTCGCAGCTGGAAAGCCTGCAGCTGCAGCGAGACCCGATCCGGCTGACCATGGCGCTGGTCGGCAGTCTTCTTCTGATGATCGTGATCGGGCTGGGCATCAATATGGATGTCGAGGATCTGAGTTTCGCCGTGCTCGACCGTGACCAGTCCACCACCAGCCGCAGCTATATCGCCGATATCGCGGGCTCGCGCTATTTCATCGAGCAGCCGCCGCTGACGAGCTACGATGAGATCGACGCGAGGATGCGGTCGGGCGAGTTGGCGCTGGCGATAGAGATCCCGCCCGGTTTCGCCGCCGATATTGCGGCAGGCAGGACTGTTCAGGTCGGGGCCTGGTTTGATGGCGCCAACCCCACCCGTGCCAATACGGTGCAGGGCTATGTCCAGGGCATGCATGGCGACTGGATCCTGCGCCAGGCGCGCGAGCTTTACGGCGATGCAGCCACCAGCGGCAGTTTCGAGCTGGTGACGCGCTACCGCTACAACCCCGATGTGCGCAGCCTGAATGCGATGGTCCCGGCGATCATCCCGCTGCTTTTGCTGATGA
>ERZ1645187.2765-NODE-2765-length-15221-cov-7.792035_pt1 | contig 15221 bp, 14 predicted proteins | sample MGYA00575352_ERZ1645187 | MGnify/ENA primary metagenome ERZ1645187 (study PRJEB40837, sample SAMN11349314) | freshwater sediment metagenome | isolation source: river sediment | host: Sediment | place: India: Wazaribad , New Delhi | collected 2017-02-21 ...
TGATCGTCGCCTTGGTGAGCCATTACCTCACCAACTAGCTAATCAGACGCGGGCTGCTCCTTCAGCGATAAATCTTTCCCCTCTCGGGATTATCCGGTATTAGCACAAATTTCTCTGTGTTATTCCGAACTAAAGGGCACATTCCCACGCGTTACTCACCCGTCTGCCACTAACGTATTGCTACGTCCGTTCGACTTGCATGTGTTAAGCCTGCCGCCAGCGTTCGTTCTGAGCCAGGATCAAACTCTCAAGTTGAATTTTGAGCTTTTGATCTGACTAAGTCATCACGTTCATTGACGGAGTGCACTGCTCGATCACCTTTCGGAGACCGAAGCGTGTGTACACTCACCTGAAACGTTAGACCGTCGAAAGTCTCACTCGACCGATCGGTTTAGGATCGGTCCGCAAGAACCTCGCCGTCCACGTTTCTCTTTCTCGTCTTTAATTGCCAAACAGCAGGGCGAACAGTGCTTCATCCCGGAAGAGCCAGGTCTTGGACCAACTCGTCTTTCAGAGGAAGCGTCGCCGGCGCCGCCGAAGCAGCGCGTCAACATGGCGGCTGTATAGCGCCGCCTTTCCCGACCTGTCAACGACCAATTTGAAAATTTTTGAATTTTTTTGCAGCGCACCAAAAAACTGTCATTTTCGGCCGTTTTTATGGGGTTTTCGACACCTCGCCGGAGAGGGCCGACGCCGCCGGCCGCCTGACCACCCCCTTCCGGCCACATTTTTTCCCAAACCGGCAGCAAAAAAGTTTTCAGACGCCGGCTCTGGCGCCCGCATTTGCAGCGCGGGGGCCGCACGGCTATGATTTGCGAACACGCGTATAGTAGGTCGCGTGAAGGATCGGACGCCCGACGTGCACACTCAAAGCCTCAGCGCGACATATGATCTGGTCGATCTCGGCACCGAGCCGCCACTGGCTGTTTTCGGGCGCGGTGGCGAGCAGCCTCCGAAAGGGCGGATATCTGCGCGCTGGCTCGCCGGCACGGTTCTTACCGGGTTTGCCGGCATGGGACTGATGCTCGCGGCCGCGACCAGCGCCATCGAACATCGCGGCGCGCAGGTGGCCGAGCCGCATATGATCAAGCCGCGCGAGACGGCCTCCTTTCTCAGCGGCGAGCTGACCATTGCGGCGCGCAAGGGCGACCGCCTTGTCCAGAAGGCCGATATCATCGCCGCCCGCCAGACCTACAAGACGCCGGTGGTCAAGAAGGCCAACGGCTCCGATGTGATCCGCCTTGCCAGCTTCACCCGCGTGGCCAGCCCGCTGGCGCTGGAGACGATCGGCTTTGCCTCTGCCGTACCCGCGTTCAACGTTGGCCGCCTGATTGCCGACGCCAGCGAGGATCGGGCGTGGGAAGCCCTGCCGCCCGGCACGGTGGATGCGGACGTCGCCCTGCAAACCCGGGCGATCGGCGAGGCAGCAGAGTTGATCCGCTATCGCCAGTCGCTGGGCGAGGAGGAGGCACGGGCGCAGGTGGTCGAGGCACTGGCGGCGGCAAGACGCACGTCGCCGGCCCTGCCGGCGCAGATGCTGCTGGCCAAGGCCATGCGCGGCCAGAATGATTTCGGCCAGGTCAACTTCGCCGGCGTCGGGAACGAACCGTTTTCGCGTCTTGTCGTGAAGATGGTGCAGGAGAACGTCAGCCTCGTGCCGCGGATCGAGGCCGCGCTCGCCCGCAATGCCATCGAGGAACGCGCCGTCGTCATCCGCAATGAGGAGCACGCCGAGAACCAGCTGCGCCAGGCCGGCGCTTCCCAGCCTCAGGCCCGCGAGATCATCCGTACGTTGCTGCGCGGCGGCCAGCCGCTGGATGCCGGCAAGCGGTTGAAGCTCAGCCTCCAGTCGCTGGATGTCGGACAGCCGAAGGCGCTTGTCCGGGTGGATCTCTACAATGACGAAAGCCGCGTCGCCTCGGCCGGCCGGCGTGATGATGGCGCTTTTGCGCTGATCGACATCTCACGCCAGTCAGCCACTGCGCGCCGCGCCGGCGACGAGGATGAGGATGCCGAAGGCGGTTTCACGCTCTACAACAGCATCCATGAAACGGCCCGGAAATATAACGTTCCCGTGGCGATGATCGACGAGATCATCCGCGTGCTGTTCTTCGATGTCGACCTGCAGCGCCCGGTCCGTGGCGGCGATGCGCTGGAAGTCCTGATCAGCAACGACGACAGCGAAGCCCCGGCTGAACTGCTGATGCTGAGCCTGACCATCGGCGGTGACACGCGGAAATTCTATCGCCACCCGCTGCCCGATGACGAGGTTGTCGATTATTTCGACGATCAGGGTCGGTCGGCCAAGAAATTCCTGATTCGCAAGCCGATCGCCGAAGGAGAGATGCGCTCGACCTTCGGCCTGCGGCGCCATCCGATCCTCGGCTATTACCGGATGCACAACGGCGTCGATTGGGCCGCGCGGATCGGAACGCCGATTCTCGCCGCCGGCAACGGTACAGTCCGCTTCGCGGATTGGGATTCAGGCTATGGCCGCCGCGTCGAACTTCAGCACACCAACGGCTATGTGACCACCTACAACCACATGTCGGCTTTCGGGCGTGGTATCAAGGAAGGCATCCGCGTCCGTCAGGGCCAGGTGATCGGCTACCTCGGCAGTTCCGGCCTTTCGACCGGCCCGCACCTGCACTACGAGGTGATGATCAACGAGCGCCATGTCGATCCGCTGGCGATCAAGCTGCCGCGCGGACGCGAACTGGAAGGCGGCGCACTGGCCGAGTTCAGACGGCTGCGCGAGCAGACCGACCAGATCATCAAGAAGGCGCCGGGCAGCACGGCTTCCGCCGTCACCGCCCAGACGCGTCCGTAAAACAAAGGGATCAGGCCGCCTTCGCCTTGCTGGCATTGTCGAGCAGGTTGGTGCGGAACAATGCCTGCCTGAGATCGTGGATGGTCAGCGGTTTTTCCACAATGTCGGTGCATCCCGCTTCGATCAGTTGCGCCTTGCTCTCGGGTTCGACGCGCCCGGTCACCGCGATAATCGGGACTTGCCGCACCGGTCCGGCCATGGCGCGGATCGCCGCGACAAATGCGCTGCCATCCATCCCCGGCATCGCAAAATCCGTCATCACTGCCAGAACAGCCCGCTCCTTCAACAGATCGAGCGCCTCCACCGGTGACGGGCAACTGATGCAGGAAAAGCCGAGGTGGCTCAGCACGGTATCGAGCAGTGCCCGGCTTGAGGCATCATCCTCGACAATCAGGATCGGCAGTGCAGGTTCGGTCCGTCCATCGCTGTCGGCACCGGCCGAATGCGGTCGCTCCAACGCCGCCACCGGCAGTTCAGCCCAGAAGGTCGCGCCAAGCCCTGTGCCGCGGCTGGCGGCACCGCAGCGCCCGCCCATCCGGCTGGCAAGATCAGCAACAATCGACAGGCCGAGCCCCGTGCCGCCCACACGCCCCGGCAGCGTCGCTCCGCGCTGGAACACCAACGCCGTCTCATCGGCGGAAAGTCCCGGCCCGTTGTCGTGCAGCTCAAGCCGGATCCCGCGCGCCGGGTTGGCCCGGTCAACCGGCATGGCATCGAAGGCAATCTCGCCATTCGGCGTCAGGCGGAAGGCATTGTCGACGAGATTTTCCAGAATCTGGCGCATCGCCACGCTGTCGGTCGCCGCGACATCATCGCACCATGCGTCGATGGTATCGACAAACCGCAACCCTTTGGCGCTGGCCCGCGCCCGGGAGGCAACAGCAAAGGCGGCCAGCACCTCCGAGACCGGCTTCCGTGTTTTCGAACCCGCCTTTCCGGCGCCGATCAGGTCGGCCGCAACCGCGCGCAGGTGCGCCGCCGCAGCCTTCAGGCCATCGATGACCTGCTCCTGATCCGGGCTGTTCGATGTCGAGGCCAGCAGATCGACCATGGCCTCTATTCCGCCGAGCGGCGAGCGCAGTTCATGCGCCAGATCGGCGATGGTCTCGGCAGTCAGCACGTCCGCCTGGACAGGCCGGCCGGCACGATTGTGATTGGTCACTGTCAAACTCCCACGCTTCAGGACAACCGGCCTCCCGCCGGCAGTCGACCCCACCGGCTCGACAGGTAACCCAGCGGCATTTAAGACCGCGAGAAAGCAGTCGTTAAAATGCGACGGATCGAAAGGTTTTTGGCCGCGATGCTGGGTTCGTTTTTCTCTATTGCGCCGATTTTCGCCGTCATTGCATTGGGTTGGCTGACGGTCCGGATCGGTCTGATCAAAGAGACCACCGGCAACGGCGTCGCCGATTTCGTCTTCGTCATCGCCATGCCGCTGATGCTGTTCCGCACGATGGCGACGGTCGAGTTGCCGGCCTCGCCGCCCTGGGCCTTCTGGCTGTCCTATTATCTCGGCATGGCCGCCGTCTGGACCATTGTCACCACGATCGCCCGCACCCGGTTCGGCCGCAACGCGCAGGAATCCGGCATCATCGGCTTTGCCGTCGGCCAGTCGAACATCGTTCTTCTGGGGATTCCTCTGGTGCTCCGGGTGTTCGGCGATGAGGGCCGCGTCCCGCTGTTCCTTCTGGTTGCCATCAACCTGCCGCTGACAATGTCCATCGCAACCTTTCTCGTCGAGACGGCGGAGGCCGGCGAATCGCGTCTGCTGTCGATCATCCGGAAGCTGTGCATCAACCCGATCCTGATCGGCATCGCCGCCGGAATGGTCTACCGGCAGTTCGGTATTCCCCTGCCGGAGATCGCCGCCACCTCGCTCAAGTTCATCGCCGATGCCGCCGCTCCTTGCGCGCTGTTCGCCACCGGAACAGCGCTGAGCCGTTACAGCCTGAAGGGCGGCGATACCCAGCTTCTGTCCATCGTGGTGGCTCTGAAACTGCTGGTTTTTCCGCTGTTTGTCTTCTTGCTCACCACCAAGGTCTTTGGCCTGCCGCCGATTTGGGCGGCTGTCGCCACCGTGCTTGCCGGCACGCCGAGCGGCGTCAACGCCTACCTGCTGGCCGAGCGCTACAAGCTCGGCATGGGCGTCACCTCCGGCGCGGTCGCGGTGTCCACCGTGCTGTCGCTTGTCACCACCACCTTCTGGCTGTGGCTGATGACGGCCTGACACCCGCCGGTTCAGACAAACCCGAGCCGCCGGCGCAGGGCAGCAGCGCTGATACCCTCCGCCCTCAGCGTGCGAATCGGCGTTGAATGCCGGCTCTTTGCCAGCTTTTCCCCGGCATCATCCCGCAGCAGCGGGTGATGACGATAGCGCGGTGCCGGCAGGCCCAGCAGCGTCTGCAACAACCGATGCACGGATGTCGCATAATATAGATCGCGCCCGCGCGCGATGTCGGTGATGCCTTGCAGCGCATCATCGAGCACGACAGCGAGATGATAGCTCGTCGGCGTTTCCTTCCGCCCGAGGATGACGTCCCCCCACATCTCCGGCCGGGCCGGCACCAGCCCCTCCCCCCACTCGGACCAGCCCGTGATCGCTCCGCCGCATCGCGCCAGCGCACGTTCCATATCGAGCCGCCAGCAGAACGGCGCACCGGCGGCCATGGCCTCCTGTCGCTGCGATGGCGAGAGCCCGCGGCAAAGGCCGGGATAGAGCGGCGCCCCGTCGGGGTCGCTGGCCCCCTCCGCCCCGGCAGCGGCGCGGATCGCCTTCCGCGAACAGAAGCAGGGATAGACCAGTCCCTGGTCGGCGAGCCCTGAGAGCACCGCCCGATACCGGTCGAACTGGGTCGACTGGCGCAGAACCGGCTGTTCGTAGGTCAGTCCAAGCCAGTCGAGATCCTCGAACACCGCATCGACCAGCTCCTGCCGGCAACGGATGGTGTCGATATCCTCGATCCGGAGCAACAGCCGCCCCCCTGCCTGCCGCGCCAGCGCCGCATTCAGCAGCGCCGAATAGGCATGGCCGGCATGAAGAAAGCCGTTGGGGCTGGGCGCAAAGCGGAAAACGGGTTGCAACGATACGGACTCTGGTCTGATTCTCCCCCGAACCGGGGGAACAGCGATGAGACTGATCGAATCAGACGCCGACATTCAAGAGGGTCTTGCCGCGCTCGCGGCCGGCGAACCGCGGTTTCACCCGATGATCGAGCAAGCCGGGCCGATCCCGCTCAGACGACATACTCCGGGGTTTTCCGGCCTCTGTTCGGTCATCGTCGCCCAGCAGCTGTCGGTGGCCAGCGCCAATGCCATCTGGCGGCGGACCACGGAAGGATTGACGCCGTTTGAGCCTGGAACGCTGGTTCAGGCCAGCGATGAGGCCTTCCGCAAATGCGGCCTCTCCGCCCCGAAAATCCGCACCCTGCGCGCCATCGCCGAGGCGGCCGGCAGCGGCAGCCTGCGGCTGGATGCGCTGGCCGCCATGACCCCGGACGAGGCACAGGACCATCTCGTCGCCGTGCGCGGCATCGGCCCGTGGACAGCCCACATCTACCGGATGTTCTATCTCGGCGAGGCGGATGTCTTCGCCCCCGGCGATCTGGCGCTTCAGGAGGCGATTCGCATCGGATTCGCCCTCGACCAGCGGCCGAACGTCAAGGAACTCGATGCGATGGCCGCATCCTGGTCACCATGGCGGGCGGTCGCGGCCCGCCTGCTCTGGGCCTATTACCGTGCCGTCAAAACCCGCGAAGGCGTCACCTGAGAGGCGAAATTGTGTGGCAAAGACCGTCCGATGGCCCTATGAGAAGCGGCGCAGAGCCCAGTCAGGTTGCCATGATCCCGAACGAACCGAACATCACCCCCGAACTCATCGCCCAGCACGGCCTCAAGCCCGATGAGTATGAGCGTTTTCTGCACCTTCTCGGGCGCGAGCCGACGATCACGGAACTCGGCATCGTCTCGGCGATGTGGAACGAGCATTGCTCGTACAAGTCCTCAAAAATCCATCTGAAAACGCTGCCCACCAAAGGGCCGCGCGTTGTCTACGGCCCCGGCGAGAACGCCGGCGTGGTCGATATCGGCGACGGCGACGTTGTTGTTTTCAAAATGGAATCGCACAACCACCCGTCGTATATCGAGCCCTATCAGGGCGCGACGACCGGCGTCGGTGGCATCCTGCGCGATGTCTTCACCATGGGTGCACGGCCGATCGCCTGCCTCAATGCGCTGCGCTTCGGCGCGCCCGATCACCCGAAAACCCGCCACCTCGTCGGCGGTGTCGTCGCCGGCATCGGCGGCTACGGCAATTCCTTCGGCGTGCCGACGGTGGGCGGTCAGGTCGGCTTCCACGAGCGCTACAACGGCAACTGCCTCGTCAATGCCATGGCGGTGGGCATTGCCCGGCGCGAAGGGATTTTCACCTCGATGGCCACCGGCGTCGGCCTGCCGATCGTCTATCTCGGCTCGAAGACCGGGCGCGACGGCATCCACGGCGCCACCATGGCTTCGGCTGAATTCGACGAGAACTCGGAAGAAAAACGCCCGACCGTGCAGGTCGGCGATCCGTTCGCCGAAAAACTGCTGCTCGAAGCCTGTCTGGAAATCATGGCCAGGGGCTGTGTCGTCGCCATTCAGGACATGGGCGCGGCGGGCCTCACCTGTTCGGCGGTGGAAATGGGGGCGAAGGGCGATCTCGGCGTCGAACTGAACCTCGATCATGTTCCGTGCCGCGAATCGGGCATGACCGCCTACGAGATGATGCTGTCCGAAAGCCAGGAGCGGATGCTCATGGTCCTTCACCCGGAAAAGGAGAAGGAAGCGGAGGCGATTTTCCGTAAATGGGGGCTGGATTTCGCGATTGTCGGCCACACCACCGATACGCTGCGCTTCGTCATCAAGCACAAGGGCGCGGTGATGGCGGATATGCCGATCAAGGAGCTGGGCGACCAGGCGCCCGAATATGACCGGCCCTGGGTGGCCCCGCAAAAGCGCCCCGGCAACGCCGAACTGCTCGACGACATCGTCAAGCTCGCCGCCGAACGGGCGCCCGACAACGCCGGAAGCCTGCTGACTCTGCTTGGTTCGCCCGATTTCTGCTCCCGTCGCTGGGTGTGGGAACAGTATGACCACATCATCCTCGGCAACACGGTACAGAAACCGGGCGGCGATGCCGCCGTGGTCCGGGTCAACGATGGCCCCAAGGGGCTGGCGCTCACCTCGGATGTCACCCCCCGCTATGTCGAGGCCGATCCGTTCGAGGGCGGCAAGCAGGCGGTGGCGGAGGCCTGGCGCAACCTCACCGCCACGGGCGCGACCCCGATCGCGCTGACGGACAACCTCAACTTCGGCAACCCGGAAAAGCCCGAGATCATGGGGCAGTTCGCGCTGGCCATCAAAGGCATCGGCGAAGCGGCCCGCACGCTCGATTTCCCGGTCGTCTCCGGCAATGTCTCGCTCTACAACGAGACGCAGGGGCGCGCGATCCTGCCGACCCCGACCATCGGCGGCGTCGGTCTCATCGCCGATGTCGGACAATCCGCCTCCATCGCTTTCAAGACGGCGGGCGAGGCCGTGATTCTCATCGGCGCGACCACCGGCTGGCTGGCGGCCTCCGCCTATCTCGCCACCATCCTCAACCGCGAGGAGGGGGCGCCCCCGCCGGTGGATCTGTCGGTTGAAAAGCGCAACGGTGAATTCGTCCGCGCCGCGATTCTTGCCGGCACGGCGAGCGCCGTGCACGATCTCTCCGACGGTGGCCTTGCCATCGCGCTGGCGGAAATGGCGATGGCCGGCGGCATCGGCGCGACGATTGACGCGCTGCCCGCGGGCGTTGCTCCGGTCGCCGCACTGTTCGGCGAGGATCAGGCCCGCTACATCGTCACCGTACCGGCGGCAAAGGCCGGATCGGTTCTGGCCGCTGCAGCATCGGCCGGCGTGCCGGCGGCGCGAATCGGCACCACGGGCGGCGAATCGCTTGCCCTGCCCGGCGCCGCGCCGGTGGCCATCGCCGCGCTCACCAAGGCGCATGAACACTGGCTGCCGGCCTACATGGCCGGCCGGGCCTGAGAAGGAGTTGCCCGCATGGCGATGAAAGCTTCCGACATCGAGGCGCTGATCCGCGAGGCGTTTCCCGATGCGACCATCGAGATCAAGGATCTCGCCGGCGATGGCGACCATTATGCCGCCACCGTCGCCTCCGCGGCGTTCAAGGGCAAGACGCGCGTCGCCCAGCACCAGATGGTCTATGCCGCGCTGAAGGGCCGGATGGGCGGGGAGCTGCACGCTCTCGCGCTGACGACCAGGGCGGCGGACTGACCCTTCAGCCGAGCCGGCGGCGGCTGGCGATCACCAGCCCCGCCGCCAGCGCCGGCAGGATGGCAGCGACGAAATACGCTTTGCCGCCGAGCGCGTGATAGACCGGCCCCATCAGGAAGGTCATCCCCGCCATGCTCAGCCCTGTCAGCGTCATCAGGGTGTTCTGCGCCCGGGCGCTGGCCCTGTCGGGCACCAGTTTCTGGATAAACCCCATCCACGCCAGATAGGTGCAGGCCATGGTGCAGGCGTTCAGCGTCTGCAACAGGAGGAACACCGCCAGCGGCGGATCGAACGCGGTGCCGCACCAGCGCGCCAGCGTGCCGAGCGCCCCCGCAAGCAGCAGGCCCCGCGGGCCGAGCCGGGCCATCGCCGCCGGCGCGAACCACAGCACCACCATTTCCGCCGCCACGCCGACGGTCCAGATCATCCCGATCGACCAGGCGGGAAAGCCGATCGCCTGCATATGCACCGAGCCGAAGCTGAAATAGAGCGCCTGGCTGCCGTTGATCAGCGCGATGGCGACCATCACCACGGTCAATTCGGGATACTGGCTGAATTTCAGCCGCTCCACCCGGGCGGCGCTCTCGGTTTCCCCGGCCGAAGGCAGGAGGGCACACACCCCGAGCGTCACCGCCAGCAGGGCAAGGCAGGCGCCGAACACGACATCAACCCCGCCGGCGGCGAGCAGCGGCCCGCCCGCCGCCGCAACAGCCGCAAAGCTGATCGATCCCCAGATCCGCACCCGGCCGACATTGCGCACCACCCCTCGCCTGACCAACGAACCGAGCGTCGCATCGACCATCGTCGGCGCCGGCTGGAAGGCCATCATCATCAGCGCGGAAAACAGGACGATCAGCGCAAAATCGCGCACCACAAGCAGCATCAGGCCGGAGGCCAGCGTGGTCAGCAGCAGGGCGGCCATCAGCGGACGGCGATCCTTCTGCCCGTCGGCCAGCCGGCCCACCGGCCCGGCCACCGCCAGCCGCAGCACCAGCGGCACGCCCATCACCAGCGCGATATCGCTTTCGCCGAGCCCCCGCGCCGAAAGCCACAGCGGAAAATACGGCGAATGCAGCCCGAGGACCGAAAACACTGCCGCCATCATCATCGCGGAGGCAAGACGCGCGTGGCGATCGCCCCAATGCGGGCGGGGCATGGACGAATCGGGTTCAGGAACTCTCACGCCACAGGTCTAGGACCATCACCCGGCCAGCGCCAGCCTACCCAAGGCCATGCCTCAACACTATAAGGTGAGTTGAGGACAGAAGAAGGAACCGCCCGATGGTCGATGACGCTGCCGCCCGCGCCGCCTCCGCCCTGCTGCTCGGCCACTGGGCGGCGGGCACGAAGCTGGATGCGCTGCCCGAAGCGGTCCGCCCGCGCACGCGGGCCGGGGGCTATGCCGTGCAGGCCCATGTGATGAGCCTCAGCGCCGCGCCGCTGTTCGGCTGGAAGATCGCCGCCACCAGCACCGCCGGACAGAAGCATATCAATGTCGATGGCCCGCTTGCCGGGCGGATCATCGCCGAGAAGGTGGTGCCGCCCGCTGCCGCCGTCTCGCTGGCCGGCAACGCCATGCGCGTGGCGGAGGTGGAGTTCGCCTTCCGCTTCGGCCGCGATCTTGATCCGCGGGATACCGCCTACAGCAGGGCAGAGGTGGTGGCCGCGGTCGCCGGGCTGCATCCGGCGATCGAGATCCCCGATTCGCGCTACACCGATTTCTGCGCCGTCGGCGCCGCGCAGCTGATCGCCGACAACGCCTGCGCCCATCAGTTCATGCTCGGTCCGGAGGTGACGGCCGACTGGCGCACCGTCGATCTGGCGGCCCATCGCGTCTCGGCGCTGGTCAACGGCACCACGCGGCATGAGGGGATCGGCGCCAACGCGCTGGGCGATCCGCTGATCGCGCTGACATGGATCGTCAACGAACTGACCGCGCTCGGCATGCCGCTGAAGGCCGGCGAGGTGGTGACGACCGGCACCTGTGTCGTGCCCGTCGCGGTCGCCCCGGGGGATTCGGTTCTCGCCGATTACGGCGCCTTCGGCACGCTGGCCGTCCGCTTCACCGATTGACGCGCGAGGGAGCCACCCCCGCCTACCCAAACGCAAGCACTGCGGTTATATAGGACGCTATCCCGGGCCTTGACCCCGGCAAGGAGAGCGACATGAGCGACGTGAATGCCCGCATCGATGCGGAAGTGAAGGCCAACGACGTGGTGCTGTTCATGAAGGGCACGCCGCAGTTCCCGATGTGCGGGTTCTCCGGCCAGGTCGTGCAGATTCTCGACTATCTCGGCGTGCCCTACAAGGGCATCAACGTGCTGGAGGACGGCGCGATCCGCGAGGGCATCAAGGCCTATTCCAACTGGCCGACGATCCCCCAGCTCTATGTCAAGGGCGAGTTCGTCGGCGGCTGCGACATCACCCGCGAGATGTTCCAGGCCGGCGAATTGCAGCAGATGCTGAAGGACAAGGGCGTCTCCGCCTGATCACGAAGACGGCGAATCACCACCCGCCCGGCCGCTGCCGAAGGCTGGTGATTCGCCGCTGATTCGCGGAACGGACGGAAAAGAGCCGCCCGTCCGGCTCGCATGTCGTTGATTTCATGCAGCATTCGTTAACACGCGTTAACGTTTCAGGCGCTTGGGCAACGGTTTTTCCGCCCGGAGCGGCGCCGCGCATCAAAACTCAAGCGACGAAACGCCTGTGGATGCGGTTTTTGGGCCCTTGTGTCATTTTGGCACTTCGTCTCACGGTTGAAAATGTCTAGGCTTTGTCCCGTGCTTCATCTGGGTGGCACGGTGCGGCCGGCACTGATCCGCTGCACCTCAGCAGAACGACGAGGATTGAGATATGAAGAAGGTTGCGATGGTTGCGGTTGCTCTCCTGGTTGCGGTGAGCGTTTCCGCGTGCGGCACGATCGGCAAGGGCAAGGGCAAGGCCCCGGCCCCGATCGTCACCAAGGGCTAATCCCCTCTGAATAAGCGGACGAATGGCGCAACGTGCCATTCGTCCGGATTTTCCGGCAGGCCCAGCGCGCTTTGGCTGCGAACAAGAAGGGTTGCCGAGTAAACTTGCGTTTTCTTTCACCGCCAGCCTTCCGTCATCGCGCTTCAGCCGCGCGAGCGGGAAATGTGCGGACATATTTCACCCCCTGCGCGCCTTGTCCGCGCCGGAAAAGCAGTCTTGAGCGGATACGGTTCTGAAATGAAAGCAGCGGTTTCAAACGGATTCTCGGGTTTTGTGCGCGGCATGGCGCTGGCGGTCGCGGCGGTGCTTCTGGCCGCCTGCTCGACGCCGGCCGACCAGCACGAGCGCGCCAAGGGCTATGCGGCGGAAACCGGCAAGCCGGGCGCAAAGGCTGATTCGGCCGCCGCGCGGCGCGGCGCGACCACCCATTATGTCGAGTTCCGGGCGCGCTATGCGCTGTCCTATGGCCACACCTTCCTCATCCATGGCCGGCTCGGCGCCGGCGGGCGCATTGCGACCAGGGAGGTGGCGGGGCTGCATCCGCGCGGCGATGATCCGTCGAACTGGATGCTCGGCCATTTCCTGCCCGTCTCCTCCGAGACCGGCGCCAGCGACGGCGACACCGAGGACCAGTATGTCTCCGCCCGCTACCGCATCAACCTGACGGCGGAGCAATACGAGAAGGTCTCCGGCTTCATCCGCAACCTTCAGGCCTCCTCGCCGATCTGGCATGCGGTGCTCTACAACTGCAATGCCTTCGTCGGCGATGTCGCGGGCTTCATGGGGCTGAAGGCGCCCTCCTCGCTCGACCTGCCGGTGGATTACATCAACGGCCTGCGCCGGCTGAACGGCGGACGCAGCCGCGTCACATTCGGCGATTGACGCGGGGAACCGACGTTTTCCACAAGGCTTGTGGCCAAGAAGACCGGATCGAAGCCTCCGCGCGGTTTGCCGCCCGGAGGCTTTGCCTATAGTCGGGACGGACAATCATCCCAACGCCCGCGAATCCTCGCCCCGGCCGGAGCCAGCCCGATCGTGCAGCCCTCTCCTCCCCTGCGCCGGTTTGTCTTTCTGGGCGGCTATTATCCGCACACGCCGGAGGAGAGCCGCCGTCGGTTCGCCCGCGGGCTTGCCCATTTCAGCACCACCTGGGCGATTCGCGCCGAAGCCGGCGGACTGACGGAAGACGCGGGCGCGGCAACCTGGCCGGTGGCGGCAGCCGGCCCCGGCTGGCAGCAGGAGACCGCCGTCCATCTGTTCCGCTGGGACGATCTCATCACCGCCGACCGCTCGCGCAACTGGCTGACGCGCCTGCCGCTCGGACTGGCGGCGTTTCTCGATGTCGTCTTTTCCGGCACGCTGCTGCGCTACATCGCCGTTTCCTGGCGCTATGCGCTGTTCTTTCTCTATCCCTATCTGCTGCTGGCCGCGCTCTGTGCCTGTGCGTGGCTTCTCTCCGGGCTGGTGCCGGCAGCGGGGCTGCGCCCGCTGGTCGCGCTCGCGCTCGGCGCCGGCTTCATCGCCCTTCTTGGCGGTCGCCTGCTGATCGATCACCTGATCGACGACTGGATCTATGCCGTCCGCCTGATCCGCAAGGGCGACGCAGCGGCCGAGGCGCGGCTGGACGCATTGGCGCGGGAACTGGCCGCCGCCGGACACGATGAGCTGGTGGTCTTCGGCCACAGCCTCGGCGCGGTGCACGGCGCCTGCCTGATCGACCGGATGCTGGCGCTGGCCCCCGATGGCCCGCCGATCCGTTTTGCCACGGCGGGATCATCCGTGCTGAAGGTTGCGCTGCACCCCGCCGCCAGGGCCATCCGCGCGGTCCTTGGCCGCATCGCCGCCTCCCCCCGCGTGATCTGGGTGGATTTTCAGGCCCACAACGACGCGATGAACTTCTACAAGGCCGAGCCGGTGACGACGCTGAAGCTGGCCGGCCGCCCGGCGCTGATTCGTCCGGTGCGGTTTTCCGCCCTGCTCAGCCCGGCGCGCTATCGGCGGATTCGCCGCAACTTCTTCCGCCTGCACAGCCAGTTCATCTCGGCCAACGACCGGCGCGGGCGCTACGACTACTACATGATCTGCTGCGGCCCCTTCCCGCTGGAAACGCTGGCGGGAGACCCGAACGGCGCGATGGACTGGATCGACGACGCCGGCGGGCTGACCGGCCGGGGCCGCACGGCAGCAGGCAGGGAGAACGCGGCATGACCCTCCAGATGACGCCGATGGTCGCCAAGATCGTCTGGGTGCTGATGGCCGTGGGCTGGTACGCCCTGCGCATTCCCCATGTCCGCCGCTCGCGCAAGACGCCGGTGGCCGCCGACGGCATGGACGGAACCGAACGGCTGCGCCTCGCCGTCTCGCTCACCGGGCTGGGCCTGATCCCGTTCGTCTATGTGCTCACCGGCGAGCCCACCTTTGCCCGCCGGCTGTTCCATCCGGAACTGGCATGGGCCGGTGTGGCGGTCGCCATCGCCGCGCTGGCGATGTTCCGCCTCACCCACAAGGCGCTGGGGCGCAACTGGTCCGTCAGCCTGCAGATGCGGCAGGATCACAAGCTGGTCACGGAAGGCGTCTACGCCCGCATCCGCCACCCGATGTATACGGCCTTCTGGCTGTGGGCGATCGCCCAGGCGCTGCTGCTGCCCAACTGGATCGCCGGCCTGTCGGGCCTCGTCGGCTTCGGCACGCTGTATCTGCTGCGCGTCGGCCCGGAGGAAGAGATGATGATCGACCGGTTCGGCGAGGATTACCGGGCCTATATGGCGCGCACCGGCCGCCTGCTGCCGAAATGGTTCTGACATAAAAAACAGGCCGCCCGGAGGCGGCCTGTTCATGGTCCGAAGGCCTTGAAGGCTCAGACGCCCTGGATCTGCTTCAGGCGGGCGTTGCACTGGCTGTAATAGCCGCCGCCCTTCTGGATCCACTTGAGGCCGCCGTTGCCGGCGCCGTTGCCCGTCTTGTTCTCGTTGTACTGGTCAAGGCAGGTGTTCATGCGCTGCTTGGCCGGCTTTTCCGCCGCGTACTTCTTGTTGATCACCCGCGGGAACACCGTGCCGGCGGGTGCGGCCGGCAGGGCCGCGCGCTGGGCCGGCGCGGCCGC
>ERZ1645187.2766-NODE-2766-length-15220-cov-7.933399_pt1 | contig 15220 bp, 13 predicted proteins | sample MGYA00575352_ERZ1645187 | MGnify/ENA primary metagenome ERZ1645187 (study PRJEB40837, sample SAMN11349314) | freshwater sediment metagenome | isolation source: river sediment | host: Sediment | place: India: Wazaribad , New Delhi | collected 2017-02-21 ...
CCATCAAGAGCGACAGCGCCGCGGCGCCCGCGGTCACCAGCGTGGCCAGCCGCCGCGGCGTCAGGCGGCGGTCGGGCTGCGGGCGGCGGGCGATGCGGACGGTCTCGATCTGGGTTCCTGCGGTCATGCGTGCCTCCATCTGTCGGGCCTGGCCCGGGGTCGGGTCGGGCGTTCCGGTCATGGGGCAAGGCTGCGGCCGGGGCGGCGGGACAGGCAATATCGCCGCCTTGCTATGCGATAACAGGCGCTGCGGGGTGCCGACGTTATTGAATATCCCGGCGCGGGCGGCCAATCTGGGGCATGGACAAGGCCCTCTTCCCTCAGGGAGCGATCCGATGAAGACCCCAGCCCTAGCGGCGCTTGTGCTTCTGGCCCTTGGCGGGGCGGCGCAGGCCGACTGCTATGCCGACTACAAGGCCAAGAAGGAACCGCCGTTGCAGCTGCACTATGGCGTGGCGCAGGTGGCGGACGCCAATTGCTCGCGCCAGGCGGCCGAGGCCGAGTTGGCCCCCCGCGTGGCGGCGGATGGCTGGACTTTGCTGAACGTTCTGTCCACCTTCGGACCCGAGGGCCTTGAGGAAAGGAAAGCGAGTGCCGGAGCCTATTTCCTCCGTTACTGACAGCCTGAAGACCGGCAACCGCGTCGTCGCCCTGGGCATCGGGGCGATCGTGCTGATCCTGTTCGGCGCGGCGCTGTTCCTGTTCCTGAACCTGCCGGATGCCAACGCCTTCAACGCCCGGGTCGAGCGGATCTTTGTCGAGAACGACGACCTGACCTCGGGGCCCGAGATCAAGCTATTGGAAATCCTGGCGCAATCGGGCACCTCGTTTTCCGAGGTGCTGACCAGTTACCGCAGCGTGATCTTCGTGCTCCTGGTGTTCTCGACTGCGCTTCTGGTGGCGGCGCTGGTGTTCCTGGTGACGATCATCGCGCTGAACCGGCGGATCTCGGCGATCCAGCGGTCGGGGATTCAGGTGGCCAGCCTGATGATTTCCCGCGAGGCGCGGGCGGTCTACATCAACGACCTGGAGTTCCAGCTGACCGAGGCGGCGCTGGAGACGCTGTCGGTGCTGGCCGAGGCGCGGATGGATGACGAGGTCCTGACCGGCGCGCAGATCGAGGCGGTGATTTCGGGGCGGAACGAGGCCGATTGCGACGAGGCGGCGGGGGCGACGCGGGTGAAACGGCTGCGGGACGCCCTGGGCAACCAGCTGGTGACCGAGCTGCTGGTCAAGACGGTGGCCCGGCGGGGCTATGTGCTGGCGGTGGGCAAGGACACGATCCGGATGATCTGACCGCCGGGGAGGCTAGCGTTCAGCCGCCGCTGGCCCGTAGGCGTGCCACAGCCTGGCCGCCAGCAGCAGCGACTGCGTGTCGCCCTGGTCCAGCGCGATCCGGGCGGCGTGGTCCAAGGCGGCCTTCAGCATGGCGGCATCCCCGGCGCGGTCGGCCAGTTGGGCCAGCGCCTCGCAGGTATGAAGCGAGGGTTCGCCCTGCATCGGCGCCTCGGCCAGGGCCGCGTGGGCCATGGCCAGCGCCCAGGCGCGGGTTTCGGGTGTGGCGGTGTCGGACAGGTGGACATTCCGGGCCAGTAGGGCCCGGCGGCGGGCGAACTCTTCCGCCGACAAGCCTTGCGCGGCGGCAACCAGAAGCCGGTCCAGCGTGGCGGGCGGAAGATCGGCCGCCAGAACCTCTTGCCAGGCGAAGTCTGGCTGAGCGATCCCGTCCAACAGGGCGACGGTCTGGTCCACCTCTCCCATCCTGGCGTGGATCAGCGCCAGGGTGTGCAGCGCCTCGGCCCCCAGCCCGCTGCCGGACCAGGTGATCAAGCCGGAGACGACGCCCACGCCGACGACCGTGTCTGGGTTGCCCCCCGGGGCCTCGGCCCTGGCGCGGGCAAGGCTGGCGCGCACTTCGTCCAGCGGGGCGCCTGCGGCCAGCAGGGCCTGCGCGGTGTAGAGGTGGGGGAAGACCGGAAAGATGCCGGGGCGTTCGGCAAAGACCGGCCCCATGCGACAGGCCAGCGTCAGGGCAAGGTCGGGCTGGCCGATGGTCAGGGCGGTTTCGACCGCTTGCATCATGTCGCGGCCATCCGGATAACGGGCATCGGCGGCCAGGTCGAAGGCTTCGGTCAGCAGCGCTTGGGCCTGGTCGGGGGGCGCGGCAGCGGCGGCAAAACGCAGGGCGTAGGGCCGGCAGGCGTTCTGCGGCGGGCAATGGATCAGCGCAGCCTCCGGGCCGATGGCCAACGTCAGGGTGGCGCCAAGGGGCAGGGGATCGGGGATGTCCCGGGGCATCAGGGCGACGGCGGCCCTTGCGCCCGCCACATCGCCCAGAAGAACGCGCAGTTCGGCGGCGTATTTCAATGCACTGGATCGTTCGTGCGGGTTCAGGCCGGTTTCCATGCCGACAAGGGCATCGGCCAGACCGGCCACGGCGGCCAGGGTGGCGGCGTCGGGGTCTGGCCGCTGGGGGGCGATGGGGCCATAGGGCTTGCGGCCCATAAGCTCCAGCCCGGCGATCCACAGCGCTCCGTATTGCGCCGTGGGCACCTGGGACAGCGCCTCTTGCGGCGACAGGCCGGCGCGCAGATGGGCCGCGATCCGGTGGCTGGCAAGCGGATCGTAGGGCGCGGGGCCCTGTCCGGCCCGCTGGTGGTCGATCAGCGCCTGCGCCTGGTCAAAGCGGCCCATCATCGGCAGCACCTCGAGGTCCCGCCAGTGGCGCGGCGGAGAGGTGTCGGCCAGCCCGGCCTGCACCGCCAGATCGGCCAGGCAGGCGGCCGAAGGGCTGGCTGCACAGGCCGAGGGCGCGGGCGCAGGCGGAACCCAGAGGGCCAGCCCGCCCATGAGGGCCGCCAACACAACGGAAAGGGCCAGGGGACGCATCCGGGCAGTCAGGCGAAACGGAGGGCGCGGTTCAGCGGCAGGTCGCGCAGCCGCTGGCCGGTCAGGGCAAAGATCGCGTTGGCCAGCGCGGGGGCGGCGGGCGACGTGCCGGGTTCGCCGGCGCCGCGGATCGGGCCGCCGCTTTCCAGGATGCGCACGGTGATCGGCGGGCATTGCCGCATTCGCAGCGGGTCGAAATCCCAAAAGCTCGCCTGCCGGGCGCGGCCGTCTTCGGCAAAGGTCACTTCGCCGGTCATCGCGGCGGACAGGCCGAAGACCATGGCGCCGGACAGCTGCGCCTCAAGGATGCCAGGGTCCAGCGCGATGCCGACGTCGGCGGCGATCCAGGCTCCGGTCAGGCGGATGCCGTCGGAGGTGTCCTGCACCTCGACCACCTCGGCGACGGGGACGCCGAAGGACTGGCAGAAGGCGACGCCGCGGGCGCGGCCGGTCGGCGCGGGGTTGGCCCAGCCAGAGGCCTCGGCCACGGCTTCCATCACGGCGATGGCGGCGGGGTCGGTCATCTGGCGCATGCGGAACAGCAGCGGATCGTCGCCGGCCAGATGCGCCAGTTCGTCCAGCGCGCTATCGTGGAAGAAGGCATTCTGCGAGGCCCCGACCGAGCGCCAAAACCCCCCCGGCAGCCGGTTTTGCGCCCGGTGGCCGGTGACGCGGTAGTTGGCGAAGCCATAGGGCTGGTCGCCCGCGGCCTGGACGATGGTGCTGTCGGCGCCCATCGCCGGATAGCCCAGCCGACCGGCCATCGAGGCGGTGATCGAGGCGGCGGCGGTGGCCAGGTGGAAATGCGAGACCAGGCCCCCGGCCAGCGCGGCGCGCACGCGGGCCATCGCGGCGGGGCGGTAGGTGTCCTGCGCGGTGTCTTCCTCGCGGCTCCAGGTCAAGAGGACGGGTGTGGGCGACAGCGCACGGGCCAGCGCCGCGGCCTGGCGGATGAAGTCGACCTCGGCCCGGCGGCCGAAGCCCCCGCCGAGGAATTCGGTGTGGATCTCGACCGCCTCTTCGGGCAGGTCGGCGGCCTCGGCGGCGGTGCTGCGGGCCATGCTGGGGAACTGGGTTCCGGCCCAGACCTGCAGGCGCCCGTCCTGCAACCAGGCGGCGGCGCCCATCGGCTCCATCGTGGCGTGGGCGAGGTGGGGCACGCTGTAGGTGGCGTCGAAGTCGGCGGCGGTGGCGTCGCCGTCGTCGCGGGGGGTGGAATCGGGGGTATCGGTCAGGGCAAAGGTCAGGTCGGCCGCGATCTGGGCATCGGTGGCGATGACGGGGGGATCGGCCCAGTCGACCTGCGTGGCGTCCAGCGCCTGGAAGGCGGCCCAGGTGGTGCGGGCGATGGCGGCGATGCCGCCGTCCAACTCGACCACGTCCAGCACGCCGGGAAGGGCCAGCGCGGCGGCGGCGTCAAAGCTGCGCAGGGTGCCGCCGGGGGCGGGGCAGCGGCGGATCGAGGCGAAGACCATGCCGGGCAGGCGGATGTCGCAGGCATAGCGGGCGGCGCCGGTGGATTTGGCGGCCATGTCGGTGCGCGGCAAGGCGCGGCCCAAGAGGCGCCACTGGTCGCGCGGGCGCAGAGCGGGCGGGTCGGGCAGCTCGGCCTGCGCGGCCTCGGCGGCCAGTTCGCGATAGTCCAGCCGGGTGCCGTCGGGGGCGATCACGGCGCCGGCTTCGGTGGTCAGGGCTTCGGGCTGAACTCCCAGCCGGCGGGCGGCGGCCTGCACCAGCGCGGCGCGCGCCGTGGCCCCGGCGGTCCGCATCCGGTCGAAGCCGTCACGGATCGAGGTCGATCCGCCGGTCAGCTGCAACCCCAGAAGCCGCGCCGGAATGTCGGTGGCATCGCGGGCGGTGCGCGCCATCCAGCTGTCGTCGGTCAGCGCAAAGGGCACCCCTTCGTGCAGAAGCGCGCTGTTGTAGTAGGCCTTGCCCGCCGGCCCGTGCATCACCCGCACCTGCGCCCAGTCCAGGTCCAACTCTTCGGCCACCAGGGCGGCAAGCGTGGTGTGGACGCCCTGCCCCATCTCGGCGCGCGGGGTGACGACGGTCACGCCCTGGCCGTCGATCAGCACAAAGGGCGTCAGCGCGCCCAGCCCCTGCCCGGCGATCGGGTTGGGCAGCGGCTTGCGGTACTGGTACCAGCCAAAGGCCACCCCGCCCACCAGCGCGGCCGACCCGATCAGAAAGCTGCGGCGGGCGATTGTGCGCAGGCGTCCCATGTCAGCCCGCCATCGCGGCACCGGCCGCCCGGATCGCGGCCAGGATGCGCGGATAGGTGCCGCAGCGGCACAGGTTGCCGTCCATCGCCTCGGCGATCTCGGCGTCTGTCGGGCGCGGGTTGGCCTGCAGCAGCGCCGCGGCCTGCAGGATCTGGCCCGACTGGCAATAGCCGCATTGCGCGACCTGATGGTCGATCCAGGCCTGCTGCACCGGGTACAGCGCTGCGGCGCCCAGACCCTCGATCGTGGTCACGGGGCCCGTGACATCGCCAAGGGCCAGCTGGCAGGACCGCACCGCCTGACCATCGACCAGCACGGTGCAGGAGCCGCAGGCGGCGACGCCGCAGCCGTATTTGGTGCCCGTCAGGCCCAAGCCGTCGCGCAGCGCCCACAGAAGCGGCGTGTCTGGCGGCAGGTCCAGGTCCTGCGGCGTTCCGTTGACGACAAGGCGGATCATCGGCTCTCTCCTGTACAGGGCAGTCTAGTCCGCCGGGCGGAAAGGGAAAGCGGTGCGTCGCGTCACCGGCAGAAATTGCCTAAGATGCCGGACTTTAAGCCAGCATTCACCGCAAAGGCGTAGACCTGTCCCTGGGTGTGAAGACGGGTGATGGGGATGGCCGGGCAAGGGAATGCCGCGCCAGTCATCATCAAACGGAAAAAGGTTGTGGGTGGCGGTGGCCACCACGGCGGCGCATGGAAGGTGGCTTACGCCGACTTCGTGACCGCGATGATGGCCTTTTTCCTGCTGATGTGGCTGTTGAACGCGACGACGGAAAAGCAGCGCAAGGGGCTGTCGGATTACTTCAATCCGACCGTGCCGGTAAACCGCGTCTCGGGTGGGGGCGATGGCGCCTTTGGCGGCGACAGCATGTTTTCCGAGAATACCAAGGTCAAGACCGGAACCGGCGGCACCGCCAGTGAAACCGGCGCCTCGACCGGATCGGCCGACGATACGCGCGCCGACGAGGGCCAGACCGACCTTCGGGCGGTGGAAAAGGCGTTGATGGACCGCGGCGGCGAAAGCCGGACGATGGAACAGCTGCTGCGCCATGTGATCACCAAGGTCACCGACGAGGGCCTGGTGATCGAGCTGTACGACCTGGAAGAGGCGCCGCTGTTCCTGAACGACACGGCCGAGCCGTCTCCGGTGACGCTGGCGCTGGCCAAGCTCTTGGCCGAGACCCTGGCGATCACCGCCAATGAGATCGCCGTGAACGGCCACCTGCGCAGCTATCCGGTCACGCTGAAGGCCAACCCGGTCTGGGACCTGTCGGCCGAGCGCGCGCAACGGATGCGCCTTCTGCTTGAGGCGGCGGGGCTGGACGGCGGGCGGATGCAGCGCATCTCGGGCTTTGCCGACCGCAAGCCGGTGACGGCCGACAGTTCGGCAATCCGCAACAACCGGATCGAGATCATCCTGCTGCGCGCCGACCGCTAGCTGGCCAACGGGGGAAATCGCTAAAATTTGCATCCGTTAGGGGTTTGTTCAGGGGCACCGGGCAGCTTGGGGTCCAGACACGGGATCAAGCAGCAGAAAGGTGCCCCCGATGACCATTTCCTCGTCCCTCAGTGCGGGCGTGGCCGGGTTGAACGCGAACGCGACCCGGCTTGCTACCATTTCCGACAATATCGCCAACTCGGGCACCTACGGCTACAAGCGAGCCGCGGCCGATTTCTCGAACATGGTGATCACCAATGCCCGCGGCTCGGGCGTCTATTCGGCCGGGGGCGTGCGCGCCTCGTCCTTCCGCCTGATCGAGGAACGCGGCGCGCTGGTCGGCACCTCGCACCAGCTGGACATCGCTGTTTCCGGCCGCGGCTTCCTGCCGGTGATGCCCGAGGTCAGCCTGGGCAATGCGTCCGGCGACACGCCCCTGCTGATGACCACCACGGGCGCCTTCCGCACCGATTCGAACGGCGTGCTGAAGACCGACTCGGGCCTTGTCCTGCTGGGCTGGCCCGCCACTTCGGACGGCAACATTCCGGTGTTCCCGCGCGACACGATCGGTGGGCTGCAACCCATCGTCATCAACTCCAACCAGACCGCGGGCGACCCGACGACGCTGCTGAACCTGGGCGTCAACCTGCCCGCCACCGGGACCGAGGCGGGGGCCGCCGGCACCACGCTGCCGCTGTCGGTCGAATATTTCGGCAACCTCGGCACCTCGGAATCGCTGGACATCACCTTCACGCCCACGGTTCCGGGCACCGGTGCGTCGAACGAATGGACGATGGTGATCCGCGACAGCGCCAGCGCCGGCGCCGTGGTGGGCGAATACACGCTGACCTTCGACGACAGCCGCGCCGCCGGCGGCACGCTGGCCTCGGTGACGGTGGTGTCGGGCGGGGCCTATGATTCGGCCACCGGCATGCTGGACCTGACGGTGGCGGGCGGGCCGATCAGCGTGGGCATCGGCGCGCTTGGCGATCCGAACGGGCTGACGCAGCTGTCGGACGGCTTCGCGCCGGTGTCGATCACCAAGAACGGCTCTCCGGTCGGCAACCTGACCACGGTCGAGGTGGACCAGAACGGCTATATCACCGCGACCTACGACACCGGCTTTACCCGTCGCCTGTACCAGATTCCGCTGGTCGACGTGCCCAACCCCAACGGCCTGCTGTCGAAAAGCAACCAGACCTACCAGGTCTCGCCGGATTCGGGGTCGTTCTTCCTGTGGGATGCCGGCAGCGGGCCGACCGGGTCGATCGAAGGCTATGCGCGCGAAGGCTCCACCACCGACGTGGCGGCGGAACTGACCAGCCTGATCCAGACCCAGCGGGCCTATTCGTCCAACGCCAAGGTGATCCAGACGGTGGACGAAATGCTGCAGGAAACCACCAACATCAAGCGCTGATAGGCCATGAGCGTCACCTCGGCCCTTTCCAGCGCGCTGACGGGGCTTTCGGCCACCTCTCGCCAGGCCGAGATCGTCTCGTCCAACGTCGCCAACGCCTCTACGCCCGGCTATGCCCGCCGCGAGGTATCGCTGGGCGCACATGTTCTGGGCGGCACCGGACAGGGCGTGCAGGTCAAGGGCGTCACGCGGCAGGTCGACCAGTTCCTGATGGGCGACCGCCGCGTCGCGCAGGCCGCCGCCGGCGACCGCGACGTGCGCGCGGCCTTCCTGCTGCGGATGGAGCAGATCTTCGGCCAGCCCGAAGACGCGGGCTCGCTGTCGGCGCGCGTTGCCGCGCTGGACACCGCGCTGATGGAGGCCGCCAGCCGCCCGGAGTCCGAGGCGCGGCTGGCCTCGGCCGTCGATTCGGCGCGGCTTCTGGCGCTGACGCTGAACCGCGCCAGCGATGCGGTGCAGGATGAACGCGCCCGCGCCGACACCGCCATCGCCACGGCCGTGGGCGACCTGAACAGCGCCCTGGCCCAGGTGCGCGACATCAACACCCAGATCCGCAGCTTCAGCGGTGCGGGGCGCGACGTCTCGGCGCTGATGGACCAACGCCAGCAGATCGTCGACCGCATCTCGGATCTGGTCCCGGTGCGCGAGGTCCCGCGCGAGTTCGGCCAGATCGCGCTGATGACGACGGGCGGCGTAGTGCTGCTGGACGGCAGGGAATCGGTGTTCGAGTTCACCCCGGTGCATACCGTTGTGCCCGAGATGACGCAGGCCTCGGGCGGGCTGTCGGGGCTGGCACTGAACGGCCGCCCGATGGCCACCGCCGGAGAAACCAGCCTGGTGCTGGGCGGCAAGCTGGCCGGGATGTTCGCGGTGCGCGACGAATTGGCGGTGGCCGGCCAGGCCAAGCTGGACACGCTGGCCCGCGACCTGGTCGACCGGATGGGCGAGGCCGGGCTGGACCCCACTCTGGCCCCCGGCGATCCCGGGCTGTTCACCGATGGCGGCGCCGCCTTTGACCCGCTAGACGAGGTGGGCCTGTCGGCGCGGATCGCGCTGAATGCCGCGGTTGATCCGCAGCAGGGCGGCCAGGCCTTTCGCCTGCGCGACGGTCTGGCCGCCGTGGCTCCGGGGCCGACCGGCAATGCCAGCCTGCTGATCGCGCTGTCGGGGGCGCTGGAAAACGCCCGCCCGCTGGGCTCCACCGCCTTTCCGGCGGCGAACCGCAGCCTGGCCGGGCTGACCGCCGACCTGTTGTCGTCGGTGTCGACCGATCGGCTGAACGCCGACACCGAAGAGGCCTTTACCGCCGCCCGCTTTGCCGCGCTGGACGAGATGGAAAAGGCCGGCGGCGTCGATACCGACCAGGAGCTGCAGTCGCTCTTGGTCATCGAAAAGAACTATGCGGCGAATGCAAAGGTCCTGCAGACGGTGGATGAAATGGTCAACACGCTTCTGGGTCTGTGATGGTCGGGCGGGTCGGAAATGGCGATCAGGCGCTGACCACGATCCTCAGCCGGCAATCCGCCGCGCTGCGGGCCGAGGTCACGCGACATACCACCGAAATGACCACCGGGCGGCACACCGACATGGGTGCCGCGGTGGGTGGCGACTTTTCGGCACTGGCCGCGATCGATCATTCGCTGGCGCGGCTGAAGGGCTACGCCGCCAATACCTCGGAGGCGGCGCTGTTCACCGATGCGATGCAGACCGCGTTGGGCGTGCTGTCGGACGGGGCGACGGAGCTGGCCTCGAACGTGATGCGCAGCGCCGATCTGGTCTCGGCCACCAGCATGAACGCAGTCGCGACCGACGCGATCCGCACCTTCGACACCGCGATCGCCACCCTGAACACGCGATTTTCCGAACGCGCGCTGTTTTCCGGCGTCAATGCCGAAACGCAGCCGCTGCCCGATGCCGATACGATCCTTTCGGCGGTCGAATCCGCGATCACCACCGCCGGGGCCGTCACGGTGACCGACATCCGCAGCGCGATTTCTGACTGGTTCTCCGACCCTCTGGGATACGAGGCGCTCTATGCCGGCGGCACCCCGCGCGCCGACGTGCCGGTGGCGGCCGGCGAGTCCGCCGACCTGTCGGTCACCGCTCTGGACCCGGCGATCAAGGACACGCTGCGGGGGCTGGCGACGATGGCGCTTCTGGGCCGCGGACTGATGGCCGGGCAGGCCGAGGCACGCTCGGACCTGGCCAAGGCGGCGGGCGAAGACCTGCTGACGGGGGGCGAATCGCGGTCGCACCTGATGGCGCGGGTGGGTACCGTGCAGGCCCAGATCGCCGCCGCGCAGACCCGCAACACGGCCGAAGAATCGGCCCTGTCGATCACCCGCGCCGGCATCATCAGCGCCGACCCCTACGATGCCGCGACCCGGCTGGAGGATCTCCAGACCCGGATCGAGGCGCTTTACCTTGTCACCGCGCGGGTCTCGCGCCTGTCGCTTGCGGATTACCTCTGATGACCCTTCTTCTGCGTCTGGCCTGCGCCCTTTGCGTCCTCTTCCTGCCGCTGGCGGCGGTGGCGGAATCGATCCGCATCAAGGACCTGGTCGAGGTCGATGGCGTGCGCGGCAACGATCTGGTGGGTTATGGCCTGGTCGTCGGCCTGAACGGCACCGGCGACGGCATCCGCAACGCCCCCTTCACCGAAGAAATCATGGCCAACATGCTGGAACGGCTGGGCGTCAACGTCACCGGCGAGGAATACCGGCCCAAGAACGTGGCCGCCGTCTTCGTGACCGCCACTCTGCCGCCCTTTGCCCGCGCCGGCAGCCGGATCGACGTGACGGTCAGCGCGATCGGCGACGCGAAAAGCCTGCTGGGCGGCACTCTGGTGATGACACCGCTGAACGGGGCCGACGGGCAGATCTATGCCGTGGCGCAGGGCACGATCATCGCGGGCGGCATCTCGGCGCAAGGCGATGCTGCCCGTGTCGTCCAGGGCGTGCCCACCGCGGGCACCATCCCCTCGGGCGGGAGGATCGAGCGCGAGGTCGAGTTCGACTTCACTGCCGTCACGACGTTGCGGCTGGCGCTGAAGACCGCCGATTTCACCACCGCGGGCCGGATCGAGCAGGCGATCAACGCGGCCTTCGGGGCGCGCGTCGCCACCATGCTGGATTCCGGCACGGTCGAGCTTGACCTTGATCGCGCCGGCGCGCGCTCTCCGGCCCATGCGCTCAGCCAGATCGAAGGCATCCTGGTGGAACCAGAAACCCGCGCCCGGGTGGTGGTCGACCAGCGGTCGGGCACCATCGTGATGGGCGCCGACGTGCGGATCAGCAGCGTCGCGGTGGCGCAAGGCAACCTGACGCTGCGGGTCGACGAGGCGCCGATGGTGGTGCAGCCCAACCCCTTTGCCGAAGGCGAAACAGTGGTGGTGCCGCGCACCGCTGCCAGCATTACCAAGGACGGCACGGGGCTGGCCGAACTGCCCGAGGGCACCTCGCTGTCCGAAGTGGTGGCGGGGCTGAATGCGCTAGGCGTGCCACCGCACGACATGATCGACATCCTGAAAAGCATCAACGCGGCGGGCGCGCTGCATGCGGAATTCGTGATCCAGTAGCGGCGGAATGGCAAAGGCCCGGACCTTGCGGACCGGGCCTTTGAGCAAAGTGGTGAGCCCGACAGGATTCGAACCTGTGACCCACTGATTAAAAGTCAGTTGCTCTACCAACTGAGCTACGGGCCCACGACACGGGCGGTGATTAGGGGGATGCGGACCGGGGGTCAAGGGTCAAAATGCGCCCGGCTCTGGCAAATCCGACGCATCGGGCGTATGAGGCCACGCATGACCCGGATGGATTCCCCCCAGGGCCTCGCCTTCCTCAAGATGCATGGCGCGGGCAACGATTTCGTCATCTTCGACTCGCGCGGGCGCGAGGCGGTGGCGACACCTGGGCTGGCCCGCGCGCTTGGCGACCGCAACCGCGGCGTCGGCTTTGACCAGCTGGCCGAGATTCGCGACGCAACGGATGCCGACGTGGCGCTGGACTTCTGGAACAGCGACGGCAGCCGCGCCGGGGCCTGCGGCAACGCCACCCGCTGCGTGGCCGACCATGTGATGCGGGACCTTGGCCAAGACCGGCTGTCCTTGCGCACTGCGCGGGGCCTGTTGCGGGCCGAGCGGCTGGCCGACGGGCGGGTGAACGTGAACATGGGCCTGCCGCAGACCGGCTGGGCCGACGTGCCGCTGGCCCGCGACGTCGATACGCTGCACCTGCCGCTGCCGGGCGACCCGGTCGCGGTGGGCATGGGCAACCCGCATTGCGTGTTCTTCCTGGCCGATGCCGAGACCGTCGACCTGGCCGCCCGCGGGCCGGTGGTCGAGCATGACCCGCTGTTCCCGCAGCGCACCAATGTAGAGTTCGCCAGCGTATCCGGCCCGGACCGGCTGCGGATGCGGGTCTGGGAACGCGGCACCGGCGTCACGCTGGCCTGCGGCTCGGGCGCCTGTGCCACCGCCGTCGCTGCCCACCTGCGCGGTTTGACCGGCCGGCGCGTCGCCCTGCAACTGGATGGCGGCGTGCTGGAGGTGGACTGGCGCGACGACGGCGTCTGGATGACCGGCCCGGTCGCCCATGTCTTCGACGGCTGGTTGACGCCCGAGTTCCTTGCGGCCCAGGCATGACCGCTCCCGTTTTCGCCACCCTCGGCTGCCGCCTGAACGCCTATGAGTCCGAGGCGATGAAGGAACTGGCCGCTGCCGCCGGACTGGGCGGCGCAGTGATCGTGAACACTTGCGCCGTGACCGCCGAAGCGGTGCGCAAGGCCAAGCAGGAGATTCGCCGCCTGTCGCGCGAAAACCCCGGCGCGCCGGTGATCGTGACCGGCTGCGCCGCGCAGACCGAGCCCGAGACCTTCGCCGCCATGCCCGAGGTCGCGCGCGTCATCGGCAACCACGAGAAGATGCAGCCCGAAACCTGGCGCGCGCTGGCGGCGCCCGACCTGATCGGCACCACCGAAAAGGTGCAGGTCGACGACATCATGTCGGTGCGCGAAACCGCCGGGCACCTGATCGACGGCTTCGGCCGCCACCGCGCCTATGTCCAGGTGCAGAACGGCTGCGACCACCGCTGCACCTTCTGCATCATTCCCTTCGGCCGCGGCAATTCCCGGTCGGTCCCCGCCGGCGTCGTGGTGGAGCAGATCAAGCGGCTGGTCGACAAGGGGTTTCTTGAGGTTGTGCTGACCGGGGTCGACCTGACGAGCTGGGGCGCCGACCTGCCTGGCACGCCCCGGCTGGGCGATCTGGTCCTGCGCATCCTGCGGCTGGTGCCCGATCTGCCGCGGCTGCGGATCTCGTCGATCGATTCGATCGAGGCGGACGCGGCGCTGATGCAGGCCATCGCGACCGAGCCGCGCCTGATGCCGCACCTGCACCTGTCGCTGCAGGCCGGCGACGACCTGATCCTGAAGCGGATGAAGCGGCGGCACCTGCGTGACGACGCGATCCGCTTTTGCGAAGAGGCACGCCGTCTGCGCCCGGACATGGTGTTTGGCGCCGATATCATCGCCGGTTTTCCGACAGAAACAGAACAAATGTTCGAAAAATCTCGAATGCTTGTTCAGGAATGCGGGCTGACGTTTCTACATGTCTTTCCCTTCAGCCGACGCATGGGGACACCGGCGGCACGGATGCCGCAGGTTTCCGGCCCAACGATCCGGGACCGGGCCGCCCGGCTGCGCGCCGAGGGCGAGGCCGCATTGGCGCGGCATCTGGCCGCCCAAACGGGAGTGACCCACCGGGTGCTGATGGAAAGCCCGCGGATGGGCCGGACCGAGCAGTTCACCGAGGTCGCCTTTGCCACCGACCAGCCCGAAGGCGCCATCGTCAGCGCCCGCATCGCCGGCTTTGCCGGCGGGAAGCTGACGGCCTGACCAAACCGACTGATCAGACGCGGCGGATGGTGTCGCCCAGATCCAGGGTCGGCGTCAGTTCGATCACCTCGCCGCCGATCACCCCGCCGGCGCGCTTGCCGGCAATGATCTCGGCCGATTTCTGCCCGATCTCCAGCCGGCAGGCATCCATCGTCGCCAGCTTGCGCGGCAGCCCGTCCAACAGCTCCATCCCGTTGAAGCCGGCCAAGCCGATCTTGCCAGGCACGTCCAACCCATGCTCAAGGCACCAAAGCAGCCCGCCCGCCCCGATCATGTCATTGGAATAATAGAGGAAATCGACGTCCGGCGTGCGCGTCAGAAGCGCCTCGGTCATTTCGCGGCCCTTCGACAGGCTGGAGCCGCCGACATAATATTCGCGGTCCACCAGGCTTAGCCCGGCGCGGGCCAGCGCCTCTTCGAACCCCTCCAGCCGCTTGCGCGCCCTTGTGTCCAGCGAGGGCATGTGCGTGCCCAGAAAGGCGATGCGACGGTAGCCGGCAGCAATGATCGTTTCGGCCATCTGCCGCCCGGCCCGATAGTGGGAAATTCCTACCGCAGAATCAACGGGTTGACCGTCGATATCCATGATCTCGACGATCGGGATTCCGGCCTGGGCCAGCATGGCGCGGGCGGCGTCCGTATGTTCGACACCCGCCAGGATCAACCCCGAGGGGCGCCAGGACAGCATTTCGTAGATCACCTGCTCTTCCCGGTCGAGATGATAGTTCGACACCCCGACGACGGGCTGAAGCCCTGTATCTTCAAGCACGTCCGAGATGCCGGTCATCACCTCGGGGAAGACCATGTTGGACAGCGAGGGGATGATCACGCCGACCAGGTTGACCCGTTGGCTGGCCAGCGCGCCGGCGATCTTGTTCGGCACATAGCCCAAGGATCGCGCCGCCTCCAGCACGCGTTCGCGCGTGGTCTCGGACACGTCACCGCGGTTGCGAAGAACCCGGCTGACCGTCATCTCGCTGACGCCCGAGGCTTCGGAAACGTCGCGCAGCGTCAAGGTGCGGCGGGGGTCTTGAACGGGGGGCTTGGGCAAGGCAAACGTCCGCTGTTTTACCCTTGTTAGCGCCAAAGGCGGCCCTTGTCCAAGGCCCATTCGTCTGCTATTGATAGCGCTAACAGCCGCAGGGCTGACGATACCCGCGCGTCGTGCAAGCTCTCAACCCGTGACGCAAGGGCCCCGAGGGGGAGTGGTGGGCCAAAATTCACTCCCCCTTTTTTCTTTTTCCGCCGGGCGAAAAGCGCAAGGTTGCCTTGGACGGCGGCATTGTGCATTGAAGAGGGCGCGAGGCCCCGTAGCTCAACGGATAGAGCGTCCCCCTCCTAAGGGGAAGGTTGCAGGTT
>ERZ1645187.2767-NODE-2767-length-15214-cov-5.201794_pt1 | contig 15214 bp, 12 predicted proteins | sample MGYA00575352_ERZ1645187 | MGnify/ENA primary metagenome ERZ1645187 (study PRJEB40837, sample SAMN11349314) | freshwater sediment metagenome | isolation source: river sediment | host: Sediment | place: India: Wazaribad , New Delhi | collected 2017-02-21 ...
GCCGAATGCGGGCTGCGTCAGGCCGATCAAAGTCTGAGCACATGTCCGAATAGGGATTAAAGGCATCTTCGAACCTCAGGTTGGCGACGAGCTCGACAAACTCTTCAGCATTCTGCGGATGGTTATTCATGGTAGCTCTTCAAATTCGATGGTTCGCTTGGTCAGGTCAATGGTGACTGCGCCATTGCGATGCTTCTTGAGTTCCCGGAACACCCGAAAACCTTCAAGGATCGCGCGCTCCCATTGCCAAAGGGGGCGGCTCTCGACCTCGTAGCCACGGACCAACTCATGAACGGCCTTCAGCAAGCCGTAGTCGAGGGAGGTAGCGTTCCGAAACTCGGCCTGCCGTAGACCATGATTAAAGATCCACGTCGAGATGCCTTCTTCGATGATGTTGGCGCGAGCCCCGTCTTCATTTTCATCGATCTCTGGACGGCTCTTGCGTTTGAGTCGAAGCAGCGCTCGCAACGTCGGCGACCATCCAAGTATGCCAGCAAAGGCGAGATGGAAGACATCATGATATCGATAATCGTCCGGTTCATGACGATTGTCGGTCAGTGGGCTGCCTAGGTTGACCCCGTTCCACTGCTGGACGACAAAGGCACGGTCGTTCACCGTCCTTTCGATAAACTCGACCCGCATTTGACGCGGCAATTGCTCATACTCTGGGAATTCGTCATCAAACAAAGAGCCCCATTGCAGATCATCAGGCCAGCGCCCGAGCGTTTTTACCACATTGTTGCGGACCGCATGCTCGAGGCTCACCTGTGCAACGTCTGCTGCTATCAGCAGTGCGCGGAAAATCTCGACAAGGTCGGCTGACAAACGATCGCGGTTCTTCTCGATCTGCCCTTCGCTCCAATCAGCCAGAAGCACGCCGACTTTTCCAGCAAGAGAAAGCAGGCTGTGCTCGACCCCAGCGCCGGCCAGGGCCGTCGCAAATGGCGTTCCTGTCTCCTGAAGATCCTCAAATGTCGAAGCGCCGGAGCGACCTTTATAGTCCCAATCTTCCAGCTTGGCGGACACGCTACGGGCGATCTGACTCAGCGGCAAATCGGCGCGCAACGATGCGTTTGCGAAATACCACAGAGCATCACCTAGCTCTTCGAGCACCTCATCGTGGTAGGCAGAGAAGGCATCCTTGTCGCGTTGTTTTTTCTTGAGTGCGCTCAGAAGGCTTCCGACTTCCCCGAACAATCCAAGGAGTACAAAACCGAGGCCGTCAGCGCCAATCTTGTCGTTTCTATCTGTGCGTTTCGTGAAGGCCTGATATTCGTCAAGACCGATTGGGCGGCCACCGTCGCCGAAAAGAGAGCCTTGGCTCCTGATAAGCGAGAGACCGTCAACTTCCACAGGGAAACCTCCTGACAAGAATCTTACTGCACCAGAATTATTGACGCAGGCGCAACGAACGGCAATATTTTCTTGGCCTGCTGCGGTCTTCGTAGATACCGATGCAGGGTGTTTTTGCGGAACTGAGGACGAGCATGCAACTACGGGAATTTAGCCGCGAATTTAAGCAGAATGCAGTGAGATTGGTGAATGATCGGGGGATTTCGGTCGCGCAGACCTCACGAAATCTGGCGGTTCACGAGGACATACTGTGGAAATGGGAGAGGTGAACTACCGCCAAGTGTGCACTATTGGCGATATGCCACCCGCAGAAGCCGAGGAGCAATACTCGAGATGTTGAACCGATTAGCCATGGCTGCATAACTTAAGCCGGATGGCCTCTGGTAAACCGGGGGCGGTTCCATTGCAGGCTCAGAGCCTTCCCAAACTTGTTCAAAGGCCTCTCTTGAGAGGTCCAAGATTCCACTATCAACCAACTCAAGTTTAAGATCTACCGCCGAATGCCTAGATGATTTATCTGCTGGACGAGACCATACACCCATTTCACCGACCAATATCTGCTCATTTAACTGATCCGCTTTGCGGAATTTCGCGACCCTGACGCATCTCTCAATCGCCTTATGGCCAAAAATATCGCCAAATCTCTGCAAGAATGCATCGAACTCTCTTGCGCGACCGGGCTTCGTGAATACGGCTCGGATGATTACGTTTCCTTCAGTCAGAGAATCGATGTGATCCCAAATCGATCTGAAGGCACAAGATTCATGCGATCTCGCAATAATCCTTATCGTACGCTCTTCGTCTATGTTCGGGCGCGCAAGACATATCAGCTTGACGACGGCCCCAACCGTTGCGCCCGATTCCATATGAATAGCCCGGGGTTGGGAATTGACCTTTTCGATCGGAACTAAAAAGCCGTTGATTGACACCGGTGCACCTCTCCGTGATGGAACTGCAGCTCAACGCATACATTGCGGCAGCAAATCACAATTCGGTTAACTATTACTCAATAGAACGCATTCTGATTTTTAACTGAGACAAGCCGAAGCAAGGTCAATCACCTACTAAACAACGTCGAATAGAGATCTCCCGGACCACCAACCGTTGGAGAGCGGGCATCATTCGGATCAGAATTCGGGCTATCTCCAGCAACTGGACGGTTTGCAGACCCCGTGGAGGCAGTCTCGACCGAAATGGCCAATCCATTGGCTGTTGATGAGCCCGCGTCAACGGCACTTGTGTTCGATCGTACTTGGCTATCAACTACTGTTAGGCTGGGTGAAGCATCGGCCGCCTGCGCAGGTCCACTTGATACGATGACACGCGCAGGTCTCAGGATGCGTTGCGCCGATGTCTCATCACGGAGGTAGATGAATCCAAGTTGCAAGACTTCTAGTATCTCTCCCTTGGGCCGTTCCGATGCCCTCGTAGCCACAGCGTCGTGCAACCGACCGGCGCGATCGAAAATTTCGCCAGAACGTCCGAATGCCTGATAGCCTGCCGTCGCCAATTGCGCTTCTAGCTTGAGCCTGTTCAGCCGCATTCCCTCTACCACAGACGCGTTGGTCCCCATTTCTTCCGCCGCGATGATCTGCCTGTCGAGTTCGGACAGATGGTCGAGCCAAGTCTCGGCCTGTCCAGGGATGGTGTCCCCACTGCTGGCCTTCCTGGAAGGAATCGAGGCCGCCGACTCGACGGGTCTATCAGGTCCACGGGAACGTCCCGCGATATACTCATCGCCTCGATCGTGCTCCTTCGGCTCAAACCGATTGACAGGAGGCTGAGGTCGATTGGCGGGACCATCTCTTTCGCCATCTCTAGCAAACCATGGCCACGGCCTCCGTCGTACCTGCCTGTCATTGTGCTGAAGGTCCATCTCTCCTTTCCCCCCCGGGAGTGGCGGCAGCGGCCTGTTGCTCCTTTCATGCTCACCCCTGAGAAATTCGACTTCTTCGTCGAGCGCGTCTAGGTCTTTGGTTTCGAGATGGTATATTCTGGGGCTTGCCCATCTAGAATTCTTTTTCCAACCCGCTTCCTGAAGAACGAGTGTGGCTTCTTGCGCAAGTGCCCAAAGTGGCCAGCGAATGATATTAACAAAGCCTTCGCTATCCAGCGGAAGAAGAAGGTTCTCCAGTAGTCCGACTTTAGTTGTGGCGCCGTTCGAATTGAGCAGGCTCCATTTTCGCGTTGGCAACGCAATGTAGTAATCGTCGCCGTGCTTGAAGACGTATTGGCTCTTGAAGTCGTGGGCCTCTCGGGCTCGCGAGGTCCATCGTCGCTTGATAAATCTTCGCATGTTGCCGTCGGCGCCTTGCGCGCCTAGAAATGACGCTAGGGGTTTGTGAGGACGGATCAGCGTCAGGAAAATGATGCCGATATCGACAACTACGGTGGCCATGAGTGCAATCCAGTCACGGTCGGTGAGAGGCATCAGCGAAGATCTGGGCTCCGGGATGATCCGGGCGGCTGGCAGCATCGGTGACAACAGTGCCCGTGTCGTATCTGCCAGCCAGGCGAAGGTATTGCCCCAGAGGCGCAAGAACGCCTCTTCCGTGGCCTTTGCTCCTTCCGCGAACTTGAACGTCGGTTCGCGAATAAGAGGGGGGTCGCCTATTTCAGAAGCCGCATCTTCCACCTGGGTGGCAAGCCCTGGATCAAAACATCTAAAGGCCGCATTTTCTGGCGGCACACGAAGAGACTTGACCGCCTGCTCTAGTTCCGCCCTGTAGCCACGGGCGCGCGTACTGGAGCTCTCATTAATTCTGAGAGCCATCGAGCGTATGTCATTGAACAGGGCCGTAAATTGTAGTCTCCGGTCCTCTGACGAAAGATCACCTCTCGACTTGATCATCATGTCGCTTCGATTTTTGAAGACCGTCAGGTCCTTCTGCAGCGGCGCAATCCAGTCCGTCTGAATGTGATCTGTAAGATTGGTAAGCTGATCGGTAACATCGGTCCTAGCGCGCCAGCGGCGACCTTTTCCACCTCCGGAGGATTCACCGCAAGATCCGCCCTGCTGGTCCTCGCGCTGCTGCCGAAGTTTAGCGGTGTCGGCAATAGTTGCAATTCGCTGCTTGATAGCCGTTAGCCGACCCTCGGTAATCGCAAGATCAGTCGTGATACTTTGGATCGCGGTATCGAGACCTTTATCGGTGTCGGCACGAGCAGCCAAGAGGCTCCACCAGAAACCGTATCCGAAACCAACCGACCAGATCAGTAGGAATAAATAGATCGTCGCGCTGAACAGACGAACCGTTCTCGAGCCTCGCAGCCGCACACGTTCCAGCGCAAGCCACATCAGAACAGTGGCAAGAAAAACGCCGGCAACGGCGCCGACCAAAACATACCTGTCCGGTGTTGCTCCGGTCTCAGCTTGGACGAAATCTAATATTCCCTTGAGCGTTGCAAACGCTGACACGCCAAGCAGGCCGCACAGGCAGGCGTAAACGAGCGTCTGTATGCCGAAAAATACCCGAAGGAGGGCAACCATGAAGCTATAAAGGCTGGTCAGCCAACTCATCTTGTATCAACCTCCGACTATCGCTATGCAATGTAGAAATTATGGTTAGCAATTTTTACATAATGAGAGGCCTTCGGTGCGAAAAATCTTTGTCAGTTATCACTCGTCGGACAGGGCGGTGACGCAAGCCATTGTAAATGAATTGAAAAATGCCAACTTAGACGTGTGGTGGGATCAGGATTTACGTGGCGAGCGTCTAACAAGCAAGATTCTTTATCACATCAATGCCGCCGACGTTGTGTTGATCCTGGTGTCGCGTAACTGGCTCGCGGCCGAGTGGTGCCTGGGCGAGGGAGAAGCCGCCGGTAGCAAACGACGTGTCGCTGTCCTCGAGGAGGGCTTAATCAATGTTTTACCTCTGCCTTTCAGAGCCAGGAATATTCTCGATCTCGCGGGCTTCCAAGATAGAAGAAATGCCCCGAAATTGGCAAAAGTAATTGAGGCCTGCAAGCTGCCCGATGACGCGGCGCAAGGATCTTTAGTGCAGTCTGCGGGAGTGCAGTCTTTGGGGCGGGATGAGTGCTCAGCACAAATTCGCGCTGGCGGGGATGCCAATAACAACACTCAAAACTTACAAGTTGCCAATTTTCAAGGAGATAACTCTGGTACGATCAATTTCACTCAAAACAACTATACCAAAGCGACTGGTAAAAATTAGGAGACGGATTGGTGGCAAGTCAGTCCAATTCCATAGAGAGCGGTGATGCTGACGCAATGATCCGCAAATCTGAGAGAGTCGATGACGCGGCAGATAGATCGTCGTCTATCAATCAGCCGCCGAGCGCGGCACCAGATCAGGAAACCCCGCACGGCACTGCGCATGGCGAAGCAAAGACCAGAAGCAACGACGAACTCAAAGAAGACGCATTGAAGGTCGACGCCTGGCAGGTCAACGGTGAGAGATCGCCAAAGGGCGATCATCGTCAGCGATCAAGGAGTCTGAAAGACGCCGCCGACGATGACGATCTACGGCGAAGCGAGCCTCGAATTGCGTACATCAACAAACACTACCATCATTATCACGGGCCTGCTCAGGTTTCGAATGTGGGGACCAGCACCGGCACGATTAACCAGGACCAGAAGCATCGCGACGGCACCTCGAGCGAAACGAAGACTAGCGCAAGCTCGGCAGCGGGGACGACAGGGACTGTCGCAAAATGGCCGCGCTACGCGTTCAACGCCTGCGAGGGTCGCCCCGCCACACTTGCATTCCTAATGGCGTTGGCTGCCCTAAATGCCGCGCCAGACGGAACCATTCAAACCGGCGCCTTGGCTCTGAGGCAGAGACTGCAAACACGTCTGGTTGAGTCCAAATTGGACGACGGGCCGCGATTGATAGAGCTCCCGAGAGATCGTGAAGAGAAATTGGAATTGTTTCGAGCCGAAGCTTTTTTTTCAAACGAAGATGCGCGCCCCGTCGAGCGCATCCGCTTTCAAGACCCCGCATGCCAACCTCAGGTCTTGAACTATGCGTGGACGGGCCTTGGGACCGACTTTTGGGGAAACGACCTGATTGATTGGATGAGGGAGCAGGGAGAGAGTCGTGATCCGGAGGCCAGGAGGGCCGTGGGTATTGCAACCGGCCTGTTGGCCCATAGGGATTTCGACAGGATATTCAGGGTGCTGATCTATCCTTGGATAAAGGCTCCCATCATGAGATCGCTATTGGCGGTAGATCGAGCGCTGGCAACTGCGGCTGCCCATCCTAGTCTTCGCGAGACTGTTTGCAATAATGTGCTGCGTTGGGCTGATAGCGCTGATTCGGACCATGTATTGGCGGCAAGCGCGCTCATTAGGGGTGCATTTGGAGAGCAACATCCCGAAACGGCAATGGATGGAGCGGCGAACCTCATTCGTCAGCACCGGGCGCTCGCTTTCGCGGAAGCCGAGCGTTGCTATGTTGCTTGGACAATTGACGAGTATGAGCGCGGCGAAACAGAACCCCGAACGTTGATTGCGCTTCGAAAGGTAACAGAAAGAGAAGCGGAATCGTTCACTAGATTTCAGCGTGATCACATCGCATTGAGGATACTATCGACGGCGCTCAGCGATGATCAGGAAGACAGGGCCATCCTGTTATCCGCATTGATGACGGAGGACGCAAGGAATGCAGCAGCGGACATGGTCATAGATCTGATGCAAGCGCGAGACCTTCTTCTAGTGCATGCCCAGATGGATATTGCCACCGGCGATTTGTTGATGGATTGCGCGCGGGTTGGTGTTCGAAGGTCTGTGATCTCAGATCCAGCTTGGACATTGTTAGGTGCGGTCTTGAGCCGGACCAAGACCGTGAACAGAAAGCTTTATGATCGGTTGTACCGAAGGCTCGTGGCTCTGAGACCCAGGCTGGTGGCATCGCGGCAAAGCAATCTTGTTCCATTCGATCATTTGATGATGACGTATTGAACTCATCTTCGATCAGATCAATCAAGTAGTAGGAGATTCGTATAGTGACGGAACAACTTACAGCAATAGCGAACCCTGTGCTTGAGCGTGGCGAAGTGACGCTCAAAAATTTCATGGGCCTCGCCCAGGCCAAGCTCAATCAGGCGACCATATTGGTATCCCGCCGTGGCGGATATCGCGTCGTTTCGGTCGCAAGGCCCATCAGCTATATGGAGGCGATCGTCGGCGGCTTCACCAATTTTGTGCGCATCGACACCACGCCACGATCGATGACCAGGACTGAGACCGCGCAATCGTTATACTCTGGCTACGCACACACACTGAAGATCGATATGGCTGCTCGGATCTACGACCCGGAGATTTTCCTGAACCAGTTCGGTGAGACCACCGACATTTTCGAGCCGTTTTATCGTACTTGGCTTGGTCAGATTCTCGGGTATGCTCGCAGATATGGACCTGAAGATGTAGATCAACTTGAAGAAAAATTTGCGGAACTTGATCAAAACGTTCGTGAGCGCGAGACGATCTATGCGGGTGTGCAGATCCTAACATTCCAAATCAGAGTCGATGCCGACCCAAAATTTAGTCAAGATCAGATGTTGCGTGGCATCATTACAGCTGTTGAAAAGAACGGGCCAAAAGCTGCCGTCGCGCTCAAATTGATGCGCCCGGAGTTGGGCACTAAACTCGACACTTTCCTGGCAGATCTCAAGAAAATTCGCGATAGCGATGCCACCGAAAATGATACGGAATGGTACAAGGCCATTAACCGCGTACAGAAGCTAGTTGAGCTTGGATTCATTTCGCGCGAGGAGGCCGCTGAATATCTCAAAATCAGTGAAAATAACAACATTACCCAATACCAGATTCATTCAGAACAGAAACTTGATCCGAAGCACCTTCCTGATCCTGCGAGGACAAGGAAAGACTCGTAGGCAGGGGTTGTAACCTCTTGCCTGTCCCTCTGAATCGCTCCGAGTCTCATAGACACGCGGAATGACCGGTTTCGGATATCCACCACTAGGCTCTGAACGACCGTTCCGGGGGCGCTAATGCGTCGCCTCCTGCAAGACTCGTTGGCGTCTTTTGCCATGATCATGGCGCCCTTCGCTAGCGCTATGGCGTGATGAGCGAGTTATGCTGGCTTAAAGTCAAAGAGCTTGAGGAACTGACATGAAGACGCCAACCAAACCCGCCGCCCTCGTGACCGGAGCTTCGTCCGGCATGGGTAAAAGCATCGCCAAACACCTGATCGCCGACGGGTATCTGGTCTATGTCGCCGCGCGCAACGTCGAGAAGATGGCCGATCTCGAAAGCCTCGGCGCGGTTCCGCTGCACATGGATATTTCCAAGGACGAGGAGATCGTTGCAGCCGTTGCTGCGATCACCGAACGGTCGGGCGGCGTCGACGTCCTCGTCAACAACGCCGGCTACGGGCTTTACGGCCCGGTCGAGGAGATTCCGCTTGATGAGGCGCGCTACCAGTTCGAGGTCAACGTGTTTGGCCCCGCCCGCCTAACTCAGCTTCTGTTGCCGGCCATGCGCTCCAAGGGCAAGGGCACGATCGTCAACATCACTTCGATGGGCGGCAAGATCTACACCGTCCTCGGCGCCTGGTATCACGCGACCAAACACGCGTTGGAGGGCTGGTCGGACAGCCTGCGGCTTGAAGCCGAGCCCTTCGGCATCCGCGTCATCGTGATCGAGCCAGGCCTCATCGAAACCGGGTTCGGTTCGGCTGCTTCGCAGGGCCTGCTCGAACGCTCGGCCAACGGTCCTTATGCGAAGATGGCGCAGAGCGTCGCGGCGTCCATGGATCGCAGCTATGGCAATGGACAGGGCACCGATCCCAAGGTCATTGCCGATGTGGTTGGTGATGCCGTCAAATCCGACCGCCCGAAAACGCGCTATGCCGCAGGCAAGTATGCCAAGCTGATGATCGGCATCCGCAAGTGGTTTGGCGACCGAGCCTTCGACAAGCTCATCAAGAGCCAGATGTAGCAAGAGCCAGATGTAGACTTGCGGGCGAGGGATGAGCATGAATTCGGGAGTGAGTGACAAGTGCCGGTTGCCGCAGGCTTTCTGGCGGGCGGCAGAGCGGATGGGGCTGCCGGCACAGGCCCTGCTGCGACAGGCGAAGCTTCCGGCGACGCTTCATGTCACGCCCAACGCATGGCTGACCACGGCGCAATATTTCGCGCTGTGGCGGGCGGTTGAGGCGCTCTCGCAAGACCCTGCCATCGGCCTCCGGATGACGAACTCGACCGACTCAGCGGTGCATCCGCCTGCTACCATGGCTGCGTTCTTCGCCCTCGATTTTCGCGACGGGCTGCACCGGTTGGCGAGGTTCAAGAGACTGTGCGCGCCGGAAGAGTTGTCGGTGACGGAAAGCGGCGGCGAGTGTCGGGTCGCCCTGCGCTGGCTTTTCGCGCAGGAGCCAGAGCCGGATGCGGCGGCGGACGTCACCTTCGCCGTGATCCTCGAACTCGGGCGGCGCGGCACCGGCCAGCACATTACGCCGCGCCGGGTCGAGATGGTCCGGTCGGGGTCCGTGACGGAGGCGCATCGCAGCTACTTCGACGCACCGATCCGCACCGGATGCGCTGAGAATGCGCTGGTGCTGGACGCAGCCGATCTCGACCTGCCCTTCCCCGGGTACAACCCAGACCTGCTGGCGATCATGGAGCCGTCGCTGGCGGCTTCACTCGGCGAAATCAAGGCGCAAACCTCCTTGGCCGAACAGGTGAAAATCCTGATCAAACGCCGCCTTGCCAGTGGCAAGCCGGAGATCGCCGATATCGCGCGCGAACTCGGCATGAGCGAACGCACGCTGCAACGCCGCGTCACCGAGCAGGGATCGAGCTATCGCGCATTGCTGGATGACGCGCGGCAGGAGCTTGGCCGCCAGTTGCTCGCGGACGATCAGAACGGCATCGACGACATCGCCTTCCTGTTGGGCTTTCAGGACACAAGCTCGTTCTACCGGGCGTTTCGCTCATGGGAGGGCGTGACGCCGGCTCAATGGCGGGGAATGCACTAGACCCTCGTGGATGACCGCCAAAAAACCGTCCGTGCATTTCATCGGTATCGCACGCAAGTGCATTGCCAGCTGCATTGGCCCCAACAGAATGCTTGCTTCCAACGGGGTGGACAGACGTCAGCAATAGTAAGACGGGCGCACCCGGCAACTTGCAGATGCCATCGTGTGAGGTCCGCTTCTGATGCTCGCTCAGATGCTCCAGGAACGGCGGCAATGGGGCGCGTATGGGACCTCCACGACCGCCCTCTGCAATCGACTGTCGCAAAGGTTTTGAGTGATGACAACCAGCGACGGATGCCTCCGCTGCGACGGATATACCGCGGTAGCGGGAAACAGCGCATCTACAATCAGCTTTGAGAAATAATTCCTCACACAATTGCGGCGCTTACGTTTCACGATCATTTTTGGATCAAGGCAAGTTCTCTCTAAATACGATTTCCCCGCGCATGGGGCTGATGCCATCGAGCGCGGGACGCCCGGCGCGCAGGTTGAGAAAGACCGAGACGCAGTTCATCATGGTCAGGTCCGGGTTCTGCGTAATCACGGCATCCATCGTGCCATCCAGCAGCATAGCGCGCGATTCCGGCGTAAGCCCATGGCCGATCAGCACCACCTTCTGGTCCTGCCGTGCCTCCTTCAGCGCCTTGCCCACCCCCTCCGGCGCACCGCCGATGCAATAGATGCCGGCAAGGTCGCCGTGGCGCGCGAGCACCATCCGCGTCTGGCGGTAATTGCGCTCCGGGTCGTCATATCCCTCGCGTACACCCAGCACCTCGGTTTGGGCAAACATCTCCTGGAACAGGTGCATGAAGCCCATCTCACGCTCCTCATGCGCGCGGTAGCTGAGGCTGCCAGCGATCATCGCAACCTTCGCGGGCCGCTGGCCGATGAACCGCCCCATGAGGTAGCCGACGGTGCGGCCGACCGCGCGGTTATCCAGCCCGATGAACGCGAGGCGATGGCTGCCCGCAATGTCGGAGATGATGGTGACGGTCGGCACCCCATGGCTGGCGAGATAATCCACGGCGTCGCGCACCAGAGGGTGTTCAAGCGCCATGAACACCACACCATCCACCTCCCGCGCCGCACGCCGCAGTCGCTGCGCCAACAGGTCCGGGCGGAACCCGTCGATGGTTTCCACCGTGGGGCGCAAGGCCATCGCGTCAAACTGCGCCCGGGCAGCGACAATGGTCCGTGCTAGAAGGGCGAGAAAGCGGTTCGGACCATCCGGCAGCAGGAACAACAGCCGCAGTGGCGCCTGCGTCGAATCCCCGAAATCCGCATCGGCGACGAGGTAACCAAGCTCCGCCGCAGCAGCGATCACCCGTTGCGCGGTCGCAGGCCGCACCTTGCAACGCCGGTTGAGAACGCGATCCACCGTCGCCGTGGAGACACCGGCGCGCCGCGCTACATCGACCACGGTGGGCAACGCGCGCCGTGGTGCAGTGCTGTAATTCATTCCATCAAAAACCATCAAAATTGACCGTTGCTGACGCTGGCCGAAACCGCAATCCTGTAAAAAATCGCTAGATCACATCAAAATCTATCAGGGAGAAATGCCATGGCTGTCAATCGTCGCCTCGTCTTGTCTGGTCTCGCCTCCGTGCCCGCGCTGTCTGTCTGTGCGCCGCTTGTCGCCCGTGCCGCCGAGATTGAACTCAAATACGGCAACAACCTTCCGCTGACCCATCCCCTGAACGTCCGCGCAGCCGAGGCTGCCGCCCGCGTCAAGAGCGAGACCAACGGCCGGGTGGATATCCAGATTTTCCCGAACAACCAGCTCGGCGGCGATACCGACATGCTGTCGCAGGTGCGTTCGGGCGCGATCAACTTCTTCACCCCCTCGGCGCTGGTGGTGGCGACCCTTGTGCCGGTCGCCGCGATCAACGCGCTCGGCTTTGCCTTTGCGGATTACGATCAGGTGTGGAAGGCGATGGATGGCCCGGTCGGCAAGCACGTCCGCGATGCGATGGCCAAGGTCGGGCTGCTCGCGTTCGAGAAGATGTGGGACAACGGCTTCCGCCAGACGACGACAAGCGGCAGGCCGATTGCCGCCGCCAAGGATATGGAAGGCATCAAGATCCGTGTGCCGGTGAGCCCGCTTTCGGTTGCGATGTTCAAATCCCTCGGCGCCGCACCGGCGAGCCTTCAGTTCTCGGAAGTCTATTCCGCGCTGCAGACCAAGATCGTCGACGCGCAGGAAAATCCGCTGCCGATCATTCAGGTCGCCAAGCTCTACGAGGTGCAGAAGAACTGCTCGCTCACCAACCACATCTGGGACGGGTTCTGGTTCACGGCCAACGCGCGCGCCTTCAATGCCCTGCCGGCCGATGTGCAGAAGATCGTCTCCACAGCCTTCAACGATGCCGGTGTGGCGCAGCGCGCGGACATCAAGAAGCTGAACGATACGGTGCAGGCCGACCTTGAAACCAAGGGCCTCGCCTTCAACAAGACCGATCCGGACGGCTTCCGCGCCAAGCTGCGCGATTCCGGCTTCTACGGCGAATGGAAGGGCCGCTTCGGCGCGGATGCATGGGGCCTTCTCGAAGGCGCGGTTGGCAAGCTCGCCTGATCGAAACCCGCCTGAACCAAGAGACGCCGGAGGGACGGGGTATGGACACTCCATTTCATGGGGCTCGCGCCCCCGGTGCAGGCGCCGGCCTTCCGGCTGTGCAATGGATCGACGCCACCCTCGGGCGGATTGTCGAAGTCGCTGCAGCAATCATCGTCGTGGTCGAGATTATGGTCCTCGGCGCGGGTGTCCTGTCGCGCTATGTCTTTCATGCGCCGCTGGTGTGGTCCGACGAGCTTGCCTCGATCTTGTTCCTCTGGCTGTCGATGCTGGGCGCGGTGATCGCCCTGCGCCGCAGCGAGCATATGCGGATGACGGGTCTGGTCTCCCGCGTCTCGCCGGAAGCGCGGGGGCTGCTGGATGCGGTCGCCGTTGCCGCCGGTCTCGGCTTTCTGGTGCTTATCTGGCATCACGCCGTGGAATACGCGATCGAGGAGCAGTTCATCGTCACACCGGCGCTGGAGATCAGCAACGCCTGGCGGGCCGCGGCCCTGCCCACTGGCATCACGCTGATGATCCTCGCCTCGCTGGTGCGGCTGGTGCGCGACCATAGCTGGCGCGAAATCGCCATCGCCCTTGCGATTGTCGCTGCGGTGGTCGCGCTGTTCTATGCCCTCGGCGGATCGCTGAAGCCGCTGGGCAAGACCAACCTGCTGATCTTCTTCGTCTTCGGCGTCGGGGCAGGGGTGCTGCTTGGGGTGCCGATTGCGTTCTCCTTCGCGCTCGCAACCTTCGGATATCTGGCCCTGACGACATCAACGCCGATGCTGGCCATGGTCGGCCGGCTCGATGAAGGGATGAGCCATCTCATCCTGCTGGCCGTGCCGCTGTTCGTCTTCCTCGGCGCGCTGATCGAGATGACGGGCATGGCCCGCGCGATGATCGGGTTTCTCGCCAGCCTGCTGGGCCATGTGCGCGGCGGCCTGTCCTATGTGCTGATCGGCGCGATGTATCTGGTCTCCGGCATCTCCGGCTCGAAGATTGCGGATATGGCGGCGATTGCGCCGGTGCTGTTTCCGGAAATGAAGGCGCGCGGCGCCAAGGAGGGCGACCTCCTAGCGCTGCTCTCCGCCACCGGCGCGCAGACAGAGACGATCCCGCCTTCCATCGTGCTGATCACCATCGGCTCGGTCGCCGGCGTCTCCATCGCAGCGCTGTTTACCGGCGGCATGCTTCCGGCGGTCGTTCTCGGCGCATGCCTGTGTTTCGTCGTGTGGCTGCGGGCGCGCCACGCAGATCTGTCCACCGTCGCGCGCGTTCCGGCAAAGGACATTGCCAAGGCTGCGCTGATTGCGCTGCCGGCAATCGCGCTGCCCTTCGTCATCCGCGCCGCGGTGGTTGAGGGCGTGGCGACCGCGACCGAGGTATCGACCATCGGCATCGCCTATTCGGTGCTTGCCGGCCTCTTCATCTACCGCTGCTTCGATTGGCGGCGGCTCTACCCCATGCTGGTCGAAACCGCATCGCTCACCGGGGCCATCCTGCTGATCATCGGCTCTGCCACGGCGATGGCCTGGGCGCTGACGCAATCGGGCTTCTCGCGCGATCTTGGTGCGATCATGTCGAACCTGCCGGGCGGGGCATGGGGCTTTCTTGCGGTGTCGATCGTGGCCTTCATCATCCTCGGCAGCGTGCTGGAAGGCATCCCCGCCATCGTTCTCTTTGGCCCGCTGCTGTTCCCCATCGCAAAGCAGGTCGGCGTCAACGACGTGCATTACGCGATGGTGGTGATCTTCGCGATGGGGATAGGGCTGTTCGCTCCGCCCTTCGGCGTTGGCTACTACGGCGCTGCCGCGGTCAGCCGCATCCATCCCGATACCGGCCTCAAATACATCGGCGGCTACATGCTCGCGCTGTTTGTCGGCCTTGTCATCGTTGCCGCTGTTCCGTGGATTTCCACGGGTTTCCTCAAGTAATCCGCACACATCGGAAGGTATGTCATGAGCAGGGTTTTCGGCGAAATCCGCCAGCTGGGCTATGTGGTTCCCGATATCGAGGCCGCGATGGATTATTGGTCCCGCGTGCTCGGGGTTGGTCCGTTCTTCTACAACCCCAAGGTTCCGATCGTGAACTACAAGTACCGCGGGGAATCCTATGAGCCGCACAATTCGGTGGCACTCGCCAACTCCGGCTTCATTCAGGTGGAGCTGGTCCAGTGCCGCAACGATGTGCCCTCGATGTACCGGGATTTTACCCGCGCGGGCCGCACCGGGCTGCAGCACGTTGCATCGTGGACGACGACCTACGATGAGGACCTCGAGCGCATGATCAAGCACGGCTTCAAGCCGGTGATGAGCGGCGAAGTCGGGGTCAATGGCCGGTT
>ERZ1645187.2768-NODE-2768-length-15211-cov-6.494524_pt1 | contig 15211 bp, 14 predicted proteins | sample MGYA00575352_ERZ1645187 | MGnify/ENA primary metagenome ERZ1645187 (study PRJEB40837, sample SAMN11349314) | freshwater sediment metagenome | isolation source: river sediment | host: Sediment | place: India: Wazaribad , New Delhi | collected 2017-02-21 ...
CGCAGCCCTTTTCTCCCCGGAGGGGAGGGTGGGGGTGCGGAAGAACGAGCCCGCGGACTTCACCTTCGGCGGATTACCGGGAATCTTTTCGCGCCTCTTGAGGATAAACTCCCGACACCTCTGCCGAACCACTGCCGGATCCTCCCTCCTGAGCCTCAGCCGACAGGAGTGGTAGAAGAGAGTGGATGGGGGAAAGGGGCCGTTTCTGTAAGAGACGGAGAGCCCTTCCCTGGAGAGACGCTCCCAACGCCCCTCCCTGAAGAGCGTAAGCTCCTGGACAAGATCGAAGAGCTCCCTTCCGTTCGCCCCGACGTTTCCGCTGAGAGCCCCTCCCAGGGTTCCGGGAATCCCCGCCAGAGGCTCCAGGCCGCTCCACCCGCTTCGGGCGGCCCAGGCGACCAGGGACATCAGTGGGGTCCCCGAGAGGGCTTCGACACCTTCTGGGAGTGGAGTCACTCCCCGAAGGTGGTTCCTCACGACCAAGGCCTGGAAGAGCCCGTCTGGGAAGAGGAGGTTACTCCCCCCTCCCAACCAGAAGAGGGGAAGGCCCTCCCTCTCTCCCCGGAGAAGAATCTCGGGAAGCTCCTCGGCCGAGTGGAGTTGGGAGAAGAGCCTCGCCTTTCCGCCCACCTCCAGTGTGGAGAGTGGTGCCAGAGGAACGTTTTCGAAGAAGAGGGGGCGAGGGGTCACGACTCCTCCTTGGCCAGCTTCTTCTTGAGGGCCTCCCAGTAGAGGTACCTCTTCTGAATCTCCTTTTCGTTTCCCAGATCGTTGGGGAGGTAGAACTTGGTCCCCAGGAGCTCCGGGGGAAGGGTTTCCAGGGTCGTGGTCTTCTCCTCGAAGTCGTGGGCGTACCGGTAGCCCTTCCCGTACCCCAGGTCCTTCATGAGAGTGGTGGGAGCGTTGCGGATGGTCATCGGAACGGGAAGGTGGGAGGTCTTTGCGGCCAGGCTCTTGGCCTTCCCTTCGGCAAGGTAGAGGGTGTTGCTCTTGGGGGCCAGGGCCAGGTAGAGGACTCCGTAGAAGAGGAAGATGTCCCCCTCCGGGACGCCGACGATATCGAAGGCCTGAAAGGCGTGGAGGGTGATTTCGAGGGCCTTCGGATCGGCCAGGCCGATGTCTTCGCTGGCCATTCGGATCATCCGCCTCAGGATAAAACGCCGATCCTCTCCGGCCACCACCATTCGGGCCAGCCAGTAGAGCGAGGCGTCAACATCGGAGTTTCTCACACTCTTGTGGAGGGCGGAGATCGTATCGTAATGGCTCTCCCCGTCGCGGTCGTAGAAGGGAACCCCTTCGCTCATGAGACGCTCCAACTCCTGGGGGGTGATCGTCTTCTCTTTCCCCGCCTTCAGGGCCATGTCCAAGGCGTTGAGAGCGGAGCGGATGTCTGAACCGTAAGCCTTCTCCAGGAAGTCTTTGGCCTCGGAGGTGAGTTCTTTCCCCTCCTCCTCGCGGAGCAACTCTTCGGCCCGGTCTAGAACCCGTCTTCTGGCCTCTCCATCCAGGGCCTTGAGGACGAAGAGTTTCACCCGGGAGAGGAGGGCCTTGTTGACCTCGAAAGAGGGATTCTCCGTGGTGGCCCCCAAGAGGATCACCGCCCCCTTCTCCACATAGGGGAGAAAAACGTCCTGTTGGGCCTTGTTCAACCGGTGAATCTCGTCCACGAAGACGACGGAGCTCTTCCCGTTGAAACCGTACATCTGCTGGGCGGTCTCGCAGAAGCCCTTCACCTCCTTCAGGTTGAAGGTGGAACCGGTGCACCGGAAGAGGGGAAGGCTCAACCGGCCGAGGTAGATCTCCACCAGGGAGGTCTTTCCACAACCCGGCGGCCCCCAGAGGAGGAAAGAGAGGGGAATCCCCTGCTCGACGAACTCCCTCAGGGCCCCCCCCTCGCCGCAAAGCTGATCCTGACCGACGATCTGATCGCAGTTTTTAGGGCGCAGCCTTTCGCTGAGAGGGGGTTTCATCACTCCATCATAGCAAAAAGAGGACCCTCCGGAAAGCGGGAAGAGAATCCCCTGCCAGGAGCTCCCCACTCTGGCCTCCAAGAGCGACTTCAAAGTGACTCCGTTCCCTAAGCCCTTTCACGGCCCGCAGGCCCGGGACCGGAGGGAACGGCGTTGACAGGAGAAGCCCTTTCAGGGATAATGGCCTTCGAGGTGAAAGGTGAATTCCCGCTTCTTTATTAAGACTTACGGTTGTCAGATGAACGTCAACGACTCGGAAAAGATGGCCGGCCTTCTGGAAAGCCGTGGCTGGACTCAGGTCTATGCCGAGCGTTCCGCTTCCCTCTTCATCGTCAACACCTGCGCGGTGCGAGAGAAGGCGCAGGAGAAGCTCTTCTCCTATCTGGGCAGACTGAAGCGGTACAAGGAGCTGGATCCGGCTTGTACCATCGTCGTCGCAGGTTGCGTCTCCCAGCTTCTGAAGGAGGAGATTCGCCGCCGCGCCCCCTTCGTTGACCTCCTCTTGGGAACCAACGCCTACCCAAGGCTGTTGGAATACCTTGACCAACGCGAGGAATCGGACTTCCGGCTCTCCCGCCATTGGAACGAGGTCACCTCTCTCCACCGGCGAAGCTCCTTCTCGGCCTTTCTCTCCATCATGGAGGGGTGCGACAACTTCTGCTCCTACTGTGTCGTCCCCTTCACCAGGGGGAGGGAGAAGTCCCGCCCCCTCTCCCTGATTCTCCGGGAGTTAGACGAACTTTCGGCCCAAGGGTACAAAGAGGTCGTTCTCCTGGGGCAGAACGTTGACGCCTACCTGGATCCTGAAAAGGGGGGCGGTTTCGCAGACCTCCTGGAGGTTGTCGCCCAGCGAAGCGGGGCCTCCTGGATCCGTTTTCTCACCTCCCATCCTTCCAAGTTTTCCTTGAGAATCGCCGAAGTGATGGCCCGAAACGACAAGATCTGCCGCGCCCTCCACCTCCCCTTTCAGGCCGGATCGGACAGAATCCTCTCCCTCATGAACAGAGGCTACTCCAAGGCGGAATACCTTTCCCTCGTCAAGGCCATCAAGGAAAGGGTTCCCGACATCGCCATGGCCGCCGATATCATCGTGGGCTTTCCCACCGAAAGGGAAGAGGATTTTCTCGAGACCATGGAGATCGTCGAAGAGGTTCGTTTCGAGAACATCTTCTCCTTTCTCTACAGCCCCCGGCCGGGAACAAAGTCTTCGAAGATGGAGGACGATGTTCCCCCCTCCGTGAAGGGGGAGAGGCTGATCCGCCTCCAGGAAAGGCAGAAGGAGATCCAGCTTGAGGAGAACCTCAAGAGGATCGGGTCGGTCCAGAGGGTTCTCCTGGAAGAGAGGAACCGGAAGGATCCCTCCCAGACCGTCGGAAGAACCGCAGGAGGACGGGTCGTCAACATCCTGGGCCCCTGCGAGACCGGGCAGTTCGCCGACATCCTGATCGACGGCGCCGGTCCCCACAACCTGAAAGGGCGTATCCCCCTTTAAAAAGTTTCACATCCCCTCTGAAGGGAGATTCCGTAGCGAAGGTGGAGATTCTCAAAAACGAGGGGACGAAGGCTGGGATAGAGTCGTTTCTCTTTCGCCCTGGAAGGGTCTCAGAGACGGTTTCTCGCCCTTTCGATCAGTTCCCGGGCCCCTTGGGAAAGGCTCTCAGAAACGGCGGTCCCCGCCATGAGCCTGGCGATCTCGGCGACCCGCTCATCTTCGGCAAGGGAACGGACCGTTGAGAAGGTTCTCCCCCCCCTCTCCTCCTTCTCCACACGGAAGTGGTGATCGCCGAAGGCGGCCACCTGGGGGAAGTGGGTGATACAGAGGATCTGGTGATCTTTCGCCAAACGGAGGAGCTTCTCGCCAACCCTCTCCGCGGTTCCTCCTCCAACACCACTGTCAATCTCGTCGAAGATGAAGGTCCTCGAGGCCTCCTCCTGGGAGAGCAGTTTCAGGGCCAGCATGATTCTCGACAACTCCCCTCCCGAGGCGACTTTGGAGAGAGGACGAGGGGATTCGCCGGCGTTGGAGGAGAAGAGGAACTCGGCCTCCTCGGCCCCAGTGGGTGAGAAGGGTTCCACGGCGGTCATCTGGACCTTGAAGAGGGGGCTCTTCATCCCAAGCTCCTGAAGCTCTCCGACGATATGCTCCTCCAGGTAGGAGGCCCTCTTAAGGCGCAGAGATGTCAGCCGTTCCGCCAGCTCCGTCCAACGCCGCTCTCCCTCCCTTCGACGTTGAAGGGACTCCTCTCGGTCGAATTCGAGGCTCTCCAAGGATTTCATTTCCTCTACGGCCTCGCCGAGCCTCTTCCCCATCTCCGCCTCTCCACCGTATTTTCGGTAGAGTTTCTCCAGCCGCGCCAGGCTCTCCTCTGTCTCTTCAAGCTCCTCGGGAGTGTAGTCGATCTCCCCCAAGGAGAGGGAGAGACGGGAGGCGGCGTCCTCGAGTTGATGGCGGAAGGTGGCCAGCTCCTCCCCCAGCTCCTCCCACTCCTTCTTGAAGGGGGCCAGGTGGGCCAGATTCTTCTCAACCGGCCCGAGAAGTTCCAGAAGACTCGGCTCTCCCTCTTGGATGAGGTTCAGAGACTCCTGAAGGTTTCGCACGATGGTTTCAGAGTTCTGAAAGACCTTCTTCTTCTCCTGGAGGACCCGGTAGTTCTCCTCCCTGAAGTCCAATCCCTCGAATTCGGCGATTACGTAGCGGAGATACTCCTCCCGACGCCCCCGCTCTTTTTCCCGCTCCTCAACCCTCTTCAGGGCCGCCTCGGCCTCCCACACCGAACGGCTCGCCCCGTCGAGATCCGCCAGAAGGGAGAGGTGCTCCTGGGGGAGGTCCAGCAACTCCCTCTGGGAGATTCCGCTGGCCAAGTTTCTCTGATCGTGTTGCCCGTAGAGGGAGTAGAGGTAGGGCGCCAACTGCCTGAGGAAGGGGAGCTTGAAGGGCTCGTTGTTGATAAAGACCCTCTGCCTCTCGTCTTCGTAAAGCTCGCGGCGGAGGATGATCTCCCGACGGTCCTCCTCATCTTCGAAAAATTCCATGAGCGGAGGAAGGGGGCGGTCAAACCGGAAGTGCCCCTCAATGGTCACCCTGTTTTCGCCGGTGCGGATCAAGGTCTTGTCGAAACGCTCCCCTCCGAGGAAGCGGAGACTGTCCATGAGAATCGATTTTCCTGCGCCGGTTTCTCCGGTCAGTACGTTGAGACCGGGCTGGAAATCAACCTCCAAATCCTGAATGACTGCAAGGTTCCGGATTCGGAGCTTCTGAAGCACGTTTTTTATTCCACCTTGATCGGCGCCACGTAGGTGTTGGCGTTGAGCCTCCCCCACCCGAGGTAGATGTCGATCCCTGGGAAGAGGGCTTTGTTGACATCGTCGGAGCCGTACTTGAGGATTTTGAAGATCTCTTCGGCCGTCAGAAAGGGCTTGAGAGATCGGATCAGCCCGACCACACCGGAGGCAACCGCCGTGGCCGGAGAGGTCCCCGTCACCAGGGCATACTGCCCGTTGGGAAAGGTCGTCATGATCATGTGCCCTGGAGCGGCCACTGCAACTTCGGGCCCATGGTTGGAGAAAGAGGCGTGTAGATCGTTCTCGTCCGTGGCGGCGACGGCCAAAACGTAGGAGGAGTAACGGGCCGGGTAGCAGACCGATCCTTTCCCCTCGTTCCCCGTGGCGGCCAAGATGACGACATCCTTCTCATAGGCATACTTGAGGGCGTCTTCGAGAATGATCGAAGGCTCGTCGGCCCCAAGGCTCATGTTGATGACCTTACACCCTTCGTCCACGGCCCTACGGATCGCCAACACCAGGTTGCTGTAGTTCCCCTTCCCATCGGCACCCAGAACCTTGTAGGGGATCAGGCGGCAGTTCCAGCAGATTCCTGCAATTCCCTGCCCGTTGTTCGTTGAAGCGCCGATGATCCCGGCCATAGCCGTTCCATGACCGTTGTCGTCGATGGGGTAGGCGTTGTTGCCGACGAAGTTGAACCCGGCGTCCAGCTTGTTCCTCAGATCCGGGTGGTTGTAGTCGGCTCCGGAATCGAGGACGCCGATCTTCACCTCTTCCGAACCCTTACTGAAGGTCCATGCATCGACGACGTTGATGTCCGCTCCCGATTTGGGCTGCACCACCGTCCCATCGGTAAGGTTCAACGTCTGACCGTGGTTGTAGAGGTAGAACTGGTAGAGGAAATAGGGGTCGTTGGGAACTTCCATGGCCCTGACGACAACATCCTTCTCCACAAGCTCCACGGCGGGGTTGTTCCGCAACTGCTCCATCAGGTCGTTGAGGGGAACCAGGGAGTCCTTCCCCTGAAAGCGGTAGACATTGTCGTAGAGAGGCTCGATCTCCGCGAAGCCGGTTGACTGAAAGAGAGTCTTCACGTCCATTCCGGAGAGAACCGGTTTCAGCTTCACCATGAGGGATTGGGGTTCGGAGTCGTTCCCGGAGGGGCTCTTCAAGGAGTCAACGTAGGAGATGCTCTTTATGCGGGCCCGGAGGCTCGACTTGCGAAGCTTCTCCACCCGGTGGTTTGTTCGGCCCAACAACCCGAGGCCCAGGAGGGAGACAACGGCGAGGACGCTCAGGATCAGGATAGGGTTCTTTCTTTTCATCGGGGCCTCCTTAGAAGATATAGCTCAGGGAGAGTTCCATCCCCCAGGTGTTGATGAGAGAGGCTTCGGCGGTCAGGCGAAGGTAGTCCTCAAAGTCATAGGAGAGACCGGAAACGAGACCGGGAACGAAACGGTTTTTGATCTTCAGATCCTCTTTGCCCGAAAGGTCTTCGATGGTCTCGGTTCCTTTGATCTTTCCAAAGCTCTGCAGGAAGCTGAACCCTCCGTAGAGAAGGAGGCCGTTGTTCAGCTTCTTTCGACCGAGAAGGTCCACCGAGACGGCTCCGTAGGTAGGATCGGCCTTGAACTGACCCTCTACTATGCGGAGGGTCACCTTCCAGGATTCCGAAGAGGGCATGTAGAGGTCCCCCCGAATGCGCCCACCAAGCTCGAAACCGCTGAGCTCGAAGGGGAAAGCCTCCGCCGCAGCCCCCAGGTAGAGGCCCCTCTTGGAGAAGGAGGGGGTCACGATGGAAAAGGGAACCTTCGTGAAGGTCACAGGATCCTTGACGCTCGTAAAGTCGATCCCGCCTGAGAGTGAAAAGGTGTAGGTCTCATCGACCTCCACGGAAGCGCTTAAAGCCAGTACCGAGTTACGCACCGTGTTCTTCGCATCGGTGCTTTTAAACTTTATCGGTACCGCCTTATAGCTTCCCTTGGCGCCCACGAGAACCTTAAGATCAGATGCGGCCGCGGTGAGGGGAAAGAGAAGTATCAACAGGAAGATGTAAGCCTTACGCATGCAACCTCCTTTTCGCAGGGGGATCTTCTATACTTTCTGTTTCTGTCTACTCAGTCAATGAAACGGAGCCTTTGGCCGTTCAGGACTTCGCCAAAGAGAGAAGGACCTGAAGACGCCGCAGAGTCTCGAGGGCTTTATGAAACTCCTCTACGGAGGCCTCTCCCTTGAGTCCCTTCTGGACGGTTGCCTCCTGGGCCCTCTTCTGCTCTTCCAGTTCTCTCAGGCTCAGCTCTCCCGCCTCGACAACCTCATCGGCCAGGATCGTGACCTTATCGGGAAGAACATCCATGTAGCCCCCGTTCACGAAGAGGGAACCCCTCTCGGTCCCCTTCCGGAACCAGAGCTCGCCCATCCCGAGGAGAGAGAAGAAGGGGGTGTGCCCAGGGAGGATTCCCACATAACCCAGCTTGCAGGGAACCTCAACCTCTTCGGCCTCTTTGGTCAGCACGACCCTCTGGGGGGTTACGATCTCGAGCTTCATTAGAGGGTGGCTCCCAGTTGACGCGCCTTCTCCTTCGCCTCTTCAATGTTCCCGACCATGTAGAAGGCTTGCTCGGGAAGGTGGTCCCACTTCCCCTCGCAGAGTTCCTTGAAGCCCTGAACCGTTTCGGCGATAGGAACGTACTTGCCAGGACGGCCGCTGAAGACTTCGGCCGCGAAGAAGGGTTGGGAGAGGAACTTCTGAATCTTCCTGGCCCTGTTCACGATGAGCTTATCCTCTTCGGAGAGCTCCTCCATTCCGAGGATGGCGATAATGTCCTGAAGCTCTTTATAGCGCTGGAGGATCTCTTTGACCTTACGGGCCGTCTTGTAGTGCTCCTCACCGATGATCGCGGGGTCCAGAATCCGGGAGTAGGAGGCCAGGGGGTCTACGGCCGGGTAGATAGCCATCTCCGTCAAGGCTCTCGAGAGGTTGGTGGTCGCGTCGAGGTGGGAGAAGGTGGTCGCCGGAGCAGGGTCCGTGTAGTCGTCGGCAGGGACATAGATGGCCTGAACCGAAGTGATGGAACCCTTCTTCGTCGAAGTGATTCTCTCCTGAAGCTCCCCCATTTCCGTGGCCAGGGTTGGCTGGTAGCCGACCGCCGAAGGGATTCGGCCGAGGAGGGCCGAAACTTCGGTTCCCGCCTGGGTGAAACGGAAGATGTTGTCGACGAAGAGGAGAACGTCTTGACCCTGTTCGTCCCGGAAGTACTCGGCTTGGGTGACCCCGGTCAGGCCGACCCGGAGTCGGGCCCCCGGGGGCTCGGTCATCTGGCCGTAGACCATAACGGTCTTCCCGATAACCTTCGATTCCGTCATCTCCAGGTAGAGGTCGTTCCCCTCCCTGGTCCTCTCTCCCACTCCGGCAAAGACCGAGTAACCGCCGTGTTCCTTGGCGACGTTGTGGATGAGCTCCATGATGAGAACGGTTTTACCTACGCCGGCTCCCCCGAAGAGGCCGATCTTTCCGCCCTTCAGGAAGGGCTCGAGAAGGTCGATGACCTTGATCCCGGTCTCGAACATCTCCATCTCGGTGCTCTGGTCGACCAGAGCGGGAGCATCCCTGTGGATCGGGTAGCTCTTGGTGCCCTGAATGGCGCCCTTCTTATCGACAGGCTCGCCTATGACGTTCATGACCCTCCCCAGGCAAGGCTCTCCAACCGGGCAGGTGATCGGCGCTCCCGTATCTATGGCTTTCATCCCCCGAACCAACCCGTCGGTCGGATGCATGGAGACGGTCCTTACACAGTTCTCTCCAAGGTGTTGTTCAACTTCGGTGATGATGCTCAGGGGCTCCCCCTCGTACCCTTCGGACGTGATGTTGATGGCGTTGTAGATCGCCGGAAGGTGACCCTTGAACTCTATATCCACAACGGGGCCGATGACTTGAACGACCTTACCGATGAGCTCTTTCTCTCCCATTGAAACCTCCTATCGTTTCATCGCTTCGCTGGCGGTGGTAATCTCCAGAATCTCCCCGGTGATGGAGGTCTGGCGGATCTTGTTCATCTCGAGGATGAGGGAAGCCACGACTTCCGTGGCGTTTTGGGTGGCCATCTCCATGGCCATCATCCGTGCGGCTTGCTCAGAGGCCATGGATTCCAAGAGGATTCGGTAGAACCCGTTCTTCATGTAGGCCGGGAGCATGGCTTTAAAGATCTCCTCGGCGGAGGGTTCAAACTCGTACCCCGGGAAGGGCTCCTCCCCTGCGGCAACGACGGGGGGAATGGGAAGCCACTTTTCCAGGACCACTTCGCTTCGAGAGACGGAGTGAAACTTGTTGTAAAGAAGGTAGACCGCGTCGGTGCTCCCGTCGAGGAAGGAGTCGATCAACCGCTCTGATATCTCCAGACTCCCTTCATAAGAGGGTTTGGAGAGAAGCCCGGCCTTGGAGAAGAGCATCTCCCTCTCCCGGAAGCGGAAGTAGTCAACCCCCTTCTTCCCCAGGACAGAGAGAGCGACCTCCCTGTTTTGGGAGAGCTCACCGATCTTGGCCTCGGCAAACTTGAGTGTGTTGGTGTTGAAGGCTCCACAGAGTCCTTTATCTCCGGCGATGACCACCAAGGTCACCCTCTTCTCCTCACGGTTCTGGAAGAAGGGGTGGGTGATCTTGGAGTCTCTCGCCACGATCTGACGGAGGATTCCCTTCAGCCTCTCGGCGTAGGGTCTCGTTTGAAGAACCAAGCCCTGGAAGCGTTTCAGCTTGGCCGCAGAGACACTCTTCATCGCTTTCGTGAGCTGGGTGGTGCTCTTGACGCTTCTGATCCGGTGTCTCAGATCGATGACGCTAGGCATTAAAGGCTGTTCTCCTTCTTGAAGCTGTCATGAAAGGTCTGCACCGCCTCCTTCAGCCGGCTGTCCAACTCCGGAGAGATGTCTTTCTTCTCGACGATCTCTTTGTAGATCTCCCCATAGTGGTCTTCGATATACCCGTAGAGTTCCTTCTCAAACCTTCTGACCAGGGGGATGGGGATATCGTCCAGGAAACCTTTTGTCCCGGCGTAGATTCCGGCGACCTGCCGCTCCACGCCCAGGGGTTCATACTGATCCTGTTTGAGAAGCTCGGTGAGGCGTCTTCCACGATCAAGCTGAGCGATGGTGGACTTGTCCAGGTCAGAGCCAAACTGGGCGAAGGCTTCGAGTTCTCTGAACTGCGCCAGATCCATCCTCAACGTCCCGGCGACCTTCTTCATCGCTTTGATCTGAGCGTTCCCGCCGACCCTGGAAACCGAGATCCCGCTGTTGATGGCGGGGCGGATTCCGGCGTTGAAGTAGTCCGGTTCCAGGTAGATCTGCCCGTCGGTGATGGAGATCACGTTGGTCGGAATGTAGCCGGAAACGTCTCCGGCCTGCGTCTCGATCACCGGAAGAGCGGTGAGGGTTCCGCCGCCCAGGTCGTCCCTGAGCTTGGCCGCCCTCTCAAGAAGACGTGAATGGAGGTAGAAAACGTCGCCGGGGAAGGCCTCACGTCCCGGTGGACGTCTGAGCAGGAGGGAGATCTCGCGGTAGGCCTGAGCGTGTTTGGAGAGATCGTCGTAGACGATCAGGGCATGGCGCCCACTGTCCCGGAAGAACTCGCCCATGGCGCAGCCCGCATAGGGGGCTATGTATTGAAGGGGTGCCGAGGACGAAGCGGAAGCGACGACGACGATGGTGTACTCCATGGCGCCCTGTTCTTCCAGGTGACGGACGACCTGGGCGACCGTGGACTGCTTCTGTCCGATGGCAACGTAGATACAGATCATATCCTTGTTCTTCTTCTGGTTGATGAAGGCGTCGATGGCGATGGCCGTCTTCCCGGTCTGACGGTCACCGATGATCAGTTCCCTCTGTCCCCTTCCGATGGGGATCATGGAATCAATGGCCTTCAGGCCCGTCTGCATAGGCTCCTTCACCGGTTGCCTTTCGATGACTCCGGGGGCCAAACGCTCGACCGGGTTATACCTGTCAGTCTTGATCTCCCCCTTTCCGTCCAGAGGACGGCCCAAGGGATCGACGACCCTACCGATCAAGGCGTCACCGACGGGAACAGAGATGACCCGGTGGGTCCTCTTGACGATGTCCCCCTCTTTGATGAGCTCCGAATCGCCGAGAAGAACCGTACCGACGTTGTCCTCTTCGAGGTTGAGGGCAAGGCCGTAGACATCGTTCGGGAACTCCAGAAGCTCGTTGTACATGACCTTTTCAAGGCCGTAAACCCGGGCGATGCCGTCGCCGACGTTCATGACGACACCCTTCTCCTCCACCTCCAGGTCGGATTTGAAGCGGGAGATTTGTTCCTTGATGATCAAACTGATTTCATCGGCCTTGATGTTCATGATCGCTCTCCTTAACAATAGTTTCCTTGAGCCGGCGGATCTTTCCGGCGACGCTTCCGTCGAAGAATGTTGTCCCGGAACGGACGACAAGCCCTCCGATCAGGGAGGGATCGATCCTATACTCCGCTTCGACTCTCCCCCCAAGACGTTTTTCTAGAACCACCGTCAGGGCCTCTTTCTCACTCTCGGTCAACGGAAGGGGGGAACTCACCTCGACGGGGAAGATGTTTCGGCTCTCCTGGCCGAGAAGAACATAGTGCTTCAGGACCGCCTCAAGGATCTCCACCCTCCTCTTCTCGACGAGGAGGAGAAGGAAGCGGTTCACCAGAGAAGAAGATCCGGTCTTAGCGAAGAGGCTCTCCAGGAGAGAGACCTTCGCGGTTTTCTCGAGCATGGGGTTGCAGAGGTAGCCGGAGAGGTCCTCCTCCCGGCGAAGCAGTTCGACAAACCCGGCCAGTTCATCCCGGACCCTGTCGAAGGTCTCATCGGCGGTCAAAGATTCGAAAAGGCCCTTGGCGTACCTCTTGGCGACGATCTCTTCCCTCACGGTTTCCTCTCTTCCATCTCGCGGATGAAATCACCCACAAGACGGGACTGAAGTTCCGGAGTCACCAGGGATTGGGCCTTCTCTCTGGCCGCTCCGGTCGCCAATTCGGCGGCGAGAAGCTTCAACCCGCTCAGCTTCTGCTGGTAGAGGGAGTCGATCTCCAATTCGGCGAAACGCTTGATTCTTTCGAGATCTTGGGTAAGCTGCTGCTCGTTCCTCTTCCCCTCATTCTCGATCTCCCTGTCGAAGCGGCGGCAGATCTCCCCGACTTCGTCCTCTAGACGGGAGACCCTCGCCTCCACTCCGGCGAGCTCTTTTTCGCGCTCCTCTTTTTCCCGTAAAGAGCCTTCCAATCGGTTCTTCTCGTCGAGGCTTCTCTCGCGGAAGAAGTTGACCGCAGGCTTAGCGATGAAGAAGAGGAGAATTCCCCAGAGCAGTCCGGAATTGAGAATCTTTCCGAAAACGTGGAGCCATCCGCCCCCCTCGCCTCCGTGTTCGGAAGCCAACAACGGAAGGGAGACCAACAACAGGACCATCAGGCCCACTGAAAATCGGTGTAATCTCATAGGTGCAAGACCTTACGGACGATCTCGTCGGTCAGACGGGTCGATTCTTCTTCCATCTTCTTCTCAATCTCCGGGTACTCACTCTCCAGCTGGGCTTTCAGCTCCGTTACCCTTGTCTCAGCCACGACTTTGGCGGCGCCAGTCTCACTGCGGTGTTTTTCCAAGGCCGCTTCTCTGGCCTTGCGGCGTCGGTCCACCCCTTCGGCCGAGGCGGAGGAGAGTCTTTCCTCGATCAGGGCGAGCCTCTTGGAAACTTGTTCTTGTGCACGCTCTTTTCCCCGCTGGTTCTGGAGAACGAGGCTGTCTCTCTCCTCCATAACCTTGAGAAGAGGAAGGAAAAAGCCTTTTCTGAGCGTGATCATGAAAATGCAGAGAATGAGAAAGACGACCAGGACAGATCCGTCGATGGAAATCATAGGATTCCTTTATCAAAAACCCCTTTTCTTGTCAAGGGAGGGGGAGGCGGGGGCTCGTTCAACGGGTAAGGTAGACGACCTTTCCCGAGAGAGAGGGGAAGATCTCGAAATCCAGAAGGTTTTCGAGGACGGTGGTTTCGGCCTTCTCCTGCGGCAACGAAAGAAGAGTTAAATTTTGCCCGAAAAGGAGAGCCGCCCTTTGTTCGTCGAAAAAGCGAACCTTCCTTGCCAGGAGAGGAAAGCTTCTCTTCTTTTTCCCTTCGAGATAGACAACCCTTCTGTTGCCGGTATCGGCGACGATCACATTATCGCCACAAATGTCAAAGTCGATGGGGGACGAAAAAGCCGTCTCCCCGTCTCCCTCCAACTCCGCTAAACCGTCGCTTCCCAGGGAAGAGATAAGGCTCATCCTCTCGTCCCATCCGTAAAGAGTCCCCTTTTCCTGATCCAGCAACCAAAGCCTCTCTCCCTCCCCCTTGACCCGGACAGGATAGGAGAGAAGATCTTCCAGCAGAGGCTTTCCGTCCCGGTAGAGCCGTCTCTGGTAGATGGTCCAGAAGCTTCCTGCCCAGTAGTGAAAGTCGAGGTCGAACTTCAGATGGCCGATCTCCTCCCACTGGCCCTCCCGAAGACGAAACGTCATCCCCTCTCGGTCAACACCGAAGAGGTCTGAACCGCACTGTTTTATCCGAAGGAGCTCCGGCTTCATCTTACCCTCAACTTCTCGGAGATCAACTCCGAAGCCTCTCGAAACTTCTCCCACTCCCCGATGTCGATCCAGGCGCGTTCCGAAACGGGGTAGATACCGACCTTCTCCTTCCCTTTCAACAGGTTCATCACCAGGTCTGTCATGTCCGTGTAGGTCTCCTTCGGAATCCGGGAAAGGAGCTTCGAGGAGAGAACGTACATCCCCGTGTTCACCAGAAAGTCGAAGTGGGGTTTCTCCTGGAAACGGAGGAGCGTCCCCTCTTCGTCGATGTCGCACACACCGTAGGGAACCGTGAAATGCTTCGTAGAGCCAACGATGGTCAAGAGGTTTCCCTCCCGACTGTGGTATTCGGCGATGCTTCGGTAATCCGCCTTGATGAGGATGTCGCAGTTGGAGACGAAGAAGTCCCCCTCCACCTTCCCGGCCAGAAGGGAGAGCCCTCCTGCCGTTCCAAGGGGCTTCTTCTCCTCCACGAAGTGGACTCTCCCCTTCCCCTCGCCGAACCGATCCTCCAGGTAGACCTTGATCAAGCTGCTCTTGTAGTTGAGGGAGACGTAGAACTCCTGAATCCCGTACCGTTCGTACTCGTCGATGATGTAGTCGAGAATCGGACGGTTCTCTATGGGGAGAAGGGCCTTGGGAAAGATCTTGGTGAGCGGCTCCAGCCTCTTGCCTTCCCCTCCGGCCATGATGACGACGGGAAGGTTCAGTTGAACAGTCGGCTGAAGGCTCTGAAGCTTCGCGTAGTAGGCCTCCCGAAAGAGGATGTCCACCAGCTTCCCCTTGTCCAGGATGGGGATCTGCTTGATCGGAGCGTGAAGGAAGAGGCTCTCCACCTCTGTGAGAGTGTAGTCCTGTTCGAGATAGTAGAACTGGGTGTTAAGAATGCGGACGACATCGTCGTCCAGAGAGATCCCTTTGAGTACGGCCCTCCGGAAATCCCCATCCGTCAGAACCCCCATCACCCTCTCTTTTGCATCGACAACAGTGACGAAGCCCTTCCCGTTTCGGTCCATTTGCTTGACCGCCTCTCGGATGGAACACGGGTAAAGGGATTGGTAGGCCTCTCTCTCCTTCTTCTTCATAGCAGGTCTCTCTTGCGGATCGGACTCCCCGCTGGCACCCCCCTCTTCAAAGTCAAACCGAGGACAAAGTCGTAGAGTTCCGGGGGAATGCCATCCCTCTGGGGCCTCTTGAAAACGATGTCTTCCGGTTTGAGCCTCTCCCCGGGGAGGAGATCACGAAGAGCGTAGAGGGCTCTCCTAGCTGGGTTGACAACGCTCTTCTCACGCCCCACCGCTCCCCCCTTCAACCCGTCTCCCAAAGCCACCTCGCCCTCCCGAACCCCCGGGCCCC
>ERZ1645187.2771-NODE-2771-length-15201-cov-166.028522_pt1 | contig 15201 bp, 4 predicted proteins | sample MGYA00575352_ERZ1645187 | MGnify/ENA primary metagenome ERZ1645187 (study PRJEB40837, sample SAMN11349314) | freshwater sediment metagenome | isolation source: river sediment | host: Sediment | place: India: Wazaribad , New Delhi | collected 2017-02-21 ...
GGGCGGGCAGCGGCAAAGTCAGCCGGGTCGCCGGTCTTTTCCAGGTAGTCGGCCAGATTGCTGAGGCTTGTACTCGTGTCCAAGTGCATTGGCCCCAGCTCCTGTTCACTGATCGCCAGGGCGCGCTCGTAGAGGGGGCGGGCAGCGGCAAAGTCAGCCGGGTCGCCGGTTTTTTCCAGGTAGACGGCTAGGTTGTTGAGGCTTCCAGCTGTATCTAGGTGGTTCGGACCTTGAGACTCTTCTCGAATCGCTAGGGCACGCACGTAGAGGGGGCGAGCTGCGGCCAAGTCATCCGGGTCGCCGGTTTTTTCAAGATAGACGGCTAGGTTATTGAGGCTTGTGGCTGTCTCCGGGTGGTTCGGGCCTAAAGACTCTTCCCGAATCGCCAGGACGCGTTCATAGAGGGGGCGTGCCGCAGCCACGTCAGCCGGATCACCAGTCTTTTCCATATAGTCCGTGAGATTGATGAGGCTGTTGACCGTATCCGGGTGGTTCGGGCCCAGCGACTCTTCCCGGATTGCCAGGGCACGCTCGTAGAGGGGGCGAGCAGCAGCAAAGTCAAGTGGATCGCCGGTCTTTTGCAGGTAGTCGGCCAAATTCATTATGCTCACAGCCGTGTGCGGGTGCATCGGCCCCAAGGCTAGTTCATCTATTTCCAGAGCTCGCTCGAAGAGAGGACGTGCTGCCGCCCGGTCCTTCGGGTCCTCAGCCGCGGCTAAGTAAAGAGCAAGGTAGTTGAGGCTCTTGGCCGTATCCGGGTGAGCGGGTCCCAAGGCTAGTTCATGTATCTCCAGAGCTCGCTCGAAAAGGGGGCGGGCTGCGATTCGGTCGGCGCGATCGACGGTCTTTTGCAGGTAGTTGGCCAGGTTCCTGAGGCATAAGGCCGTATGCGGGTGGGTCGCTCCAAGAGCCTCTTCCCAGATGGCAAGGGCACGCTCGTAGAGGGGGCGAGCAGCAGTAAAGTCAGCCGGATCGCCAGTCTTTTCAAGATAGGCAGCTAGGTTGTTTAGGCTCGTGGCGGTGTCGGGGTGCATTTGCCCTAGAACCTTTTCATTGAGTGCTAGGGCGCGCTCGCATAGGGGGCGAGCAGCTGCAAAGTCAAATGGATCGCCGGTCTTTTGCAGGTAGTCGGCCAAACTCATTAGGCTCACAGCCGTGTGCGGGTGCATCGGCCCCAATGCTAGTTCATGTATTTCCAGAGCTCGCTCGAAGAGATGACGTGCTGCCGTCCGGTCCCTGGGGTCTTCGGTAGCGGCCAAGTAAAGCGCGAGGTTGTTGAGGCTCTCGGCAGTATCTGGGTGAGCGGGTCCCAAGACTTGTTCCCGGATCGTGAGTGCACGGTCGTAGTAAGCGCGAGCTGCCGCCCGCTCTATGGGGTCCTCAGCCGCCGCTAAGTAAAGAGCAAGGTTGTTGAGGCTCTTGGCAGTGTCCGGGTGAGCGGGTCCCAAGGCTAGTTCATGTATCTCCAGAGCTCGCTCGAAGAGGGGACGAGCTGCGGCACGGTCCTTCGGGTCCTCGGTAGCGGCTAAGTAAAGCGCGAGGTTGTTGAGGCTCTCGGCAGTAAATCGGTGAGCGGGTCCTAAGACTTGTTCCCGGATCGTGAGCGCACGTTCAAAGTAAGCGCGGGCTGCCATGCGATCCCTAGGGTCCTCGGTACTGGCCAAGTTAAGAGCTAGGACATTGAGGATATCGGCAGTACGTGGGTGAGAAGGTCCCAAAACTTGTTCACAGATCTCCAGAGCACGATAGCAGAGGGGGCGGGCGGCCGCCCGGTCGGTGGGGTTGTCCGATGCGGCCAGGTATAAGGCTAGCACTCTAAGTGAAGCGGCTGTGGAAGGGTGCTTTGGCCCTAAGGCTAGTTCGTTGATCGCAAGAGCACGCTCAATAAGAGGGCGAGCCGCCTCCCGGTCAGCAGGGTCGCCAGTATTCTTTAAATTAAAGGCGAGATTTAAAAGACCAAAGGCCGTTTCCGGGTGCGTTGGACCCACAGCCTTTTCCAGGATCGCTAAAGCGCGCTCAGAGAGGGAGCGGCCCATTGCCTGGTCCGCAGGATCGCCGGTACCCTGTAAATAATCGCACAAGTAATTAAGACTCTGAGCTGTTGCGAGGTGTGTCGGCCCAAGGGCCTGCTCACGTATTGCCAGAGCCCGCTCGTGGAGGGGGCGGGCTACTGCCCGGCTGGCTGGGTCGCCGCTCTGAGCCAGGTATGCGGCCAGGTGGCATAGACTCGTCGCCGTAGCTGCATGCGTTGGCCCGAGGATCTGTTCGTGTATCGCCAGGGCACGCTCGTAGAATGAGCGGGCCGCAGCGAAGTCGGCAGGGTCGCCGGATCTCTCCAGGTATGCGGCCAGGGAGTCAAGGCTTTCGGCCGTTTCCGGGTGCGTCACCCCTAAGGTCTGTTCCCGGATAGCTAGTGCGCGCTCCAAAAAGGGGCGGCTGGATGGGTAATCCGCCATAGCTATACATATGTACCCCAAATCATTCAAGGTATTGGCTATTAGGGGGTCATTAACCGTTAGCAGGCGCTCCTGTACAGTGAGCAAGGCTTCGGCGAGTCGCCGGCTCAAGTGGTACTGGTCATAAGCCATCAGCCACATCCAGCCCGCTAAGCCTAGGATGTCACTGCTGACCTGCTTCACGCCCGCTAAATCTAAGCGATCTACTTCCCGCTGCCAGCTGCGGCTAAGTTTTGAATTGTCTTCCTCAGTGAGTGCCATCAGGGCTTCAGCGGTAACCTCCTTTGCGGCCTTGCAAAGTAGAGCAGGCACCCGCAAAGTCCCCAAATCCCGCACCAACCTCTTTCGGCGGATCGGTTTGTCCTCTCCCTCCAATGTCGCTAACTGGGTAATCTGGTATAGGGCTTCCGCCGCGCCCCGCTCCTCGACGCTCGCCCAATCCGTGCCATAGCCTGGCTGAAAGTAGGCGTAGAGCTGCTCCCGGATTTCCGCCTCACCGGCATAAGCCAACGCCGCCGCTCCGAAGATGCGGTGCATGGGTGCACGCCGGCCATCCTTGTTCAGCAGGAAGGGCTGGAAGTTTGTCAGCAGACGCGACAGATGGACCTGGGGCAGTCGTGGCTTACCCTCCGCCGAATTCCGAGGATCTTTAAGCGCCGGATCGCTGGGCAGAGCCAGCAGATCCGCTAGTTCGTGCTCGGTCAACCCCGTCCGACTGGCACCGAGCAGGGCCATGAAGCGCACCGCCAGGTCCGGCTGTTCCGGACGGTTGTTGTCCGGGTCGAGCAAGAAGGCGTGCAGAAAGAGCCGCTCGGCATCCGGCTGGGCGAGGATGTCCTCGAGGGTGCTGGCCAGGGTCGCATGACGGGCGTCGAGGCGCAGTTCCTCCAGGGCCAGAGTCAGGAAGAGCGGACTGCCACTCTGGGGAGCCTGAGCCAGGGTATCGACCAAATGCGAAGCGAGGCCCTTGCGGAAGCGGGCCAGGGTGTCCCGGATCAGGTGGGTGCGCAGCTCGGCCGTGAGCGCCGGGACTTGGATGGCCTCAAAGGACCGGGCGTTCTCCCGTCCCGGGGTGCCTTCGGCGACGCTGGCGATAACGGTGGCGCTGGGACCAATGATCTCGGGGGCCAGCAGACTCAGGTCCTTGCCCCCGTCACGCAGTTGATCGAGGGCATCCAGAAGGAGGACGTAGCGACACTGCTGACGGGTCGCGGCCAGGGCTAGCCAGGTGGAGAGGCTCTTGGCCTGTTCCTTGGGGGAATCTGGAAGGTCACCGCTCTGATCAGTGATGAGAGGGTGCAGTGTCTGCAAGACGCGCAACACCCAGGCTTCCAGGCTGATGTGGGCATCGGCGCCGATGTAATGGTCGATGACCCGGTAGCCGGGCTGGGCGGCCAGGTGTTGGGCGAGGTCGGCCATCAGGGCGCTTTTGCCCTGGCCGGAGGGACCGGTGAGGAGGATGGTGCCGAGGTGGGGCTGATCAGCGCGTTGAGCCAGGGCCGTCACCACCGCCTGGCGCACCTCCGGGCGGGGGAGGAAGTTCTGCAGCCGGTGGTAGCGAAAGGTGGCATGGGCCAGGTTGCTCTGCTCAAAGGCGCTGGGGATCTCGTCGGGGGGGAAGTAGTGATCGAGCTGGGCCAGCAGGTAGTCAGCGATGGCCTGACCAAAGACCTCTACGCTGGGGTAGCCGTCGACGCCTAAAAAGCCACTGTGACGGATGCGATCTTTAAGGGTGTCGAGCTGGGCGTCGGCGGGGTCGTAGAACCGCCGGTCGCTGGGGTCCGGGGAAAGGCCGGTGGCTTGTTGATAGAGTTGGTCGGTCAGGGCCGGGTCGCGCAACAGGAATAAGGCATGGCCGGCGAGCTTGTCCGCGGCGCCGGTGGCGAGGACGGCCAGGTCCATCTCCAGTTCGGTGACGCTGATACCCCGCTGTACCGCAGCCTGGATGGGACCGGCATAGGGCGATTCCCCATGCCGCTCCCAATAGGCGGTCAGGTCGTCATGGCGGGGAATCCAGCCATAGCGCTCGCCCAGAAAGCCGATGAAGAAGGGTGGGAAGTCGCGGCAGCGGTCGATTTCCTTGAGGCAGATCTCGACGGTGGCGCCATTCTGGGACTCCTCCTCGGTCACCCCCCAACGCAGGTCGATCTCGGTGAAGCCCACCTGCCGCGCCAGACAGGCCGCCCGCACCCGGGGGAAGACCTGCTTGAGCAGGTGATTGCGCTCGGCGTCCATGTCCTGGAAGGTCGAGGACAGGAAGACGCGGATTTCACGGCTGGTGGGAGTGGTCATGAGGGCAATCCGGGATGGAGCGGGTCGATTTCCATCAGTGCGGTTATCTGGATCACGGCGCCCGGCACGGGGCGACGTTGTTCGCGCGGCACAGTTGTTTCAGTTCGTCCTGATCCACGATCGGGTCCCACAGCAGCCGGTCGGCGATGGCCTCCAGCAAGGGGCGCTGGGCCTCCAGCAGGGTGCGCACCGCTTGGTACTCGGTGGCCAGGAAGCGCCGGACCAGGTCCTCGTTGTGGGCATACTCACTGGGGGTGGGGGTGCCGACGACCACGGCCAGGTTACTGGCGGCGGCGGCGGGGTCGCCCATGTCCGGGGCGAAGCCGTAGCGGAAGAAGGCGGTGCTGGCGTTGCGGTAGCAGTTCTCCAGGTCCTGGGCCGCGCCGCTGGTGACCTGTTCCGCGCCGAAGACCAGTTCCTCGGCGACCCGGCCGGCGAGGGCGATGCGGATCTGGTGACGCATGTCCGCGTAGCTGAAGCGCTCGCCGCGCGACTGATGGTAGGCCACCGACTCGGCGACGATGCCCTTGAAGTCGGCGCCGGGGACGATGGAGCAATAGTCCGGGATATTGCGTCCCCCGGAATCGAGGATGGCCACCGCGGCATGGCCGGCCTCGTGGATCGCGGTCTGGCGGCGGTCGGCTGCATCCGCGGGCGCTTCCTCGGCAGTGGACTCGGCAAAGCCGCGCATGGCCAGGTGCATCAGGTCGAGAAATTCGAGGGGCTGACCGCGGCGCCGATGCAGGCGGTGCAGGTAGAGCAACGCCAGGCGGCGCCAGCTGGGGTTGTTCGGCCCGCCGACGAGGAGCTTGCCCAGCTTGCCGGGGTTATCCAGCAGGGTCGCCCCGCAGCGCTCGCGGCCCAGGTCGTCGAGAAAGGCCCGGCCCCGGGCCTCCAGGCTGGGGGCGGGCAGGGCCAGGTAGCGGTCGAAGCGTCCGGCCCCGTCCAACAGGAGCGACATATCCCCCAGGGCGCGGTTGGTCGTGACCAGGACCACGGGTTTGCGCGCATCAAAGGCGCGCATCTCCTCGGCGAGCCGGCGCTGAAAGGCGTCGACCTCCTGCACGAACGCCTCGGCCTCGTCCTCCTGCTTGGGCAGGAGCCAGCGGCCGGGCTCCAGATAGAGGAGCACCGGCGCCAGGGCGGTGAAGGCCGACGGCATGGGCATGCCCATGACCTCGTCCTCCGGGATCGTGATCAGGCGCAGGCCGGCGTCCTGGGCGACGCGGCGGGCGGTGGCCTCACCCTGGGTCAGATCCTCCACCACCAGGATGACCGCCTGGCCGGTCAGCCGCCAGGTGTCCGCGTCCCGGGCCGTCAAGGCGGCCTGGAGGTCGGCGCACCAGTCCTGCAACAGGCGGGCGCCGGGCACCTGCTCCCAGGGTGGGGCGGCGGTGGTATCCGGCTCCGGCAGGGGGGGCGCCGCCTCACCCTCCCGCGCCAGGGCCGCGGAGGGTGACAGGTTGGCGAAGGCCACCGCCATGATCAGGGGGGTGGCCCGTTCCAGGGCGCTGATTCCCGCCTGCATGAGCCGGTCAAGCATCGCCACGGACAGGCTGCCCTCGGGGAGGAACAGGTCGGCATAGAAGCGCACCCCACCCTGCGCCGGGTCCAGGTCCAGGTAGCCGACCATCTGCTCGTGGTTGATCCGCACGATCAGGTCGGCGACCGCTTCCCGCCGCGCGGCGGGGACCTTGGCCGGGGCGTAGAGGAAGAGTTGCACCAGGTCGGCGGATTCCTGGACCTCGAAAAAGGCCGTGTAGGTGAACGCCTCGCTCGCCCCCGTGGCGGTGTGTTTCAGGGTGGCGCGGTCACCGTCCGGGTCGCGGCTCAGGGCTGCGGCGTGGAGGTTGGCATCCGCCCAGGCTTGCAGGATGTCGATTATGTTTCCCATGGCAGGTCTCCTGAGAAATCAATGGCCGCGCCGGCGGTGGGCTCACTCCTCCGCCAGGGCCTCTTCCGCCGACTTGCCGCCAAAGCAGATCGCCATGTATTTCGGCAGGGCGGTGCCCATGATGTTGATCGCGGCATTGAGCATGTTGGTGATGTGCCGGGGCTCGAAGGCGGCATCCTCGACGTCGATGGCGTTGTAGTAGCGCAGCATGCGCTGTTCCCGCAGCAGTTGCAGTTGCCCGACAAAACAAAACTTGCTGTATTCGCAGGTGAATTTCTGGATCTCGTCCAGGCGTTTTTCCGGCACTTTCACTTCCTTGCTGTACATGTAAATCTTGAACAGTTGGCCCTGTTCGCTGATATCGAAGTAGCTATCCAGGTTGATGTCACTGACGGTAAAACCGAACCGCGTCGAGCTGGTTTGGTTTTCCTCGTCGATCTCGGGTTGTTCTTCCCATTCTTGGTCTTGCAGCCATTGTTGCAGAGTTTCGGTTAGGCGCATGTTGGGGGTCTCCTGTGTGTTGGTGGGTGAAAGAATGGCTTTGGCTCGCTGGCGGAGGGATCGGGCCTGTGCTTGGTCGGCGGGGTCACTGGACGCGTCGAGGTAGCGCGCAAGGTTGTTGAGGCTCCTGAGCGTGTCAGGGTGCATTAGTCCTAGGATCTGTTCTCGGATTGCCAGAGCACGTTCAAAAAGGGGGTGGGCGGCCGCAAAGTCAGCGGGGTCACCGGTCTTTTTCAGATAGAAGGCTAGATTGTTGAGGAACATGGCTGTATCGGGGTGCGTCGGTCCCAGGGCATGTTCCGTTATAGCTAAGGCACGCTCGTATAGGGCGCGCGCCGCCATAAAGTCGGTGGGGTCACCAGTTTCGTCCAGGTAAGCAGCCAAGTTGTTGAGGCTGGATGCCGTGTCCGGGTGCATCGGACCTAGGGTTTCTTCCCGTATCGCCAGGGCACGCTCGAAGAAGGGTCGGGCCGCATCAAAGTCGTCGGGGTCCCCGCTCTTTTGCAGATAGTTGGCCAGGTCACAGAGGCACGCAGTTGTACCCGGGTGGGTCGGTCCCAGTGCTTGTTCTGTGATGGCCAGGGCACGCTCCAAGAGGGGGCGAACTGCGGCAAAGTCGTCGGGGTCCCCACTCTTTTGCAGATAGTTAGCCAGGTTGTTCAGGCACGCGGCTGTATCCGGGTGGGTCGGTCCCAGGGCCTCTTCCGCAATCGCCAGGGCACGATCGAAGAGGGGTCGGGCCGCAGCAAAGTCGTCGGGGTCCCCGCTCTTTTGCAGATAGTTAGCCAGGTTATTCAGGCACGCGGCTGTATCCGGGTGGGTCGGTCCCAGGGCCTCTTCCGTAATCGCCAAGGCACGCTCGAAGAGGGGGCGGGCCGCAGCGAAATCGGCAGGGTTGCCTGTTTTGTTGAAGTAGGCAGCTAAGTTGTTGAGAATGTTTGCGGTCGCCGGATGCTCCGGACCCAGGGCCTGTTCCCGGATCGCCAGGGCGCGCTCCAAAAGGGGACGAACTGCGGCCAAATTGACGGGATCGCCACTTTGTTGCAGATAGCTGGCCAGATTATTAAGGCACGAGGCTGTATCCGTGTGAGTCGGTCCCAGGGCCTCTTCCCTAATCGCCAGGGCACGCTCGAAGAGGGGGCGAGCTGCGGCAAAGTCGTCGGGGTCCCCGCTCTTTTGCAGATAGTTAGCCAGGTTATTCAGGCACGAGGCTGTATCCGGATGGCTTGGCCCCAATGCTTGTTCTGCGATAGCCAAGGTGCGCTCTAAAAGGGGGCGAACCGCCGCTCGGTCAGTGGGGTCGCCAGTCTTCGACAGGTAGACGGCTAGGTTATTAAGGCTCCAAGCGGTTTCCGGGTGAGTTGGTCCCAGTGCCGCTTCCCGGATCGCCAGTGCGCGCTCGTAAAAAGGGCGGGCCGCTGTGTAATCGGTGGGGTTTCCGGTTTCTGCCAGGTAGGCGGCGAGTCTGCTGAGACTCTGGGCCGTGTCTGGATGTATTGGTTCCAAGACCTCTTCCCGGATCGCCAGGGCACGTTCGAGAAGGGGGCGTGCTGCCCTCTTGTCGGCAGGGTTGCTACTTTCAGCCAATTTGAAAGCTAGATTACTAAGGCTTTCGGCTACATGTGGGTGCTTTGGCCCAAGGGCCTGTTCTCTAATAGATAGGGAGCGCTCATAAAGAGAGCGGGAAGCAGCTCGGTCGTCGATATCCCCCGTCTTATCTATAAAGACAGCCAAATTGTTGATAGCAAATGATGTATGGACGTGCGTCGGCCCCAGTGCCTGTTCATATATCGCAAGTGTGCGCTCTAAAATAGGGCGAACCGCCGATCGGTCGGTGGGGTCGCCAGTCTTCTCCAGGTAGATGGCTAGGTTATTTAGGCTCGATGCCGTGTCCGGATGCATAGGACCCTGGACCTGTTCTCGGATCGCCAAGGCGCGCTCGATGAGAGGGCGAGCCGCTGCAAAGTCGTCAGGGTCACCGGTAGTTTGCAAATAGACGGCCAAGTTGTGGAGGGTTGAAGCCGTATCTCGGTGAGTTGGGCCCAGGGTCTGGTCCCGAATCGCCAGTGCGCGTTCGTAAAGGGGGCGGGCCGCGGTCAAGTCAGCCGGGTCGCCGGTTTCCATTAGGTAGCCGGCCAGGTTATCGAGGCTCCAGGCAGTATCAGGATGAGTCGGTCCCGACGTTTGTTCATCGATTTCAAGAGCACGCTCGAAGAGAGGGCGGGCCGCCGCCCGGTCGGCGGGGTCACCAGTCTCGGTCAGATAGACGGCAAGACTAGTAAGACTTCCAGACGTATCAGGATGCATTGGCCCCAGAACCTGTTCCCTGATTGCCAGAGCGCGTTCATATAGGGGGCGGACAGGGAGGTAATCCGCCATAGCTGTGCACAAGCCACCCAAACTATTCATGGTATTAGCCAGTTTGAGGTCATCAACTGGCATTAGGCGCTTCTGCACCGCTAGCAGCGCTTCGATAAGTCTCCTGGGGAGGCGATACCGATCAAAGGCGAGATCCTTCATCAAGTCCGCCAGGTCAAGGATGTCTGCGCTGGCCTTGTTCACACCAGCCAAATCGGAGTCCCCAATGACTTGTTGCCAGATATTACCTAGTGCCGTTTTTTCTTCCTCAGTGAGTGCCATTAGGGCTTCAGCGGTAACCTCCTTTGCGACCTTGCAAAGTAGAGCAGGCACCCGTAAAGACCCCAAATTCTGCACCAACCTCTTTCGGCGGATCGGTTTGTCCTCTCCCTCCAATGTCGCTAACTGGGTAATCTGGTATAAGGCTTCCGCCGCGCCACGCTCCTCAACGTTATCCCAATCCGAGCCATACCCCGGCTGGAAATAGGCATAGAGCTGCTCTCGGATCGTCGCCTCACCCGCATGGGCTAATGCAGCCACCCCAAAGATGCGGTGCATGGGCGCGCGCCGACCGTCCTTGTTCAGCAAGAAGGGCTGGAAGTTGGTCAGCAAGCGCGACAAGTGGACCTGCGGCAGCCGTGGCTGGCCATCCCCACCGTCCAACGGGCCTTTCAGCACCGGATCGCCAGGCAGAGCCAGCAGATCCGCCAGTTCGTGCTCGGTCAACCCCGCTTGACTGGCACCAAGCAGGGCCATGAAGCGCACTGCCAGGTCCGGCTGTTCGGGACGGTTGTTGTCCGGGTCGAGTAAGAAGGCGTGCAGAAAGAGCCGCTCGGCATCCGGCTGGGCGAGGATGTCTTCGAGGGTGCTGGCCAGGGTCGCATGGCGAGCATCCAGGCGCAGTTCCTCCAGGGCCAGAGTCAGGAAGAGCGGACTGCCGCTCTGGGGGGCCTGAGCCAGGGTGTCGACCAACTGCGGAGCCAGACCCTTGCGAAAGCGGGCCAGGGTGTCCCGGATGAGATGCGCGCGTAGCTCGGCGGTGAGCGCTGGGACCGCGATGGCCTCAAAGGACCGGGCCGCCTCCCGCCCCGGGGTACCGTCGGCGACGCTGGCGATGACCGTGGCGCTGGGGCCAATGATCTCGGGGGCCAGCAGGCTCAGGTCCTTGCCCCCGTCACTCAGTTGATCGAGGGCATCGAGCAGGAGGACGTAACGACACTGCTGGCGGGTAGCGGCATAGGCCAGCCAGGTGGACAGGCTCTTGGCCTGTTCCTGGGGCGAGTCGGGAATCACCCCACTGAGGTCACTGATGAGGGGGTGCAGGGTCTGCAAGACGCGCAACACCCAGGCTGTCAGGCTGATGTGGGCATCGGCGCCAATATAATGGTCGATGACCCGGTAGCCGGGCTGGGCGGCCAGGTTTTGGGCAAGGTCGGCCATGAGCGCACTCTTACCCTGGCCGGAAGGACCGGTGAGGAGGATAGGGCCGAGGTGGGGCTGATCAGCGCGTAGAGCCAGGGCGGCGGTGACCGCCTGGCGCACCTCCGGGCGAGGCAGAAAGTTCTGCAGCCGGTGGTAACGGAAGGTGGCGTGGGCCACGTTGCTTTGCGCAAAGGCACTGGGGATCTCGTCGGCGGGGAAGTAGCGATCGAGCTGGGCCAGCAGGTAATCGGCGATGGCCTGACCAAAGACCTCAACGCTGGGGTAGCCGTCGACGCCTAAAAAGCCACTGTGACGGATACGATTTTTAAGGGTGGCGAGCTGGCCGTCGGCGGGGTCGTAAAACCGCCGGTCGCCGGGGTCCGGGTCACGTCCAGTGGCATGCTGATAGAGTCGGTCGGTGAGGGCCGGGTCGCGCAGCAGGAACAGGGCATGGCCGGCGAGCTTGTCCGCGGCGCCGGTGGCGAGGACGGCCAGGTCCATCTCTAATTCGGTGACGCTGATACCCCGATCGACCGCCCCCCGGATGGGTTTGACGTAGGGGGAGCCAGCCGGGTCCTCATGATCCAGTTCGGTCAGGCGGTACTCGTGACCGGCCGCGTCTTGGATGGCTTTGGCATAGGGCGATTCGGCATGCCGCTCCCAGTAAGCGGTCAGGTCCTCATGCCGGGGAATCCAGCCATAGCGCTCGCCGAGGAAGCCGATGAAGAAAGGCGGAAAGTCACGGCAGCGGTCGATCTCCTTGAGGCAGATCTCGACGGTGGCGCCGTTTTTGGACTCCTCCTCGGTCACCCCCCAGCGCAGGTCGATCTCGGTGAAGCCCACTTGCCGCGCCAGACAGGCCGCCCGCACCTGGGGAAAGACCTGCTTGAGCAGGTGATTGCGCTCGGCATCCATGTCCTGGAAGGTGGAGGACAGGAAGACACGGATCTCGCGACTGCTGGGGGTGGTGTTCATGATGTAAGCCCCGGATGAGCTGTTATTTTTCGAGAAAATAAAGGTTAACGATCTCTATGGGTTGGAAGGCGAAACGGGACCCATGCATTCCTAAAACACTTTCCAAAAAATAACTATTAACGGGATGATTATTACGAGATATAAGATTTTATTCGTGGAATTGGATGCGCTTTTCTCGACAGATAAAGATCGAGGCGGTGAAGGCGGATCTTCAGTGGCGGGTGGATTACTGGAAAGCTCATGTTTACCAATCAAAATAATCCGCTCTGCTAGCAATCTGGGTATGCCGCCCTTTGAGAAACCCGCCACCTCACCGTACACATTGATAGTGATATGATCTTTTTCTTCAATAGCGAGCAAATTTTTTACATCTGATATTGGTAAATCCCTATAGTGAACGTAGAGATAAGCTCGACGATCACCAAGACGAAAAAACTTGCCAGCAGGTGTGTTCATTCCGATAGGGCCTGTGGCGCAAACCTTTTTTCCATTAAATCGATCTGGTTCCAAGAAAATATCGAGGTAGGAATGGGCAGGGTATACATCTGTAGCCGTTGAGCGAGCCTTCTCAGGCCGTTCAGCTTTCGCTTTTTCAGCTCTGTCGGGTTTCGGGGTCACGGACCGGGCAGGTTCATCCTTCGGGCGCCGGTGTTCTTCGGTCACAGGATTTTTGTGCGCAGCGGCCTTCGGATGCCTCACCTTCGGCGCTTGCGAACTGCGATGCTGTTGGCTAGGTGCTGTTTCTTGGCGTCGTGAGGTTTCCGCTGCCCGGGGCCGGGCTTGTGCTTCAAGCGCAGCCCGCGCCTCATCTTCAAAGGCAATTACGCCCTGCGCCTGAAATTGCGCAATCGAAGCGCATGGGCGATTATGGGTAACTTCGGGATACTCTTTAAACAGCTTGTGGCAAGCCGTACAGACGGCGGCATGATCCTCTTCTAATTCACAAAGGTCGCAGGGTACGTTCAGCCCATGGGCGACGCAGAGCAGGGGCGCGCTGCAATGCTCTTTCAGCCCACCCAGGCGCTGTAGATCGTTGACACTGTAATTAGTCAGAGGGTTATTCATGCTTCAGTCTGATCCCCGTGTATCGGTCGGCGATGCTTCCATGGACGGAGTAGATTCTTTAGTGGATGCGTGTAGTGGGTCCAGAAAAGTGCGGCACCTAGCTGGACCACAAGGTCACTGGTGGAGTTATTCATCCACTTGGTTAGTTTTGTCGTGTCCTACCTCAAGGTTACTTTCGTTGCTGAGCGAGTGAATTAAACAAAGACTCATACGCCACTGAATCCGCAATAGCGAAAAGAAGCATTTCAACCTCATGTATATGGCTTTCATCGGTCCATAACTGCTTGCTCACTTCTTGAACAATCTTGAGATAAGCTCTATAGACATCTTTTTCAGATATGAAGTATTTTCTTCGCAGCGCAGCTGGCTCCGAGTTGTCCTCAACTTCAATCTTGGCTGACAATAACAATGTCTTTACATCCAGCATTCCTAATCTTGTATTTCGACCATTTGGTATGGGAAATATCTTGTATTTTGCTCCGGTTAAGTAATTTATCACATTAATCGAATAGGCGACCCTTGCGTCGTAGATACACGCCCAGTTTGGACAAATCAATGAGGCCCATTTTGACCAGCTGCTTATCGAATCAAAGGGAAACTCAAAGTTTTCTGGCGGATTTTTGGTGCCAGATATTTCTCTAAACTGCTCCACAATTTCGGATGCTCTTGTAAATCTTCTTATCCCGCCCCAATTTTTAATGTAGTAGTCGGCAATTCGCGTCAACTCATCCATGTTGTGGTTATCAGCAATTCGGTTGGCAAGCTTGGTTTTTAAATCAAGGTTCCTGGCCAACCATGTATCTCCTTCAGCAATGATGCCAAATTGCTCTTTCGGTATCTTTTCAGCAAAATCCCACGTGTAAATCTTTTCAAGAGATTCTTTATGTAACTCCAAGAATTCGGCGATTTCTTTGTGCATGGCATTAACCGACTCTAACAGTGTTGTATGGGGGGCAATGGAATGTACCTAAAAAGGTTGCATGTGGTGTATATTATTTCGCGCCATGAAAAAGCCACTATTACGAACAGGCACGAAATTCCAAAGGGCTGACTAGGACAGAGACTTTTGTAATGCCCATAAGTAACCCATTGTTAACGCATGGCTAGGTAATTAGCTCTTCAAGGCGGCTCTGCACCAATTGGGTTGCGGGATCATCGGGTCCCAGTTGTTCGAGGTGGATTGCCAATGCCTGGCGGTAGGCATCCTCCGCCCCGCTGCGGTCACCCGTCACCTGCAAGGTCGCCCCTAAGGCGCTGAGGGCGGATGCGATTTTCATCGTGTTGTCGCCTGAAAGCCGAAGCCGGCGTTCGACGACATCGCGGATCAGGGGCAAGGCGTCGTCTGGCCGGCCGGCCTCAAGCAGCGATACCGCAAAATCTTGCTCATGTTGGATGGTACCCTCGTCATCAGGACCAGAAACTGCTTCGAGAATCCCAAGGATAAGTCCGTCGCTACCACCCAAGAGGCGATCGAGGAGATGGGTGCTCCTGGAGGTATAGGGGGTACCCGGTCCTAGCGAACGTCTCTCCAGCGCCAAGGCGTGCTCGTAGAGGGCGCGAGCCGCTGCCTGATCGGCGGGGTCGGTTGAAGCGTTCAGATAATCAAACAGGCTATCGAGGCACTTTTCCGTGTCCGGATGCGACGGTCCCAGCGCCTGCTCACGGATCGCCAGGGCACGCTCGTAGAGGGGGCGGGCCGCGGCCCGGTGAGCGGGGTCGCGCGTCTTTATTAAGTAGTCGGCCAGGTTGTCGAGGCTTGCGGCCGTCTCCGGGTGCATTGGTCCTAGCGCTTCTTCCCGCATCGCCACGGCATGCTCGTGGAGGGAACGTACCGCAGCCAAGTCAGCCGGGTCGCCAGTATTGAGCAAATAATTGGCCAAGTTATTGAAGGTGTTGATCGTTTCTGGGTGTATTGGCCCCTTGGCCTGTTCCCAGATGGCCAGGGCACGCTCGTAGAGGGAGCGGGCGGCGGCAACATCCGCTGGATCGTCGGACTGTTCCAGGTAGACGGCGAGGTTGTTGAGGCTTACAGCCGTATCCGGATGGTTCGGGCCCAGAGACTCTTCTCGTATCGCCAGGACGCGTTCGTAGAGGGGGCGTGCCGCGGCCAAGTCAACCGGATCACCAGTCTTTTCCAAATAGTCCGTGAGATTGATGAGGCTGTTGACCGTATCCGGGTGGTTCGGGCCCAGAGACTCTTCCCGGATCGCCAGGGCACGCTCGTAGAGGGGGCGGGCG
>ERZ1645187.2772-NODE-2772-length-15200-cov-210.670254_pt1 | contig 15200 bp, 17 predicted proteins | sample MGYA00575352_ERZ1645187 | MGnify/ENA primary metagenome ERZ1645187 (study PRJEB40837, sample SAMN11349314) | freshwater sediment metagenome | isolation source: river sediment | host: Sediment | place: India: Wazaribad , New Delhi | collected 2017-02-21 ...
ACCACGATCGCCGAACAGACGCTTCTCGCCTCGGCGGAGCGCCTGATCGAAGACTCCGAAGGCTCCATCGACGACGAGGAGGACGACTCGGACGTGCCCGTCGCATTCACCTCCGGCAAACCGGAACTGCCGGGGGAGTTCGCCGCGATGATCGCCGGATCGGGCCGGACAACGGCATGGATCGAAGGGCACCTCGCGGCGAATGCCGCGGCTCCGGTCTTCGTCCATCCCGGCGAATGGATCGGCTCGCTGCTCGAGGCGATGGGGTTCTCGGACCTCGCCACCGCCAACCGCTTCCTCGAACTGCTGATGGCTCGCGGCAATGCGTTCGCCGATCCCACCGTCGGACCCGGGCGGATCGCGGCTCTGCTCGCGGCCCACGATGCCACCGGCAAGCGCGATTGGGCGGCCGGGTTCGCGGCTTTCGTCACCGGCGTGAAGCCGGCTTGGCCGAGCCGCGCGCTCGCGCCCGACGACAAGCGGGTGCTGAAGAGCCTCGCGAAAGCTGCGGAAAGCGGGGTCGACGATGGGCTCGCACGGCTTCTTCCCGAGTGGATCCGCCACAGATATCGAGCACGCCAGTGAGAGGGTCGGTTCGATCGGAGCCTGCCCCGACGGTGCCGATCACTCGCGAAGTTCCAACACCTCGAGCGGATTTGGGCCGTGACGGTTGGAACTCGCTTCGTCGGCGTGATCGGTGTCACCCCCGATAGGCCCCGGGAAACACCACGTCCTGGTCGACCAGCACGTTGAACTTGTAGCCCGGCCGGATCTCGATGGTCGGCTGGACGTCGAGGTTCTTGGTGATGGTGCGCTCGGCGACGCGGCCGAAGGTCTCGGCGAAGTTGCGGCGGGCGGCGTCCGAGGCGGTCTCCTGGTTCGAGAGGGTCGAGTTCTGTGGGATCGCCATGTCCATACCGGCGCCGATGACGGCGAGGAGGATGGCCGAGCCGAAGGTGCGGAAGTCGTGATTGTCGACCTGATCGGAGAAACCGCCGTAGCCTTCGGCGTCGGTGCCGGCCATGCCGCCGATCTGCAGCGTCGCGCCGTTGGGGAAGACGATGTCGGTCCACACCACCCCGCTCGTCGTGCGCTGCAGCTTCTTCAGGTCGAGAGCGAGCGGCGAATCGTGGGCGGTGCTCGCCGCCTGCACCCGCGCCATGCGCTCGCGCTGCGCCTCGCGGAGGAGCTGTTCTTGCCCCTCACGTTCCAACCGTGCGCGCCAGGCGTTGTCCGGGTCGGCCGCCACGACGCGTTGCCGCTCATCGAGAAGCCGAAGTTCAGCTGCTCGGCCGGGACGCCGACGCCGGGAAGCGTCGAGGCTTCCATGCGGGCGTTGACCGCCGCCATGCGCGCGCCGACGTCCTCCGGATAGTCGAAGCCGACCCGCGCCATGTACTGGGTCGGGTGCGACTTCAGCTGGAGGTGATAGGTCCGCCGCGAGGTGGTCACCACCATCGAAGTGACGAGATCGGGTTCCGCCGGCTTCACCACGAGATGAACGGCTTGTGCGCCGGCGTCGCCGGAGGTCGCCGGTTCGACCTTCCACCGTACGGTGTCGCCGACGAGCGCATCACGAACCACCTCGCCGGCTTGGAGTTCGATGTCGCAGACCTGGAGCAGCGAGCAAACGATCGAGGGTTGCACCTCGCCGTAGAGGAAGACCACCTTGCCGTCGGGCCCGCGCGTGACGAGCCCGGGCTTCTGGCGCCATTTGGCGGAGAGACCGGCGCCTCGGGCCTCGTTGGTACTCATCGACTGCGCCGAGGCCGCACGGCTGGCGGTGACGAGGATCAGGGCGGCCGCGGCGAGCGCGCACGTTCGGGTGTCGGTCATGACGAGGTCTCCTAGCCGGCCGGTCACAGCTGCGCCGTCCATTCGAAATCCATGAGGTAGAGGTCGATCGGATCGAGGCGGATGACGCCTTCGTCCTGAGGCGGCGTCTGGGTGACGGCGGCGATCGCCAGCGAGTTGTCCTCGAAGAGACCGAACTCGGCCTTGTCGGACATGGTCGCCGCGTCCTTCAGGCCGGCGTTGAAGACGTTCGCGGGAGACGCCGATCCACCACCGGCGCCGATCTGGTAGAGACTGTCGACGACCGCCTTGGCGAAACTCGGGCCCTGTTCGAGCACGAAGGCGAAGAGGCCGATGAACAGGATCCGCCGGACGAGGGCGGCGAACCAGCCGTCGAGCGAGGCGGCCTCGATCGCCAGGAAGATCGCGGCGACCCCGACCTCGATGCCGGCGAGGATCCAGAACAGCGAGCGCGCCGCCTGCATGACGGTCGTCTCCCAGCCGCGCGCCGCCGTCACCACCTGGTTTTCCAGGGTGGTGAGAACACTGCCCTCCTGCGCGAGAGCCGGAGCGGCCGCCAGGAGACAGGCTCCGGCAGCGATGACCGCGATCGGCGTTCTGGATATCCGCATCCCCTGCCCTCCCTCACCAACGCGGCTTCATCTGCTGACCGCCGGTGGTGTCGTAGGCCTTGGGCGCGCCGAGGAAGTCCTCGGCCATCACCCGTTTTCCCCGCGCGTTGAGCGCGAGACCGGCGGCGGTGCCGAGGACGGCGACGACGGCGAGCGCGAGGAGGAGAAATCGCATCCCGGTCACCAGCGCGGCTCCATGGTCTGGCCACCGCTCGTCGAGGGGGCGGTGGAATCGAAGAAGCTCTCGCGGCGGGCTTGCGCGAGATCGCGGCTCGCCTGTTCCGACTGGTACCAGGTGCCCATCATCGTCATCTGCTGGGAGACGAGGCCACGCAGCTTCTGCATCTGGGCGACCTGTTGGGCGGCGATGTCGTGGCCGACTTGAAGTGCCCGCATCTGCCCGTCGGCGCTCTCCGACATCGAACGCAGCTGCGACATGGTCGCCTCTTCGGTCGCAAACTGCTCGGCGGTGAGGCCGGCGGCCTTCAAGGTGCCGCCGATCGTGTCGCGATTGGTCGCCGACCAGCTCTGCCAGGTCGCGGAGAAGTTCTGCCCGGTCGGTTGGCTCGCCTTGAAGTCGGAATAGGACTTGAAGCGGGCGGAGAGCACGTCGTCGATGTTGCCCATGGAGAAGGAGATCCCCTGGGCCTTGGTCACGACGCTCTGCAGGCGGTTGAGGTCGCTCTGGACCTGCCCCCAGACATGAGCCGGCAGCTGCGCCGTGTTCTGCAGCATGTTCTGGTAGATCCGCAGCTGGTTCTGGATCTGCTCGGCGAGCTGGGTGATCTGCGTCACCTGATTGTCGATCTGGGTCGCCGAGTGGCCGACCAGACTGACCAGCTCGCCGTTGTTGAGGAGCTGCGTCCATTCGGTCGCGCCGCCGGTCAACCCGCCGCCGCCGGCGGCGACCGGACGAGGCGCGAACGCGAGAACAGTGACGGCGAAGATTGCGACGACGTCACGCCGGCGGGAGCAAGGTCTCGGCATGAGCCACCCCTCTCTGTTGGAGCCAATGGCGGGGCCAGTCGGTCCCGAACGCGGCGTGAAGGGATCGGATCGTCGCGAGGTCCGCCTTGCCCGACGCTCCGACGAAGGCGAGGGTCAGGGGCCCCAGCCCCATGTCGAAGAGGCGTCGACCGATTGGTGAGACGGCGTAGTACTCACGCTTCGGCACGGCATTCGCGACGATCTCGATCTGGCGCTCGTTGAACCCGATGCGCTCGTAGAACTCTCGTGTGCCCGGCTCGCGCGCCGCTCCGTTCGGCAGGCAGATCTTGGTCGGGCAGCTCTCTTTCAGGACGTCGATGATCCCGGAACGTTCGGCATCCGAGATCGACTGGGTGGCGAGGATCACCGCGCAATTGGCCTTGCGCAGCACCTTCAGCCATTCCCGGATCTTGTCGCGGAAGGCGGGGTGGCCGAGCATCAGCCAGGCCTCGTCGAGGATGATCAGGCTCGGCGCGCCGGTGAGCCGCTTCTCGATGCGACGGAAGAGATAGAGGAGGACGGGCACCAGATTGCGCTCGCCCATGGTCATCAGCTCTTCGACCTCGAAGGTCTGGAAGGCGCCGAGCGCCAGACCGTCGGTCTCGGCGTCGAGAAGTTGACCCATCGGACCGTCGACGGTGTAGGGGTGGAGCGCGTCCTTGATCTCGCGCATCTGCACGCCGGAGACGAAGTCGGAGAGCGAGCGGCCGCGCGCCGCCGCCATCAGCTCGATCTGCCGCGAGACGGCGTTGCGATGGTCCGGCGTGACGGTCACGCCCTGGAGGACGATCAGGGTTTCGATCCACTCGGACGCCCAGGCGCGATCGGCCTCGCTCGAGAGTTCCGACAGGGGACAGAAGGCGAGAGCCCCCTCCCCTGCCCCGGCGCCGATGTCGTAGTGGTCGCCGCCGACCGCGAGCGTCGGCGGCAACATCGAGCCGCCCTTGTCGAAGGCGAAGACCTGCGCGCCGTCGTAGCGACGGAACTGCGCGGCGATGAGGGCGAGCAGCGTCGACTTGCCCGATCCGGTCGGCCCGAACACCAGGGTGTGGCCGACGTCGTCGACATGGAGGTTGAGGCGGAACGGCGTCGAGCCCGACGCCACCTGCATCAACGGTGGCGACCCCTCGGGATAGAAAGGACAAGGCGCGATCTCGGCTCCCGACCAGACCGAGTTCAACGGGATCAGATCGGCGAGGTTGCGGGTGCTGATCAGCGGTTCGCGGACTCGGAATGTTGACACGCCATATCTGACGCGCCATGTTGCGACTGTCACCCCGGTTCGCGAGTCAGAATTTGTCAGATGCGATATTTGTATTGACAGAGTTGTCGGGGTGGCGTAGAAACGCAGCAACGCAACCTTCTCGGATGGCCGCTGTGATCGATTTTGACAACATCGCAATGGACGCCGCAGTGGCCCTCCGGCCGTTGCTCCAACGCGCGTATGACGCCGGCCGTCTCGCTGGGCGTCAGGAGATGTATGAGGAGGTTCAGAACCGTCTTGGGAGCCTGCTCTCGCCACTCTCCCCCGATGCTCTGCCTGCGCGTAGGGTGTCAGACGAGGACGGAAACCAAGTTTCGGATTCCGGTCGAGCCCCTCCCGGAACCGTCAAGCCGCTCATCGCGAAGGTGCTGGAAGAGCACCCGGAAGGACTGACGATAGACGACATCGAGGCAATCAGTGGAGTGAAGCCCAACAGCGTCAGAGGGACGCTCTACTCCCTCAAGAATGACGGAGTTTCAGAGAAGCGCGGGAACCGCTGGTTCCATGTTTCTCAAACGAACGAGGCTCCTGCGGAGGGCCATCCGCAAGGAGCCTCTAATCGGGATGAGATCGATGATCTCATCTGAACACTCCATCCCAGCCCGACAGGCGCAAGAGAAAGGAGAGATTCATGCATACCGTAACCACAGCCCGAGCAGCGGCGGGCTTTAAGCTTCCGCTGCTCTTGAGGTAGCCACTGCACCCGGAGTGGGCGCCCCGAGGGACCACCACTTCGCAGCCCTCGTGAGGAGGGCATGAGGGCCGGCGCGGGTAACCGCGGCCGGCTCTCGCAATTTTTTTACGACTTTCACCGCAAAAAGTCGAGGTCGGTATCGACGAAGGCGAGTTCGCGCGATTCCGCATCGGCGCCGACGAGGCGGGCGAAACCAGCTTTGCGGGGGGGCGAGTGGCTTCCAGGTCAGAACCAGCGCATGACGGCTCTCGAAATGTCCGCTCTCCCGCTCGAAGTGGACGCGGCGCTCTTCGTCGATGGAGCGTGAGACGGGATCGGGGAGGAAGCTGCGCTCCCGTGCCGGATAGGCCGTCGTCGGGACCCGCACCGCCTCGACCTGGATCATCCAGCCGGATCCGAGCCGCGCCAGGATGGCGTTGATCCGGCGGGAGACCTCGTTGCGCTCGAAGTCGGTCGAGCTCTCGCTGTCGGGGCCGGCGAAGTACCAACCGGCCATCAACGAGCCGTCCTTGAGCAGGATGACGCCGTTCTCGACCAGCGCCGCATAGGGCACCAGATCGGAGAAGGACGGGCCGGAAGGACGGAAGGAGCGCAGCGCGACCATGCCGGACCTCACGCGCGACGCCAGGGGGTGGAGGTCGGCCGATAGATCGGCCGATAGCGGATGTAGCGGGCATAGACCGCCCGCATCTGCGGATCGGCCTTGGCCATCATCCGCAGGATCCCGAGGACGATCGTCCAGAGGAGGAAGCCGACGAGCGCCGAGGTCCAGGTCAGCACCACGAAGATCAGGATCGCCGCGGCGAGCCCGGTGACCAGCACCAGCTCGCGATCGGCGCCGAGCAGCAGGTTGGGACGCGACAGCGCCCGGTGGATGCGCGTGCGTTCGAGCGAGGACGTGATCTCGGCCATCACGCCCCCTCCCCTGCCCGCTCGTCACTCACGCCGATGGAGGCGCCGGTCGAGCCGAACAGGGCGACGATCTGGGAGGCGCCGAGCAGGATGCCGGCGACGAGCACCACGTACATCAGCCGCCGCGCGAAATCGTTGAGCTCACCGCCGAAGATCAGCATGCCACCGGCGACCGCGACGGCCGCCAGCGCGATGAAGCCCGCGACCGGACCGGTGATCGACTGCCGGATCTGCTGAAGCGGGCTCTCCCACGGCAGGCTGCCGCCACTCGAGGCGAGCGTCGGGCCGGTGGTGCAGGCGACCAGGACGAGGGAGAGGAGAACGAGCGTGCGGGTTCGATCAGGCGACATGGCGTCTTGCCTCGGTTGTGAGAGGGCGGGTCTGGTAGCGGCCGTCGACGAAGCCCTCGACCTCGAGGATCTCGCGCAGGCGTCGTCCGGTCGGGGTCCGTTCGATCGAGACGACGAGGTCGACGGCTTCGCCGATCACCTCGTGCATCGGCTGCCGGCTCGCTTCCGCCGTCAGCTGTTCGAGCCGGCGCAGCGCGGAAGCCGCCGTGTTGGCGTGAACCGTGGTGATCCCACCGGGATGGCCGGTGTTCCAGGCCTTGAGCAGGGTCAGCGCGGCGCCGTCGCGCACCTCGCCGACGATGATGCGGTCGGGACGGAGCCGCATCGTCGACTTCAGAAGCCGAGCCATGTCGACTGTGTCGGATGTGTGGAGGGCGACGGCGTTCTCGGCCGCGCAGCGGATCTCGGCGGTGTCCTCGAGGATCACCAGGCGATGGTCGGGCGCGATGCGGACCATCTCGGCGATCACCGCATTGGCGAGCGTCGTCTTGCCCGATCCGGTGCCGCCGGAGACGACGATGTTGCGGCGGGAGGCGACCGCTCCGCGCAAGGCATCCGCCTGCCCTTCGCTCATCACGCCCGAAGCGACATAGGCATCGAGCGCGATCAGTTGCGACGCCCGCTTGCGGATGGTGAAGGTCGGGGCGCCGACGACCGGCGGCAACAGCCCCTCGAAGCGGTGTCCGCCGATCGGCAACTCGCCCGAGACGATCGGGCGTGTGTCGTCGGCCTCCGATTGGAGCGCATGGGCGACGCTGCCGATGATGATCTCGGCGGTGCCGGCGAGCATGATTCCTGCCTCGCGGATCCCCTCCCCCAGCCGTTCGACGAAGATCCGGCCGTCGGGATTGAGCATGATCTCGACCACCGACGGGTCTTCGAGCGCCGCGCGGAGCAGCGGCCCGAGGGCTTCCTCGAGCTTGCGGACCAACCGGGGATGGGAGCGCGCCTGAGCCATGTCGAACCCGCCGTCTCAAGCCGCGACGGCGGCGCGGGCGCCGAACTCGGAGACGTAACCCGGCGGGCACACCTTCTCGAAACTCATTCGATCTGCCGGAAGCGTTCCGGCGACGCTGATGGTCTCGCCGATCAGGCGAACCTCGCCGAGCCGCCGCATCGGCCAATGCGCCCGCTGCAGGATCCGCTCGAAGCGGACATCGGTCGCCATGACGATCTCGCGGTAGTCGTTGGCCATCGACCAGTCGATGACCGCGGCGAAGAGCGTCAGGGTCGCCTGATGGAGCGTCCGTGACGAGATCGTCGAGTTGGCGGTCGTGTCGACGCAGAAGCGTGAAGCCTCGATCATGCCGCGGTGGGTGCGGAGCTTCCGGCCGTCGAGCAGCTGCGGGAAGGTTCGCTCCAGCATGGTCGGACCGGTCGCCGGCAGAAGCCGGGCACAGCCGACGACGGTGTCGCCCGGCGTGACCGCGAGGATGTAGGTGGGGTCGAGCCGATCGTACTCGTCGAGCTCCCTCCCCTCTTCGATCCGGACATTCCAGCCGAGGCGCCCGCCGAAGATGCGGGCCCGCAGCCGATACATCTGGTCGATCAGATCACGGGCGTGATCGGTGTCGGCGTTCGAGATCGCTACGGCTCGCATGGCTCTGCCCCTCGGCTCGTTGGAACGAGGCCAAGGGAGCACGGATGGCGCGTCGCGTCAGACCGGCGAATTTGACGGGGCACGAGCCGTGGCCGCCGCGAGCGAGTGGGGACGTAGCAGGATCCCTTCCCCGTCAGATTCGACGGGTTTCCGAGGCAATCACATCGTGAAACTACTTCTGTCCGTGTCCACGGAAGAAACCCGACTAGGATCGGGCAGGCGTGGGTCGAATTCGGCGGACGACGAAATGCCCACATTGAACAACGAGACCGATGGCTCAACGTCGCTGCTTCCAGCGACCGACCCATCTGAAAACCCACGTTCCGCGCAGCCCCTTCCGAGGGGGCAAATTGCCGAAGATGAACGCATTTTCCGGGATACCGCCGGGGATATGGGAGAGGCGAGTTGCCGGCCGGCAACTTCACAGAAAGGGCCGTCTGCGAGTGATTTGTCGTTAAGGTTTCGTTTACCCTTAATCGCTTGCCAGACTCGAAGAATCGAGCGATTTTGGCACGGAAGATCGGGCGATATTCGCTCTTTGCCGTGCATACGCGAGGCAGCAGTGGTTACGACGACAAAAGCCGGACAACAGCTCGGCGCGATCCATGAGCTCGTAGGCGCGCATGCCCGCGAGCTCTCGTCGCGACTGCAGTCCCATCGGCTCCAACTCTTTCCGCCCGAGGCTCACAAGAGCCTCAGGAAGTTCACGTCGGGAGAGGCCGCTCGGTTGATCGGCATCAACGACGGCTATCTTCGTCGCCTCTCGCTGGAAGGCAAGGGGCCGGAGATCGACGTCGGTCCGCATGGTCGACGGTCTTATTCGGCGGCCGACATTCAGGCGCTGCGTGTCCTGTTGGATCAAGGCGGCAAGTCGGATCGCCGGTATGTGCCCTGGCGGAGCGGCGCCGAGCATCTTCAGGTCATCACCGTCGTCAACTTCAAGGGCGGGAGCGGCAAGACGACGACGGCTGCTCATCTCGCTCAGTATCTGGCATTGCGTGGATACCGTGTTCTGGCGATCGACCTCGATCCTCAGGCGAGCCTTTCGGCGCTGCACGGCATTCAGCCGGAGTTCGACGTCGACGACAATCAGACCCTCTACGGTGCGATCCGCTACGACGGCGAGCGCAAGGATCTGCGTGAGATCATCCGTAAGACCTATTTCACCAACCTCGATCTGGTGCCGGGCAACCTCGAGCTGATGGAATTCGAGCACGAGACGCCGAAGGCGTTGGCCGGCTCCAATCCGACCGAGCGTATGTTCTTCACGCGCATGGACGAGGCCTTGGCATCCGTCGCCGACGATTACGATGTCGTCGTCGTCGACTGTCCGCCGCAGCTCGGCTTCCTCACCATGTCGGCTCTCTGTTCGGCGACTGCGGTTCTGGTCACGGTTCATCCGCAGATGCTCGACGTCATGTCGATGTGCCAGTTCCTGATCATGACGTCGGATCTGCTCAGCGTCGTCGCCGATGCCGGGGGCAACATGGGCTACGACTGGATGCGCTATCTGGTGACCCGCTACGAGCCGGGGGATGGCCCGCAGAACCAGATGGTGTCGTTCATGCGTTCGCTGTTCGGCGATCACGTTCTGAACTATCCCATGCTGAAGAGCACGGCGATCTCGGACGCCGGGATCACCAAACAGACGCTCTACGAGGTCAGTCGGGACCAGTTCACGCGCTCGACCTATGACCGCGCCTTGGAGGCGCTCGACAACGTCAACGGCGAGATCGAGCAGCTCATCCGCAATGCGTGGGGGAGGGCGTGATGGCGCGTAAGAACCTTCTCATCGGCCTGACGAGTGCCGAGTTGCCGGCCGGCAACTCGGGCGCTGTCGATACCGGCGAGCCCGAGGTGCGTGCTCAGGCGACGCCGCATTTCGGCATCGGCGGAACCCGCGGTGCGATCGGAGCGGTCAGCCGCTCGATCGAGCAGTTGAAGGCCCAAGCCGTCGTCGAATTGGCTCCGGCGCTCATCGATGTTTCGTTCATATCGGATCGTCTGCAGGGCTCTGTGGAGGATCACGAGGGTCTCGTCGCCTCGATACGCGAGCACGGACAACAGGTCCCGATTCTGGTTCGCCCCCATCCCGAGAAGGAAGGGCGCTATCAGGTCGTCTACGGTCATCGGCGTCTACGGGCGGTTTCGGATATCGGCAAGCCGGTTCGCGCGGTGATCAAGCCGCTTTCCGACGAGCAGGTCGTGATCGCCCAGGGACAGGAAAACAGTGCCCGAACCGACCTCTCCTTCATCGAGAAAGCACTCTTCGCAGCACGGCTGGAGGAGGGAGGGTTTGGTCGTGAAACGATCATGGCCGCCTTGTCCGTCGACAAGACCGGATTGTCGCGGCTTATCTCTGCGGCCGTGAAGATTCCGCGCGAGATCATCGAAGCCATCGGCCCCGCCGCCAAGACAGGTCGCGACCGTTGGGTCGAACTCGCCGCGCGCCTCGACCATCGACATGCTCTGGAGAAGGCGCTGCGGACGATTGCGGAAGACGGCTTCGATGGGAAAAACTCCGACGAACGCTTCAACCGAGTTTTCGACGTGGTTGCGCCGAAGAAGCCGGCTCAGGCTCGTCCGACGATCCTCAAGGCCGACGACGGAACCCGCGTTGCTCGGATCAAGGGTGACGGACAGAGCCTGACGGTGATGGTCGACGAGAAGGCGACCGCGGGCTTCGGCGCGTATCTGGTCGCCAATCTTCCCGAACTCTACGCGGCGTTCAAACGCCGTGGCGAGGCGTAAACCGCATATCCCTGAAACCCGACTGGAGAAACCGCGGCAAAAAGAAAAGGCCCCCGAAACGTCACCGCTCCGGAAGCCCTCTCATCAAGTGTAGCGACTGATAGAGAATCACTTCCGCGAATCGCTGTCAAGCCTCTCTGCGAGTGGCATCGCCGTTTCGGCGACCGAATTTCTTTGCCCAAACAAAGGCAAAGGCATCATGCAGCCCTATCAGTCCAGAACGCCCTTCGGAGGGCGATCGCTGACGCTTGCCCATGTGGCGGCGCAGTCCAAGGCGGAGGCGCGAGCCCCCGAGAAGGTCGTCCACAAGTGGGAGGTCTTCCGTTCGATCTGTATTGCCAAAGTCAGACTCGGGGTCTCCGAGCGGGCGCTGGCGGTGCTCGACGCGCTCCTGAGCTTCCATCCGGAGACGACGCTCTCGGGCGACAAGCTCGTGGTGTGGCCGTCGAACCGGCAGTTGGCGCTCAGGGCTCACGGCATGGCGCCGGCGACGCTGCGCCGGCACATTGCGGGCCTGGTCGACGCCGGCCTCGTCGTGCGCCGCGACAGCCCCAACGGCAAGCGCTACGCCCGAAAAGGGGAGGGGGGTGAGATCGATCAGGCCTTCGGCTTCGATCTGACGCCGCTCGTCGCCCGCGCCGAAGAGATCGAGAACTTGGCCGAGGACGTTCGCGCTGCCGATCGGGCGCTGCGGTTGGCACGCGAGCGCATCACTATCTGCCGCCGCGACATCGCCAAGATGATCGCCACCGGCCTCGAAGAGAGCGTCGTGACGCGCCGAGAGGGCAGGGGACCGGCCGACTGGAGCGAGGTTCATGCCCATTTCCGCTCGATCATCGACGGCATTCCGCGCAATGCTGACCTAACCCACCTGGAGGGGATCGCCGAGGATCTCTCGACGCTCGCCGACGATGTGTTCATGCTGTTGGAAACGCATGGAAAAGACGAAAATCCGAGCGCCGATGAGTCTCAAATTGAGCGTCACATACAGAATTCAAACCCACACCCCTCTACTGAACTTGAACCTCGCTTCCAAGAAGTGAGGGCGGCGAGGGCAGAGATCGAACCACGAGCGCCCAAACTCGCGGATGGCGCCTTCCCCTTGGGGATGGTGCTCCAGGCCTGTCCCGACATCGTCGACTATGCCCGAGACGGCATTTCCAACTGGCGCGACTTCTTGGCGACGGCCGCCGTGGTGCGGCCGATGCTCGGGATTTCGCCGAGTGCCTGGGAGGAGGCGAGGGGGATCCTCGGAGAAGTTCAGGCGGCGGTCGTCGTCGCGGCGATCCTGCAACGTCATGCGATGATCGCGTCGGCGGGCGGCTATCTGCGCAGCCTGACCCGCAAGGCGGAGGAGGGCGGCTTCAGCCTCGGCCCGATGTTGATGGCGCTGATCGGCAGCAGGAAGCGAGAGAAGGCGAGGGCGTGAGGGCCCGGGCAGAGAAGTCACGGTTCACCCAGTCAGAGAACTCGTGGTGTGGTTTCCTTGTTGCGGTTCTTCGCGTGGGATGCCTTGCCGATCTCGCGGCGCCGGACGAGTTTGGCCAAGCGAACGGTGATCTCCGGGTGATCGACCTCTTCGGGATCGAAGGGGCAGCCGTACCAGCGGGACAGCTCGGCATGGCGCTCGTGGGTCGGTTCCCGCATGGCGGTGAGGAACTCTTCGAAACCGGGAAACCCGCCGACATCTTCCGGCGGTCCTCGTCGAGCGCCGCCGACGAGACGGGGGTAACTCGCTCCTTCGACGAGAGGCAGAACCTCCTCGATCGTGAGGTGAAACCGCCAATCGTCTCCGAAGTCGTAGGTGTAGCTGAGCTCGGTCACTCCTCGGTCGATCAGGGCTCCGATCCTGATGTTCTTGGCGTCCCGCATGTCGGCACCCCACTCTCGGTCGGGGATGCCGTAGCGGCGGTCGCCGATCTCGAACAGGAAGAGATGACGATTGTCGAAGGGGACGACGGCCTGGATCGCGTCGTGCAGGCCACGCAGGCTGGCGGTCGAGGGAACCTCGATCGTTCGCCAGATCTGCGGCGTGACGTCGAGAAGCACGATCCGAATGCGGGCGATTTCATCGGCACGGGACACTGGTGTTCTCCATCGTCGTGGCGACGGCCGTTCACAGACCAGGATAGAGCTTGGGAAACCAGCGCTCCACCACGTCGATGGGAAATCCGAGCCGGACGGCCGCTCGGGGGCCGTCCGAGACCAAGAGGCCACGTGCCAGAAGCTGCGTCAGAACGGTGCGGGACTGACGTTCCTCGTAGCCGGTGATCGAGCCGGCGCGCCCTCTGGGGAACTCGCCCATGACGACGGCTTCGCGGAGCAACGACCACGAGCCTCGGTGAAGGGTCTTGGCGCGGATTTCCTCCTCGCACCAGATTTCCATCCGTCGCAGGAGACCGTCGAGATCCAGCAGGCCTTCCATGAAGGCGACCTGGTCGAGACTGGTCTCCAGGAAGAAGGCGCAGAATGCCTCGAGGCCCGCGAGGGTCAGATTGCCTCGCCCGTCGAGATCCCCTCGGCGGGGTTCGTCGGCTCCCATGAGCTTGGCCTTGTAGCGATCGACCTGTCGCGCCAGCCCGCGGGAAATCGACCAGAGCTCGGATCCGACGCCGAGTTCTCGGAAGTGCGCATGAGACAGAAGCCGGGTGACACGTCCATTGCCGTCCAGGAACGGATGAACCCAGAGCAACCGGTGATGCGAAGCGGCGACCGCCGTGATCCGTTGGATCTTCGACAGGCGACCCGGTGCATAGGCATCGACGAGCCTTGCCAGAAAGGGTGCGATCTGATCACCGCCGGGAGGGATGTGCCGGCCGACCTGAACATGGACACGCCGAAACTCTCCCGGGACGACGGGCAAGCGTTCACCGGTGTCGGGATTATCGACCCATAGGAGATCATCGGGAAGGCGGCTGCAGAACTCCCGATGAACCCAGAGGATGAAATCCGTCGACAGGGTAGGGGAGGGGGCATCCCCTCGGTCGATCAGTCGCTGCACCTCGATGTGGGCTATCGCCTCGCGTTGCAGATCCCGCCGACCGGGGTCAGCCGAATAGTCTCCGCTCAACGCTCGGTCGATGTCGACGGGATGGGTGTTGTGTCCCTCGATCAGGTTCGAATAGTAGCAGTTCATCGAGCGGACGAGGTCGCCGATGCTGGTGCGCAGGACCGGGTGGAGCCGACCGGCGAGACCGCTGGATTTGCCGACGAGCTCGGTCGCGAGGTCGGCCAGCACATGCTTGGCGTCCTCGGGAACGAGGGGTTCGAAGAGGTAGGTCGAAATCATTTTCTGCCGCTTTCGTTGCCGGAAAATCATCTTTGAAAAATGAAGCTTATGTCAACTACGGGCGCGACGATTGCCGGTATTTTTGCCGATCTGATCGAGCGAGGAAGAGGTGTTTTGGCGAACCGGGCATGGGTTCAAAGGCGTGGAACGAAAGTGGTTCCACGCGAGAGTCCGACTTCACCCCTTCCTTGCCGGGCCAGTTCCACCCGCAACGTCGAAACCGGCGAATTCGATCTAGATCCGATACCGACGACATGGGAGAGGAGGGCGGCGGCGGGGCCTGATCGCGCGATCTACCGGCGGATCGCCGGATGGTGGCGGTCGCCCATCCGTGACCCCGATCATCGGTTCTCGAGATCGTACCATTTCCATTCATGACCGTGCTCTGTTAGCTCGGACGCTCGATCGTCGGCTCCGGCGGTCGCGACGTTTCACAAACACCCGAGGAAGCGATGTCGGCGGACGGAAGCGAGGAACACCCCGGCGGCAACGCCGACGTCGCGCGCTTGGCGATCGCTCAGGCACTCGCCGGCGCCAATGCCGCCGTCTTCTATGCGACGGGGGCGATCGTCGGCGACGTGTTGGCGCCGAGCAAGGCGCTCTCGACCCTGCCGATCTCGATCTTCGTCGTCGGGATGGCGGTCTGCACCCTGCCGGCCGGTGCGATCGCCCGTCGTCACGGCCGCCGTGCCGCCTTCCTGGTCGGTACCGGGGCGGGGGTGCTCGCCGGTCTCTTCGCCATGCTGGCGGTGCTCGACGGCACCTTCTGGCTCTATTGCCTGTCGACCTTCCTCGGCGGTGGTTACGGCGCGGTCGTGTTGTCGTTCCGCTTCGCCGCCGCCGACTGCGTGCCGCCCGAGCGGCGGCCGCGGGCCATGTCGCTGGTCATGGCCGGCGGCGTCTTCGCCGGGGTGATCGGGCCGCAGC